>Ga0137306_103587_pt1 | contig 11362 bp, 6 predicted proteins | sample Inofroosms_March_FD_97187 | JGI IMG/M metagenome (GOLD analysis project Ga0137306, IMG submission 97187) | Mouse cecal microbial communities from Vienna, Austria - N-Acetylneuraminic and N-Acetylglucosamine D2O microcosms_March | ecosystem: Host-associated > Mammals > Digestive system > Large... | reverse complement strand
TTTCGGATGCGGATATTGTAGATGGGGCCAGAGATTTTCGAATGATGAAGCGAGAGATGGTGGATGTTATCATTTCTATGAGCGAGTATAACCGTTTTTCAAAGGGAATTTTTGGATGGGTCGGGTTTCGCACATATTGGCTTTCCTATGAAAATGTAGAACGTGTTGCGGGTGAGACCAAGTGGAATTTTTGGAAACTTTTTCGGTATGCTATGGATGGGATTGTCAATTTTTCTCAGGCGCCGCTCAGTATTGCCTCCTGGTTTGGAATAGGAATGACATTCTGTTCATTTCTGTTATTATTGGGAATTATAATTCGTAAAATGCTATTTGGAGATCCAGTTGCTGGCTGGGCTTCAACGATTTGCACGATTATTTTTATTGGCGGAATGCAGATGCTCTGTCTGGGAATCATGGGACAGTATATTGCAAAAATATATTTAGAGACCAAGGGACGACCACATTTTATCATTTCTGAGACAAACTGTGAGGATGCAGCAAGAGTGAAATGAGGAAACGGCATGGAGGAGAAACGGATGATTTTTAAAAGACTTAGAGGAGTAAGTGAATACGGACAAGAGGGAACCGTTGAGCAGTACAGGGAAGATAAAAAGATGCTGAATCAGAGAAGATGGCAGTATTTTCTTATCTATACCCTTTTGTTTGCGGCAGCAGCGCTACTTGTGTTTTCCTGGTCTTTTCTGTCAGGCAGGACATTGATCAATACAGGCGACGCCTGGCATCAGCATTATCGGGCGCTGGTCTACTATAGCACATATCTTAAATCAATTGTAAAAGAGCTGCTTTTTCAGCACAAAATTGTGATTCCAGCGTGGGATTTTGCTATCGGGGAGGGCAGTGATATTCTGCGGACGATGCATTACTATGTAATAGGCGATCCGTTTCAGTTGTTTTCCGTCTTTGTTCCTACACGTTTTCTGTATATATATTATGATGCAATGATTATATTGCGTATGTATCTGGCTGGTATTGCGTTTTCCTGTCTCTGTTTTCAGACTGGACAGAAGAATAGAAATGCTGTGCTGGCAGGTTCTCTGGCATATGCATTTTCTTATTGGGCGATCAAAGGAGCGATGCACCACTTTTTTTTGACACCGATGATCTATCTGCCGCTGCTCATTTTGGGTGTGGAAAAGATATGGAAGAAGGAACGCTCTTACCTGTTTATTATTACAGTATTTTTTTCAGCGGTCAGCAATATTTATTTCTTTTATATGTTGGTTTTGCTGACCATAGTGTATGTTATGGTACGGATGATCGTCAGCTTTCGCACAGATTTTAAATTGGCGCTGCAGATGTTCTGTCGGATTGGGGCGGCTTCTGTGTTGGGCGTGCTTCTGGCGGCTGTCATTTTATTGCCTGTGATACCAGCATTTATGGAGAGTTCCAGGATGTCTGTTGAGAATGCCATTCATCTGTTTTATCCTGGTTCCTATTATATGCAATATCCTGCCTCTCTTATCACCTGGGGAAAGGCACCTTCCTGGCTTTGTCTGGGCTTTGTGGTGCCTGTCTTGCCGGCTGTTTTCCTATTGTTTTATAAGCGTGGAGAACAGAACTTAAAGATATTGAAGATATTTTTTCTGATGTGTCTGGTTATGTCTGCGTTCCCTGTGTTTGGCCATATACTAAATGGTTTTTCGTATAAGGTAAATCGCTGGAGTTTTGCGTTTGCGTTAGTAGCTGCCTATATATTGACCGCCGCATGGCCGTCCTTGATGAAATTGCAGAAGAACGAAAAAAAGTTTCTTTTGTGCAGTCTATCCGGTTATGTTATTGTTTGCATGGCGCTGGAATATCTGCAGCGCTGGCTGGAGAATGATGCAGCAGCCTGGGATATTCGTTCCTCTCTGATACTTCTTGTTCTGTTTCTAGGGCTTTTGTTTCTGGGCGGTAAGGAAAATGGCATTTGGGGACAGATGAAATCGTGGGCTGCGCTGTTGATTGTCCTTCTCAGTATTTTTAATAACAATTATTGGCACAATATGACTACAGAGGGAAATGTCAATGCAGCACATAATCATGTAGAAAAAGCGGCAGTGGCTGGCTTGACATCGAATGAGGCGTCGGCTGTACAGCAAGTTGCTGATCTGGATGGGGTTTTAGAGTTTTACCGATTTTCTGGGGACAGCCTTATACCCAATGCAGGTGTTAATTCCGGCATACCATCCACACAATTTTACTGGTCATTGTCTAATCCCAACGTGATGGAGCTGCGACAGGAAACACAGTTGATGGAAAGCAGATCCCAAGAATACACAGGATATGATGGCAGGACAGGGCAGACAGCATTGGCGTCTGTGCGTTATTATGTGGTGCCTGCCAATGTTCAAGCCCCAGTACCATATGGATTTACCTATGTGGATCATGGTATAGATGGAAGATATTGTGTCTATCGAAATGACAATGCGCTGCCGCTTTCCTATACATACGATAGCTGTATGTTGGAAGACGACTGGAAAGAACTTTCCGCTGTAGAGAAACAAGAGGCAATGCTAAAGACTTGTGTCCTGGCGGAAGAAGAGAATGTAACCAGGCAGGCGCCAAGACTGACTGCTAAAGATATAGATTATAAGCTTATCTGTAAGGGGGATGGTATACAGAAGAAAGGAAATACCTTAGTTGTGACTTCCACTAAGGCGGCCGTAAAACTTAAATTTTCAGGACTTAAAAACAGTGAAACTTATGTGTCTGTCTGCGGACTGTCCTTTGAAGGCGAGGAGGATTTAATGAAAGGGAAACCGACGTCGGCTCCTATAACAGTGAAGTCATCGACGGGGATTACCAGAATACTGGAATATGATACAGAAGAGAATAATTTTTATAATAACCGCCATGATTTTACGATCAATTTAGGATATTCCGAGGAGGCAGCTAAGTCCGTTACAATTAAATTTAAGAAAACTGGAACATATTCTTTTGATTCACTTCAGGTACAATGCCAGCCAATGGAGGATTATCAGGAGCAAATAAAAGCGCGGAAGGAAGATACATTGCAGAATATGAAAGTAGATATTAATACAGTCACAGGAAATATTTCATTGGATAAATCTAAGCTTTTGTGTCTGTCAATTCCATATGCCTCAGGCTGGCGGGCATATGTTGACGGTGAGGAGAGAGAGATTTTGCGCGCAAACATCCAATATATGGCTATAGCGCTGGATGCCGGAACACATGATGTGAAGCTGGTCTATGCCACACCGCTGCAAAAGGCTGGAATTGGTGTTTCTGTGGCAGCGTTTCTGGTATTTGTCATTCTGATTGGCAGCGTTTTTGGTTGCATATTTTTGAAATTCAGGATAAAATAAAAGAAAATATTGTAACTATTCGGAATACTTAAATGGAGGAAACCATGTCATTTGCACATCTTCATGTCCATACGGAGTACAGCCTCTTGGACGGTTCAAATAAGATAAAAGAATATGTCTCCAGAGTCAAAGAATTGGGGATGGATTCGGCGGCAATCACAGATCATGGTGTGATGTACGGTGTGATTGATTTTTACCGGGCAGCAAAAGAAGCGGGGATTAAGCCAATTTTGGGCTGTGAAGTCTATGTGGTGCCAGGTTCTCGCTTTGACAGAGAAAAAGTGGAGGGAGAAGATCGCTATTTTCATTTGATTTTGCTGGCCGAAAATAATATTGGTTATCAAAATCTAATGAAGATCGTTTCCAGAGGATTTACGGAAGGATATTACTATCGTCCCAGGGTGGACCGGGAAATTTTGGAGACATACCATGAGGGATTGATTGTACTGAGCGCCTGTCTTGCTGGGGAGGTACAAAAGCTTTTGCTGCGCGGATCCTATGAGGAGGCAAAGCAAGCAGCCTTGTGGCATCAGAAAACATTTGGTGAAGGAAATTATTTTTTGGAATTACAGGATCATGGACTGCCAGATCAGAAACATGTCAACCAACAGCTTATGCGTTTAAGCCAGGACACAGGAATTGAATTGGTAGCTACAAATGATGTCCATTATACCTATGATACAGATGTGGATTCCCATGACATTCTGCTGTGTATTCAGACAGGGAAAAAGCTCTCAGATGAGAACCGGATGCGCTACGAGGGCGGACAGTACTTTGTGAAATCTGAGGAACAGATGCGAGCCTTATTCCCGTATGCACCACAGGCGCTTGAAAATACACAGAAAATTGCCAACCGCTGTCAGGTAGAGATTGAGTTTGGGGTTACAAAATTGCCGCAGTTTGATGTGCCAGAAGGTTTTACTGCCTGGGAATATTTAAAAAAGCTTTGTTATGAAGGATTGGCAAGACGCTATCTTGTAGAAGATGGCATGGTTGTGATTACAGGAAGAGAGGAACCTTTAAAACAGGAAGATCTCAAAGCACAGCTTCAATATGAGCTAGATATCATTCAGCAGATGGGGTATGTAGATTATTTCCTGATTGTGTGGGATTTTATTCATTTTGCCAGAGAGAATGGCATTGCCGTAGGCCCAGGGCGTGGGAGCGCCGCGGGAAGTTTGGTCTCTTATACATTGGAAATTACCAATATAGAACCAATTCGCTATAATTTAATTTTTGAGCGGTTTCTAAACCCGGAGCGCGTCACAATGCCAGATATTGATATTGACTTCTGTGTGGAGCGGCGGCAGGAAGTGATTGATTATGTCAGTGAGAAATACGGCAAGGATCGTGTGGTGCAGATTGTCACTTTTGGTACAATGGCGGCGCGCGGTGTGATTCGTGACGTGGGGCGAGTGATGGATTTGCCCTATGCTTTTGTTGATAATATTGCAAAACAGGTTCCCACAGATCTTGGGATTACCATTGATAGGGCGCTGGATAAGAATCCAGATCTTCGGGAAGTTTATGAAAATGATGACAGTGTACGAAGGCTGATTGATATGTCAAAGCGCTTAGAGGGGCTTCCAAGGCATACTTCCATGCATGCGGCAGGGGTTGTGATTAGTTCCAAAGCGGTGGATGAGTTCGTACCGCTTTCTAGGGGGAGTGACGGTGCGATTACCACACAGTTTACGATGACCACGTTAGAAGAGCTTGGATTGTTAAAGATGGATTTTTTGGGGCTGCGCAACTTGACGGTGATACAGAATGCTGTAAAGCTGATTCATGACAGCCAGAGGGCGGAGAATCCAAATCTTCAAGATTCGGAACTTATAGATATTGACCAGATTGATTTTGATGATAAGGCAGTGCTTGATTCTCTGGGAACTGGAAGGACAGAAGGCGTGTTCCAGTTGGAGAGCGCTGGGATGAAAAACTTTATGAAAGAGTTAAAGCCACAGAGCTTGGAGGATATTATTGCCGGTATCTCTCTGTATCGTCCTGGCCCAATGGATTTTATTCCAGCATACATCAAAGGCAAAAATAATCCTCAATGTATCACATATGACTGTCCTCAGTTGGAACCTATTCTAGAGCCAACATATGGATGTATCGTCTATCAGGAACAGGTAATGCAGATTGTACGTGACTTAGCAGGATATACCTTAGGAAGAAGTGATCTGGTGCGCCGAGCCATGTCCAAGAAAAAGACAGATGTTATGGAGCGTGAGCGCAAAAACTTTGTCTATGGAAATCAGGAAGAGGGGGTTCCAGGCTGTATCAGTAATGGAATCAGCGAGCAGGTGGCAAATAAGATTTATGATGAGATGATTGATTTTGCAAAATATGCTTTTAATAAGTCTCATGCAGCGGCCTATGCAGTGGTGGCCTATCAGACAGCTTATTTAAAATATTATTATCCTCTGCAATATATGGCGGCCCTGATGAGTTCCGTGATGGACCATGTGGGAAAGATTACTGAGTATATTTTTACCTGCCGTCAGATGGGAATCACGGTACTGCCGCCTAGTATCAATGAGGGCGAGAGCAGTTTTTCTGTATCAGGAGAGGCGATTCGCTATGGATTGTCTGCTATTAAAAGTGTCAGCCATACTTTTATTGAAAAGCTCTGTAAAGAGCGAGATGAGAGAGGGTTGTTTACCAGCCTCAAGGATTTTCTGACGCGCATGGCAGATCAGGAGATCAATCGCAGAGTGGTGGAAAATCTCATTAAGGCAGGGGCTTTGGACAATCTGGGAGCCACCAGAAAGCAATGTATGATGGTCTATGCAGGGATGATGGAAAGCATTGCCCAGGAAAAAAAGCATTCTTTGGCAGGACAGATGACGTTATTTGACTTTGCCGGAGAGGAAGAAAAAGCTGATTTTGAGATCAAAATGCCAGATGTGGGGGAATATCCCAAGGAAACGTATCTGGGCTTTGAAAAGGAAGTGCTGGGCATCTATATCAGCGGCCATCCCTTGGAAGAATATCAGGAGAAATGGCGTAAGAATATTACTAGGCTGACCACTGATTTTCAGATCGAAGAGGAGAGCGGACAGACCAGGGTGAAAGACGGGGAAACAGCAATGGTGGGCGGAATGATTGTCGATAAGAGTATTAAATATACCAGGCAAAATCAGACAATGGCATTTCTCACTTTAGAGGATCTGGTGGGAACGCTGGAGATTGTTATTTTTCCCAAAAGTTATCAAAAAAATAGTCATTTATTGAATGTGGATGAAAAGATATTTGTGCGAGGGCGTGTGTCAACCGAGGAAGAAAAAAATGGCAAGCTGATCTGTGAGCGAATCTATTCGTTTGATGATACAAAAAAAGAGTTATGGCTGCAGTTTCCAACCAGAGAATCGTATCAGCAGAAGGAAGCGGAAATTTTCTCGGTTTTGGAGGACAGTGATGGAAAAGACCAGATTGTGATCTATATTTCCAGCGAAAAGCAGATGAAACGGCTTCCACCCAGCCGTAATATTGCCATTATGCCTGAAATAATCAACAGATTAACTAAGTTTTTGGGTGAAAATAACGTAAAAGTTGTAGAAAAGAGCATTGAAAATCTTGCCAAAAGAGATTAGAATGTAATAGATTGGAAAAGTGAAATTAAGGATAGAATAACAGGAGGGACATGTTATGGCAAAGGAGATTCAGACAATTGGTGTGCTGACCAGCGGCGGTGATGCACCAGGAATGAATGCTGCGATCCGAGCAGTGGTGCGGCAGGCCATTGTAAAGGGAAAGAATGTAAAGGGCATTAAAAGAGGATATGCAGGTTTGCTTCAGGAAGAAATTATAGATATGCATGCAAATGATGTGTCAGACACGATTCAGCGTGGAGGTACGATCTTACAGACGGCCAGATGTAAAGAGTTTACAACAGCAGAAGGCCAGCAGTTAGGAGCGGAAATCTGTAGAAAACATGGCATTGACGGTGTGATTGTAATCGGCGGCGACGGTTCTTTTAAGGGAGCGCAGAAGCTGGCGGGATTGGGCATCAATACCATAGGGATTCCAGGGACAATTGATTTGGATATTGCCTGTACAGAGTATACAATCGGATTTGATACCGCGGTAAATACGGCGATGGAGGCCATTGACAAGGTGCGCGATACTTCCACTTCCCATGAGCGTTGTTCTATTATTGAAGTTATGGGCCGCGGTGCGGGTTATATTGCCTTGTGGTGTGGAATTGCCAATGGAGCAGAGGATATTTTGCTGCCTGAAAAATATAATTACGATGAACAGGTGTTGGTCAATAATATCATTGCCAATCGGAAAAAGGGCAAGAAACACCATATTGTGATTAATGCGGAGGGAATCGGACATTCTGCAAGTATGGCAAAGCGTATTGAGGCGGCAACTGGCGTGGAGACACGAGCAACGATTTTGGGACACATGCAGCGCGGTGGAAGTCCTACTTGTAAGGATCGTGTCTATGCGTCCACAATGGGAGCTTACGCAGTAGATTTACTGTGTCAGGGTAAGTCCAACCGTGTCGTGGGCTATCGTGACGGAGAATTTGTTGATTTTGATATTGATGAGGCGCTTGGCATGCAGAAAAATATTTCAGAATATCAGTTTGAAATCTGCAGAAATCTTAGTCTGTAAGGAGAACACAAAAACTATGGTGACAAGTTCTTCCAATCCGCAGATGAAGCGTATTGTACAGTTGAATAAAAAGGCAAAAACCCGCTATGAACAGCGGGTTTTTGTGGCAGAAGGAATAAAAATGTGTCAGGAGGCGCCCAAAGGACAGATTGAGACGCTCTATGTATCAGAGAGTTTTCTTGCAGAGCCTAAAAATCAGGGATTTTTAGAGGATTATTCCTATGAAGTGGTTTCCGACAAAGTATTTTCGGCGGTCAGTGATACGAAAACCCCGCAGGGGATTTTATGTCTTGTGAAAATGCCGCAATACTCTCTGGAAAAATTACTGGGAGATTTCAATGTTTCAAAAAATGGAGACCAGCCAATGGAGAAATGTCCGCATTTGCTGATTTTAGAGGGGATTCAGGATCCAGGAAATCTGGGCACGATGATGCGCACCGCAGAGGGAGCAGGCGTTACAGGTATTGTTATGAGTAAGACGACCGTGGATATTTTTAATCCCAAAGTGGTTCGTTCAACAATGGGTTCTCTGTTTCGCGTTCCCTTCTATCTCGCGGAAGATTTGGCAGGGACAATAAATTTTTTGAAAAAACAGGGAATTATCATGTATGCGGCACATTTAAAGGGGAAGCTATCGTATGATCAGCCTGATTATCGCGGCGCCTGTGGGTTTTTGATTGGCAATGAGGGAAACGGGCTTACGCCGGAAACGGCTGCCCTGGCAGATCAGTATATTCGCATACCGATGGAGGGCAGAGTAGAGTCTTTAAATGCTTCTATCGCGGCAGCGCTGCTGATGTATGAGACGCATCGGCAGCGCAGATAAAGTCCAAGAACGCCATCGGCGTTCTTGCTGCAGGGTGCGGGTCAGCTTTGCTGACAGAAACAAATCCGCACCCCTGCAATCCGCCGGAGGCTTTATCTCAGTTGGAGACTAGACTCCCACTGAGATAAATTACTCTTCAATCACATGGATTTCCAGGTAATCAAAGTCAATTTGTTCCACAAAATTGTCTTGGTAAAAGCGGGCTTTGGCATGGCGTTTAAATTCGGCTATGGTGGCGTCCAGCCAAATTGGTTTGCTGAGGTCAAATTCGTAGCAGACCTGTTCCAGTGCCCGAAAAATCTTGTGGGTGCGAGTATCTTCACTGTCATCTGTGATCACAGTGTCCTGTAACAGATGGTTGTCCTGAAATAACTTAAACCAGATACGCATGATGGTTTCTCCTTACTGTTCGTGCGGTAATTTGTGCGGCTGCAATGATTTTAGTATAAAGAAGATCAGAAGAGTTTTCAATAGTAAAAATAATCTGAGAGGAGGATGTAGTTATGGCAAAATATGTAATGGCGCTGGATGCAGGAACCACAAGCAACCGATGTATTCTTTTTAATGAAAAGGGAGAGATGTGCAGTGTTGCCCAAAAGGAATTTACACAATATTTTCCAAAACCAGGCTGGGTGGAGCATGATGCCAATGAGATTTGGTCTACACAGTTGGGGGTGGCTGTGGAGGCTATGCAGAAAATCGGGGCTTCCCCAGAGGATATTGCGGCCATCGGTATTACCAATCAGCGGGAGACTACCATTGTATGGGACAGGGTGACGGGGGAACCTGTCTATCATGCCATTGTATGGCAGTGCCGCCGGACATCGGAATACTGTGATATCCTAAAGAGCAAGGGATTGACAGACAGTTTTCGCCAGAAAACAGGATTAGTGATTGATGCCTATTTTTCCGGCACAAAGCTGAAATGGATTTTAGACCATGTGGAGGGCGCTAGAAAGAGAGCCGAGCAAGGAGAGCTGCTCTTTGGCACAGTGGAGACTTGGCTGATCTGGAAATTGACGAAGGGAACTGCCCATGTGACCGATTATTCCAATGCTTCGCGAACAATGTTGTTTAATATTAATGACTTAACATGGGATGAGGAGATTTTAAGAGAATTGGATATTCCTGTCTGTATGCTTCCAGAACCTAGACCTTCCAGTTGTATCTATGGAATGACAGACGCTGCCTTTTTTGGCGGAGAGATTCCGGTTGGCGGTGCAGCAGGAGATCAGCAGGCAGCGCTGTTTGGACAAACTTGTTTTCAGGCAGGAGAAGCCAAAAATACGTATGGAACGGGTTGTTTTTTGTTGATGAATACTGGAGAAAAGCCGGTGTTTTCTCAGAATGGTCTGGTGACAACCATTGCCTGGGGCATTGATGGCAAGGTAAATTATGCTCTGGAGGGTTCTATTTTTGTGGCAGGCGCGGCTATTCAATGGCTGCGGGATGAACTGCGGCTGATTGACAGTGCCTCCGATTCAGAATATATGGCAAAGAAGGTCGCTGATACCAATGGCTGTTATGTGGTTCCAGCTTTTACAGGATTAGGTGCGCCTCACTGGGATCAGTATGCCAGGGGAACTATTGTGGGATTGACTCGTGGTGTAAACAAATACCATATTATTCGAGCAACGCTGGAATCGATCGCATACCAGGCCAATGACGTATTGCAGGCGATGCGGGCAGATTCTGGGATTGCCTTAAATTCTCTGAAAGTTGACGGCGGTGCAAGCGCCAACGATTTCTTAATGCAAACCCAGGCAGATATCATTGACGCTCCGGTAAATCGTCCTTGTTGTGTGGAGACAACGGCGATGGGGGCGGCTTATCTGGCGGGCCTGGCAGTTAATTACTGGGCAGATAAGGAGACCGTGATCAAGAATTGGGCCATTGATCAAACTTTTAGGCCTCAGATTTCCAGATCAGAGAGAGACGCGAGGATCAAAGGCTGGGAAAAGGCCGTCAAATATTCTTATGGATGGGCAAAAGAAAGGTGAATACCATGTATGATGTAGTGATTATTGGAGCTGGCGTATCAGGCTGTGCTTGTGCCAGAGAACTTTCCAGATATCAATTGAATATCTGTGTACTGGAGAAGGAGGAGGATGTGTGCTGCGGGACTTCCAAGGCAAACAGCGCCATTGTGCATGCAGGCTTTGACGCCAAGAGCGGCTCCTTGATGGCAAAGCTGAATGTGGAGGGCAATCAGATGATGGAGGAGCTTTCTAGGGAGCTTGATTTTCCGTTTCAAAGAAATGGTTCTCTGGTAGTATGTCTTCATAAAGAGGAATTGCCAAATCTGGAAGAACTATATGAGCGGGGAATCCAAAATGGTGTTAAGGATTTAAGGATCATTGGCCGAGAAGAGCTAATTGAGATGGAACCCAATATTTCCCAACAGGCGGTAGCTGCTTTGTATGCGCCCACAGGAGGGATTGTCTGTCCGTTTGGTATGAATCTTGCTTTTGCAGAAAATGCAGCGGTAAATGGAGTAGAATTTTATTTCTATACGGAAGTGGTTGGATTTGAGAAGCAAGAATCCACTTGGCTAGTGAAAACCAGTCAGGGTGATTTTGCG
>Ga0137306_103586_pt1 | contig 11362 bp, 11 predicted proteins | sample Inofroosms_March_FD_97187 | JGI IMG/M metagenome (GOLD analysis project Ga0137306, IMG submission 97187) | Mouse cecal microbial communities from Vienna, Austria - N-Acetylneuraminic and N-Acetylglucosamine D2O microcosms_March | ecosystem: Host-associated > Mammals > Digestive system > Large... | reverse complement strand
GACATACTTTCAGCCAAGGTCTGATACATCCCACTTTCTTCCATAACTTTATCCGCCGCACCAATTCCGGCATCCAGCAAACTTTCCCATATTCCATCGGGAAGACTGATGCCCGCATCTTCTAACATTTTCTGCCTGTCAGTATCCTGTGATTCAAGCTTTTCCTCTATATTTTTCTCTGTGGAAGCTCTGATGTGCTCCAAACATTTCTCCTCAATCGTAGACTGCAGAGAAGTGTTTTCTTCAAGAAATTTTGCGATATAAGGGGTTGAAATTGTAACAAATGCCATCAATACCACAATGGATATCAGCGAAAACAGAATTCGGATAAATCCTTTCCAATATCCATACATCACACATAAAATTATTACTGCCAATACTCCTATCAATAACCAATTCACTTTAATTTTACCTTTTCTACTGTATCTTCCAATATAAACGTATAGTACCGACTGGATGTGCCGGAAATTATTTTTATGAGCGGACTGTCAAACGTCTGCACAAAATGTTTTACGCCATATGTATTGTATATCAAACATTCTTTCTCATTGCGGATACAGATTTCATTATTTGCGAGAAACTCTATCGTATCATAATCGAGCACAAAATCCTTACTCATTATATGACCGCCTTTCGTGTCATATATTTCCATATGCCGGGTATTTTCTTCATCTTCCTTGTTTTGTATGAAACCCAGATAATCTTTATTAAAGAAAAAACTTTTTACTTCATTCTTTATATCGATTTCCTTCGATTGGGTAGGTTTTTGAGTCCCCTCAAATATGTATACTTTGGAATCTCCAAATGCCAGCATCCTGTCGTTTGTCACAAATTCTATCTGAGGTATTACCATATCTGAATAAGAACAGCTTCCCACCATATGGTCAATTTCATTTTGTCCAACAGAACCAAAATTGTAGAATGTAATCATTGATTTGATGTTTCCCTCATTGATGTCAAGCATCGTTACTGCAAGTTTTATTGCATCATTAGACAATGCAATATCTAATGGATATCCCGAATTTTTGATGCTGATTTGACCTTCCGCCAAATTATTTCCGTCCTTATCGTACAGTTGAATATAACTGATACCATCCTTTTGCATCAACACGGCTGTCGTTCCCTGATTTGCTACACGTACACTGACAATATCCATTGTTGTCTCAATATTCCCCTGCAGCTTCTCCGAATTTAAAATATATATGTTTTTTCCACCCTTTTCAGCAAAAATCACATAATCTTCACAAATATCTACTATCGGTTCCTGCATTTCATATGTTTGATTCCAAATCATCTCGTCTGAATTATTGATATAAATTGCCCCATCATTACTGTATTTAATAACGCCGTCTTTGAAGCTGGCGTATTTCGTGGCTATTGTGTCAGTACGCTTCGTACTTTCCAGCACTTCATATGCGGTATATTCTTTTAACCGGAAAAACAGTAGAACCGCACCTGTTGCCAGAACAAGCAATGCCGCAATAAATAAAGTGATTTTTACAATCTTTAATCGGTGTGCCCTTATCTTTTTATTCAGTTCTTCCGTATCTGCCTGAACGGTTCTAAATTGCCGTTTCCTCATCTCTCTGTCTGCCATCATTCTTCCTTTGCGCATGCAGGTCAATTACAAGTAACATGTTTTTAATTATATCATGTAACCTACTGTCAGGTTGATTACAAGTAATACGTTTCCACATTATATCATAATTCATTCTTGAACTCTACTCTTTTCATACTAGGGAAGTATTAATTTTTGTCCGGCGTAAATATGATCTGAGTTTTCAATACCGTTTTTCTCGCAGATTTCTGCCATCCGTGACGTGTCTCCATATATTTTCCGGCTGATTGCCGCAAGATTTTCTCCTTTCTGTACAATGTAGTATCCTTGCAGGCGGATGGTCTCTGCTTCCGTTAATGTTTGTACTGTCTCTGTGTCCTCAGAATCATTTGTCTCAGAATTTTCCGGTGCATCCGGCGTATCTTGACCATTTTGCTCGTTCGCAGCTCCTTGTGTTTCCGTATCTTCAGTGGATGTACCGATATCCTGTCCGTTATTACCGAAAAGCTCCTTTGTGACTGTTTCCGTATCTCCATCTGAATTTTTTTCTGAGCTGTCTGCAAACAGATTTTCCGTATCTGTCTCTGTGTTCTTCGTTATATTTCCTCCTATTGTCTCAATTATTACACGGTTTTCCGCCTCTTCTGTTTCATCTTCTGCTTTGTTCTCTGTTTCTGTGGAAACAGAACCGGACAATACGGAAATTGCGCCCTCCAATTCTTTCATTTTATCATAATTATTAATCATATTTACGCCCAATACGCATATAGTTAATAACAACAGAAAGCTTGTTGCATAAAATGCTGCATGAAGCCTTCTAGGTGTTTTATCCTCTTTTTGCAGCAGAATATCACGATAATTTTTTAATGCTTCATCCACCACTTCTTCCGGCTGGATGGTGTTCTCGTTATTTTCTCTGGTGGATATCATGTAATCCTGCATCTGGGCATTTTTTTCGTAGTAGATATAATAGCCTTCCTTCTGCCAGATTGCATTGTTTTCACAGGCAAACAGTTTTTCCTCGCGGTTCAATGAGTCCGACAGCAGAAATATCTTGTTGCGTCCCGCAAAAAAATTCCGGTGAATCCGTTCCAGTTCCGGAGTCAGCTTCGGCGTATTTCCTTTCAGATCCAAATACCAGCCGACCAGATACTGTCCTCTAAAATGCTGTTTAATCAGTTCACAGATTTCCTCCCTCACTTTGTCCAAAAATATCGGTGTATTTCCGGCAAATTCAATTTCCGGCAGCTCCATTGCCCCGCTGACAAATATGTAATGGCAATCATTTTCTTTTTTTACGCGCCCCAACAGAATTCCAACTCTGGTCTCTTCCGGTGATTCAAACAAAGGATGCAGATATGTATATACATAATCCTCAAAATATACTTTCTGCCGTCCCGACGGGCTTCCAATCTGTCGAAAATTTTTTGGCTGGCAGGAGGCTGTCTTTTCTTTTTCCTCCCGTCTTTTGTTTTCTGATTTCTTCTCTGGTATCTGTTCCAACTGCTGGTTTTCCTTTTTTCCGCCTTGCTTAATCTCTATCATTTTCTCTCTGCCCTGCCTTTCTCTTTTTCTCACCTTTCTGCCTTAAGGTTCACGCTTTGATTCTTGTGATTAGCAGAAAGCTTTTATAGTTTGTCCACAATCATGGACAGTTTATCATAGCAGTTCTGATTTTTTTGGCGGTTTCTGATAGCAGTTTTGATTTTTTTCCGACAGCATTTCACAAAAAAGCTGCCGCTTTGGAGCGACAGCTTGCTTTATTTGTCTGATTTAGTTTTCTTTTACAAATGCTTTGACCTTTTTGTAGATACTTTCCGCATCCAGTCCGTACTTTTTTATCAGCTCCAAGGCTGGTCCTGACTCTCCGAACACATCATTGATACCGATTCTCAAGACTTTTACAGGCATATTCTCACACAGACACTCGCAGACTGCACTTCCAAGTCCTCCGACAATGGAATGCTCTTCCACGGTTACAACTTTACCGGTCTTTGCCGCGGATGCCGCTACAAGCTCCTCGTCCAACGGCTTAATCGTATGAATATTGATGATTTCAGCCGAGATTCCGTCTGCCTCTAACAACTTTGCCGCTTCTAAGGCTTCAGTTACTTCCAATCCCGTTGCAAAAACCGTTACGTCACTTCCCTCTTTTAATACGACCCCTTTGCCAATCTGAAAATTGTAACTTGCCTCATCATTTATTACCGGAATTGCAAGACGCCCGAATCTTAAATAAGCCGGTCCCACATGCTCATAAGCCGCCTTCACCGCCGCTCTTGCCTCTACATCATCACATGGATTGATGACTACCATGCCCGGAATTTCCCGCATCAGTGCCAAATCCTCCAAACACTGATGGGTCGCTCCATCTTCCCCGACAGAGATTCCTGCGTGGGTTGCGCCGATTTTTACATTTAAATGCGGATATCCAATGGTGTTTCTAACCTGTTCATACGCTCTTCCTGCCGCAAACATAGCAAAGGAGCTGATAAACGGAACTTTCCCACAAGTGGAAAGTCCTGCTGCAATTCCTGTCATATTGGCTTCTGCAATTCCACAGTCTAAAAAACGTTCCGGAAATGCTTTTTTAAATTTATCTGTTTTTGTTGCTCCGGCAAGATCCGCATCCATGACGATTAAATCTTCATGCTCTTTTCCCAATTCAACTAAAGCATTGCCATAGCTGTCTCTCGTTGCTATTTTCTTTACTTCTGACATAATGCTTCACCTGCTTTCTCTAAATCTATCATCGCTGTCTCAAACTCTTCGTCACTTGGAGCCTTTCCATGCCAGCCTGCCTGATTTTCCATGTAGGACACATGTCTGCCTTTTACAGTTCTTGCAATAATTGCCGTAGGTTTTCCTTTTACTGTCCTTGCTTCTGCAAATGCAGCCTGAAGCTCTTCCATACAATTGCCGTCGATTGTAATTGCATGAAAGTTAAATGCCTCGAATTTCTTATCAATCGGATACGGTGAACATACTTCTTCTACCGTACCGTCTATTTGAAGGTTGTTATTGTCCACAATTACGACCAGATTATCCAAATGATGCGCACCAGCCCACATAGCAGCTTCCCAGATTTGCCCTTCTTGGATTTCTCCGTCTCCACAGAGTGCATAGACACGATAATCTTTGCCGTCCATCTGTGCTGCTTTTGCCATACCAACTGCTGCCGATAATCCCTGTCCCAAGGAACCGCTGGACATGTCCACGCCCGGGATATGCTTCATATCCGGATGTCCCTGTAAATAGGATCCGGTATGGCGCAAAGTCAGCAAATCTTCTACTGGGAAGAATCCTCGATATGCCAGTGCGGAATAATATGCCGGCGCCACATGACCCTTGGACAGCACAAAACGATCCCTGCCCTCCATCTTCGGATTCTTTGGATCAATGTTCATTTCCTCAAAATACAGATAGGTTAAAATGTCTGCCGAGGACAGTGAACCGCCCGGATGACCCGATTTTGCGGCATGAATCGCTTTTATGATACCTTTTCTGACTTCATTCGCCTGCTTTTCTAACTCTATGATTGTCATTATTTCCTCCTTTTGTGCATTGACGTACAGATAGATATACGTTTCTCTATAATTCTATTCTGCCTTCTAATGCCCGAAGCAGTGTTACTTCATCTATGTATTCCAAATCTCCGCCGACCGGCACGCCGCTGGCTATTCTTGTCACCTTGATTCCGGTAGGTTTGATTAACTTACTGATGTACATGGCCGTCGTTTCTCCCTCAAGACTAGAATTCGTTGCTATTATAACTTCTTTTACCTCACCTTGCAAGCGCTGCATCAATTCTTTTAGCCGGATGTCGTTTGGACCGATTCCTAGCATCGGGGAGATTGCCCCGTGGAGTACATGATATACCCCTTCGTATTTCCCGGTTTTCTCGTATGCCGCTAAATCTCTGGTATCCTCTACCACCATAATAATGCTGTGGTCTCGTTCCTGATTTTTACAGATTGGGCACAGTTCGTTGTCTGTAAGTGTCAGACATTCTCTGCAGTAGTGTATATTCCTCTTCGCCTGTATGATGGAATCACTTAATTTTTCTACATTTTCTTCCGGCATGTTTAAAATGTGAAATGCCAGTCTTTGCGCGGACTTAGGACCTATCCCCGGTAGTCCCGACAGTTGTTCAATCAGACGGCTGATCTGACTGCTATAATAATCCATGTGATGACCTCACTTCTAGTAATTCGCGTACTTCTATGAACCACAATATTGCTTAGAACGGAAAGCCGCCGCCCATTCCGCCGAGCCCTCCGGTGATTTTGGACATGGACTGCTGGGAATATTCCTCCATCTGACGAAGCGCTTCGTTACATGCCGCCATGATTAAGTCTTCCAGCATTTCTACGTCATCCGGGTCAACTGCTTCCGGATCTATTTTAATTTTGGTAAATTCCTTTTTGCCGGATACCGTAACTTCTACAACCCCGCCGCCTGATGACGCCGTCATTTCTTTTTCTTCTAATTCCTTGGATGCTTCTTCCATCTGACGCTGCATCTTCTGTGCCTGCTTCATCAGGTTGTTCATGTTGCCCGGCATACCGCCCGGAAATCCGCCTCTCTTTGCCATTGTGTTATCCTCCTTTTTATGTCAATCTTCTTTTCACAGTTTTGCTCATGTACTGGCACATTCATGTTTCGCCAAATATGATTTGGCTGAAAATGAATGTGTCAGTACACTAATCTTCCACAATAATGTCCATATTGATGAGCTGCTCCAAATCTACATAGGATTCCTCAAATGGACGGTCAGACTGGTTTAATTGTACCGAAACTTCTATCTCGCGGTCAATACGTTCTGATATAATTCTTTCAATTTCTTTTCTGTGGCTCTCTTCATTCAGCAAATCCAATCCCACCACGTCATCTACAACAATCATCAGGCGGTTATCACCGCCAAGGCTTAAATGCGCCTGTTTCAGATAGCCCTTCATCAGTCCCGGCATATCCTGCAGGATGGAATTCCAATTCCGCACTGCCTGCTGTACATCCTCTGGAATCGCCTTGGGAAGCTCCGGCTTCATCGCCTGCGGTTCTACATAGGAGACTTCCGCAGTCCCCGCTGCATGGATTGGCGACGCCATTGGAATACCCTCATCCATGCGCCGCTCCAGCTTAGCAAGCCGATCCGAAATGCTGTCTTTCGTGCTTTCCATTGATGGTTTACATAGCTTTATCAATGCGATTTCGATCAAAATACGTTTTTGGGATGAATATTTCACCTGATTGGACAGCTCAGAAAATATCCTTATATAGCGCATTAGCACTTCTGCGTCTATCATCTGAGCTTCCTCTTTCAAAAGAGCGAGGTTCTCACTGGATACATCCAGTATTTCCTCCATTTCATCACAGCCCTTCACCAACAGAAGATTCCTTAAATACCAGGTAAAGTCATTGACAAATTGTCCAAGCTCCCTGCCTTCTATCACTAATTCCTCTAACAGCCGGATTGCTCCCGCTACGTCCTCTTTTAAGACGCCCCGAAGCAAACGTGAAAATATCTCGGTGTCCACAGCGCCGAGTACCTCCAACACGTTATCATAGGTGAGCTTTTGTCCCAGATAGAAAGCGATACACTGATCCAACAGGCTTAATGCATCACGCATAGAGCCGTCTGCCGCCTTTGCCACATAGCGGATTGCCTTGTCTTCGACCTCTACTTGTTCGGTTTCCATCAGTTCCTGCAGCCGCGCCGCTATGGTATCTATGGAAATCCTTCGGAAATCATAGCGTTGGCAACGAGATAATATTGTAATCGGTATCTTGTGGGATTCTGTCGTTGCAAGAATAAAAATCACATAGGACGGCGGCTCTTCCAGAGTCTTGAGCAGTGCATTGAAGGCTCCTATAGATAGCATATGCACTTCGTCAATAATATAAACCTTGTATTTCCCTTCGGTCGGGGAATATGCCACCTCTTCCCGTATCTGACGGATATTTTCCACACCGTTGTTCGATGCAGCATCAATTTCTATGACATTCATAGAAGTGCCCGCCGCGATTGATTTACACGACGGACATTCTCCGCAAGGGCTGCCGTCAACCGGATGTTCACAGTTGACCGCCTTTGCAAATATTTTGGCTATAGTTGTCTTACCGGTTCCTCTCGTACCGCAGAACAGATAGGCGTGTCCAACCCGCTCCGCCTTTATCTGATTCTTCAAAGTAGTCACTATATGATCCTGTCCCTTAACGTCTTCAAATTCCTGAGGACGGAATTTCCGGTATAATGCCGTATAAGACATAGTCTCTTCCTTTCTAATCTCCGAAGCTGATGCCGATTGCCTTTGCTTCCTGAATCATCTGGCAGTTCGGATCTACTACCTTAAGCTTGCCTGCAACATCGCCGAGCGGCACACGCTTTGTTTTGCCGTCTACCATAGCGATCATATAGCCATAGTCTTCTTCTAAGATTGCCTGCGCCGCTGCCGCACCAAGTCTGGTACAAAGCACTCTGTCGTATGGACAAGGGCTTCCGCCGCGCTGTGTATGTCCGGGCACGGTTACACGAACCTCGGTTCCTATGACTTTACCAATCTTATCTGCTATTTCATATGATACGGAAGGATATTTTGTCTTCTTTAATTTTTCTTTGTATTCTTTCTTGGAAAGTTTGGCGTCTTCCTTGGAAATAGCTCCTTCTGCTACTGCCAGAATTGTAAATCCTTTTCCGGCCTTGGTACGTTTGCTGATTGCTTCTACTACCTTGTCAATATCGTAAGGGATCTCAGGTAAAAGAACAATATCCGCACCGCTTGCTACGCCTGCATACAAAGTCAGCCAGCCTACTTTATGCCCCATAACCTCTACGATGAATACGCGGTTGTGGGAAGCCGCTGTTGTATGAATACAGTCAATTGCATCCGAAGCAACATTAATCGCACTCTGGAAGCCAAAGGTGACATCCGTTCCGTATATATCGTTATCAATGGTCTTGGGAAGATGGATGACATTCAGCCCTTCCTCCCTAAGCAGGTTTGCCGTTTTCTGCGTTCCGTTTCCGCCCAAGATAACAAGACAGTTCAGATTTAACTTGTGATAGGTCTGTTTCATTGCCTCTACCTTATCCAGTCCGTTCTCATCCGGAACACGCATCAACTTAAATGGCTGCCGGGAAGAGCCTAAGATTGTTCCGCCCTTTGTCAGAATTCCCGAAAAATCTGCTGAAGTCAGTAAACGGTAATCCCCATAGATCAATCCCTTATAACCGTTGTGAAATCCGTATACTTCCAGCTCCTCCAGATTGTTGGCAAGTCCCTTTACCACACCGCGCATTGCTGCATTCAATGCCTGACAGTCGCCGCCGCTTGTTAACATTCCGATTCTCTTCATAGATAATCCCTTCCTTTTATATTATTTGCATTTTATTACTTCAAGTATATACTCCCAGACGCGCTTTGTGGAGGATATACTTAATTTTTCTTCCGTTGTATGAACTCCAATCATGTCCGGTCCAATGGATACTGCATCTAACCCCTCTAACTTACCAGCCAGAATTCCGCACTCCAGACCCGCATGTATCGCCTGTATCACCGGCTCCTTTCCATACATTTCCCTATAAATGCGAACCATATCTTCCCGCAATACAGAATCCTTCTTATATTCCCATGCCGGATATTCCCCTTTGCAGGTTATCGTTCCGCCCATGTATGCTACAAGATGTGCAATTTTATCCTTCAGAAATTCTTTTGCCGTTCCTACCGAGCTTCTTACCGCATAACGCATGGATAGCTGTTCGCTTGTCAATGCCAATACTCCTAAATTCAATGAAGTCTCTACCAGCCCTTCGATATCGGCGCTCATGCTCTGAATGCCGTTCGGCAGATGATTGATAAGCTGTAAGGTCTTCTCTGCCACTTCTTCTGTCAAAACATAAGCGGTTCCTGATCCTACCGCTTTTGCATATATCTTTATTTCCGGGTCACTGGTGGAATACTCCTTTGTAAGTGCCGAAGCCGTTTCTGCAACTGCCTGAATCAATGCTTCCTCTTCTCCCTCTGCAACAATGACCCTTGCCTTCGTTTCCCTTGGAATCGCATTGTCTTTCGTGCCGCCGCCAATCGAGACAATCGCATATTTCACTGTCTTCTCTGCCTCTAATAATACTCTGCCCATCAACAGATTGGAATTTGCCCGTCCCTTGTCTATCTCAACGCCGGAGTGACCTCCCAGCAGGCCTTCCACAACTATTTCGATCTGTGTACCGGTCTTCTCTTCCCAAGATACCGGAAGATTACATTCCACGCCGCATCCTCCGGCGCAGCTAGTGAGCATATAACCCTCCTCCTCGGAGTCCAGATTCAAAAGTTTTCTTCCTTCCAGCATCGACACATCAATTCCAGTCGCACCTTCCATCCCTACCTCTTCCGCTGTCGTAAAGATTACCTCCAGCTTTGGATGCTCTATGGTATCAGATGCAAGAATCGCAAGGACATATGCAACGGCTATTCCGTCGTCGCCGCCGAGAGTTGTCCCCTTTGCTGTAATGTAATCCCCTTCTATCATTAACTCTAATCCGTCTTTTTCGAAATCTATGGTACAATTTGGCTCTTTTTCACAGACCATATCCAGATGTCCCTGTATCACCAAGGGCTCCACGCTCTCATAGCCCGGCGTCGCTTCCTTTATGATGATTACGTTTTTTAAATCATCCTGATAAACAGTAAGCCCACGCTCTTTTGCAAATCTTACACAGTAATCGCTAATCTGCCCTTCTTTATAGGAAGGATGCGGAATACTGCACAGTTCCTCAAAATAATGAAATACTTCTTTTGGTTCTAATTTCTCTAATACGCCCATTCCATATTCCTCTTTTCAGTTTTGTTTTCCCGGATTGCCGGCTTTTTCAATTTGTATACACTATTCTGACTGTTTATTTTTTAATTTATTCACATATACAACAAATCCATTGCCGTGAAGCATCTTAATGAACTGCGACAGGCGTTCATAAAGAGGTTCTGCCTGCTCGCCGAACTGTTCTTTTACTTTTTTCCCAATCTCGTAAATTGTAATCTTACCATCCATGCACTCCCAAATGAAGCTGCCGAAATCATCCAGCTCAATATTGCTGTACTTGGGACGTTTAAAAAATACTTGAGCTATTTTATTAAAAAGTCCCTTATTACATACCCGGATTTCTATATGCCGCCTATCATTGGATTGATATTCGAACAAAGAATTATGCTTTGGTATATAATCGAGATAATTGTCTTTGTTTGCCAAGGTGATGCTCCTTTCATGATGTACGTCTCTTTGATTATAGCACAAACAAAAAGCGTCTGCCACATCTTATGAATGCGACAGACACTTTTTCTAATTATTTTGTTGATTTTTTCTTTCCTACAATTACTTTGACAAGGGTTGCTGCCAGTAATGCAAATATAATCAGCCCTCCCCAGTTGCCAAGATTGATTTTTTCGGATAAATTAATGATATCTCCAAGATACTCGCCATTTATCTTAATGATCGCAAATACGGCAAGCAGAATTCCGACCAAGCCTTCTCCTGCAATCAACCCGGAAGAATAGAGGATACCTCGCTCTACCTTCTCTTTTTTGGTCTTCTCGCTCTCGCCTTCCTTCTTACGTTCGAAATACCATTTGATTGCTCCGCCGACCATCATCGGCGTACTTAAATGAATCGGCAGATACAAGCCTACGGCAAACGGAAGCACCGGAATCCGCAAGATTTCTACTACGATTGCAATTCCCACACCGACAAATACAAGCGTCCAAGGCAGATTGCCGCCCATAACTCCTTCTACCACCATCTTCATCAAGG
>Ga0137306_103280_pt2 | contig 11367 bp, 8 predicted proteins | sample Inofroosms_March_FD_97187 | JGI IMG/M metagenome (GOLD analysis project Ga0137306, IMG submission 97187) | Mouse cecal microbial communities from Vienna, Austria - N-Acetylneuraminic and N-Acetylglucosamine D2O microcosms_March | ecosystem: Host-associated > Mammals > Digestive system > Large... | reverse complement strand
GCCAGTCCACAGGCTTTAAAGAAAACAACCCCAAAAACATATTAAAAAAACCCTCTTTAAAAAATATCAGTTTCCACACAAACACCACCACTGCCGTGGGCACCGCCAACGGCAGAAGAAGGGCGGATTTTAAAAACTTCATCCATTTGCTGTGAAAAAGCCCCAGGGCAAACACCAGGGATAAGAAAAGAAGCAGTGGGATACACACCCCCACAAACTTTACCGTATTTTTTACCGCCAGACGGAAAGCCTCATTTTCCCACAGATTCCCATAATTTATAAAAGAGAAAAATTTTTCCTTGTCATCCCAGAAAGAGCGCCGCAGCACTTCCAAAAAGGGAAGCACTGCAAACACAAAGGTACCCGTAAGGCTTGGCACCAGAAAGGTCCATTTACTCTGCAAAATACAGTTCCATTTTCTGAGCAATTTCATCTGCGCCCTCCTGGGGAGTCATTTCCCCTGTCAATACTTTTTCCCCTGTAAGGCTTACCGCCTCTTTTAAGATGCTCTCCACATCCCCAGGGCAGTCTAAGGTTCCGATAAACTCCTTTAAACTGTCAACCTCCTCTTTGGTGGGCCAGGAAATTTCTAACTGCACCATCACTCCACCCTCACTTGAGGTAGAAAATCCTTCCTGATTTTTGCCGCCGTTGGGGTCAACAAAAAATTCATCAAAAGCTTTCTCATTCACCGGATAGCCGTCATTCAAATCGCTTTTTAATACATCTTCACTAAAAAGCGCACTTAAAAAATCAAGAGCGGTGCCCTCATCCTTTGTCCCTGCATTCACTCCCACAATCCCCCGGGGGCAAAATACATTTTCAGCCTGCCCGGGCATCCGTGTATACTCCACTCCCTGGGCCTGTTTCATCAGGGAAACCAGCATTTTCACCCCGCCGGCGCTGTTTAGGTTCCCCACTATTAAGCTTGCCTCTTTTCCCATAATATTAAATGCCGCCGCTACACCCAGATTGGAATTGTACTCTGCATAACTCATTCCAAAATCCACGGTCGTCGTATACTGCTCCCGCATCTGCTCCTGCTCCGGGGTGATATTGGCATGTTCCGCCTCATATATCCTCAAAGCCTGGGTGAGATAGGACTCCACCGCCCCTTTGTCAAACTTCCCATCCTTCATCCAGGCAGGGGCGCTGCCGTTTTGTAAAATGGCCAGGAGTTCTTCCGGGGTATAGGTGCCAAGAACCGTCCTCTGTCCCGGCTTCTTTTCCCTCTCGGACACCACAGTATCCGCCAAATCTTCTAATGTTTTCATATCCCCCAAAACTTCTTTGGTTCCTGCCGCCACGGGAATGGCAAAGCGGGTGGGCAGTGCATATAACCCCTCCTCACTGTCATAGGCGTGGAGAATATTTTTAAAATAAGAGCCTTCTCCTTCCAGTTTCTCTGCAAACTCCTTTAAATCCTTTAGCTGCCCTTTCTCTATGTAAGCGTCTCTGGGCATCCCGTCTAAGATAATGATATCCGGCCCTTCCCCGGAGAGAAGGCTGGCATTTAAATTTCGTATGGCATCCTCCGCCACCATGCTGGCTTCATCGGTAATGCCGATTTCCTGCTTTACAAAAACCTCCGGGTGGTTTTTCCGAAATGCGCTTACCGCCTTGCTCACCGTATCGTTTTCCGTCAGGCTGTAAATGGTAAGCTGCTGCTCCGGCACCGCCGGGGCGTCTTTGTCATAGATATAGGAATCAATCTCCCCGTCGCTGTAAGCCACAAGAAATCCCCCGTCTTTCCCCTTTAAAAGGCTCACCGCTTTTCTGGTGGGATCTCCCATATTGGAAAGTCCTCCCGCTAAAAGTTCATCCATAACGCTTCCGCCGGGGACATGGCTGTAAAGCCCGCTTTTTGAAGCCGTATAAATCTGCCCGTCGGCATCGTCCACTAAAATGCCTATATTGTACACCATGGCAACTTCTTTGGAATAAAAATCATTTAAAACGGAATCCGATTCCAGTACTTCCCCTGTGGAAATTTTTAGTATACTTACCTGGTCCATACTTCCGCAGATAATATAGTCCCCGCTTGATGTAAAAACCGTTGGGTCGTCGCCAATCTTCATCACCCCGGTAAGCTCTCCCGTGTTTAAATCCGCCCGGTACACCTGCCCGGTAAGGTACACAAGATAAAGATTTCCATCCCCTCCAAATACGGCCTGCTCTAAAATATAGTCCTCCTGCTTGCTCTTAAGGGAAACTTCCCTTGACTGGCCCTGTGCGTCCATATACACATACTGTTCCGCCACATTTCCGTTCTCATCCACACCGCCGGCCCAAAGCACATAGGAAAAAAATAATCCCCCGTCCGGGGCTAACGCTATGGATGTCACCTCCGAACTCTCCTGGTTTAACACATCTATCAGTGGAGAAACATCCTTAGTCTCCCAGGTTTCCCCCTCATCTTTTGACAGATACAAAACCCCGGCTTTTCTGTCCGCAATCCCAAGGCTTCCGTCAGAAAGACGCACCATATTTTCCAGATCGGTAATCCCTTCCGGTATGGTTTTTGCACTTTCCATATAACGCCCTTTTACCGTATTCTCTTCGTAGTTCTCCGTTCCCCCTGCTGCTTCCCCCGGGCTTTCCGCCGTTTTCCCCTTTCCCCCGCAGCCTGAAAGGGCCAGGGCAAGGGCAAGGGCGCCGGAAAGCAATGCCGCCCTTTTTCGTTTCCACCAATTTCTAACATTATTTCTGTCCATATCTTTACCTCTCATTCATAATATTCCCTGCCCTGCTTTACCAGGGAGGTGATTTAACATTAACATATCAGAGATTTCTTTAAACTTTCTCTAAATTTTAAAGATTATTTCCAGATAAGTGTGATACACTTTTTATATCAAGAAAAAGGAGTTTTCTATGCGGATTTTACTGATTGAAGATGATTACAATTTAAGAATGACCTTAACCTTCCAGTTAGAGCAGGAAGGTTTCACCGTTGACGCCTGCGGGAACGGGGAGGACGCCCTGTACTATATGGGCTCAAAAACCCATGACCTGATTCTTTTAGACCGAATGCTGCCAAAAACAGACGGCATCACCCTTTTAAAAAAATTCAGAGACAAGGGATGCCAGACCCCGGTAATTATCCTTACCGCTTTAGGAGAGCTTTCTGACAAAGTAACGGGGCTTGATGCCGGGGCGGATGATTACCTGGTAAAACCCTTTGAATTTGAAGAGCTTCTTGCCAGAATCCGCAGCATAAGCAGGCGGCCCAGACAGTGGGAAAAAGAGCCTTCCCTGTGTATTAGGGATATCACCTACTCCCCCGGGGACAACCAGCTTTCCGGGGCTTTGGGAAGCTGCTCCCTGTCCAAAAAAGAGGGGATGCTCTTAGAAGTCTTTCTTTTAAACCCGGAACAGGTTCTTCCAAGAGACACCCTTTTATCCCGGGTCTGGGGGGTGGATGCGGAGGTGGAGGACGGAAATTTGGACAACTACATCCACTTTATCCGCCGCCGGTTAAAAACCGTAAGCTGCCAGGTCTTAATCCAGACTGTCCGGGGCGTTGGATACCGCCTTACAAGTAAAGACTTAAGAAACTAATTCCCGGGAGGAATCTTTTATGTACAAAAAACTGCACCGCCGCCTTACATTTATTTTTTCTGGAATTACGGCAGGTATTCTTATTACCATGTCCCTTTTTTATCTCTATCTCTACGAAAAAGATGTGAGGGAAAACAGCTTCCTTTCTTTTTCCCAGGAAGTCTCCGCCATCATTTTAAATTTGCAGCAGCAGGAAAATTTTTCTTCCCAGTGGAGGGCCGCCGCTTTTACAAACAACGGGTTTCTCCCGGCGTTTTACGACAGGGACGTCCTGCTGCCTTCCTGCGCCCTTTTTTTAGAAAAAGAGGAAAAAGAACTGGCAGAAAGGGCCTGGGCCCAGGGATTTTCCCTATACCCCTCCTTAAAAACCTACAAAAGCCGCACCCCCTCCCACAATGAATTTGTATATAAAGTGAAGGGACAGGCTGATTATTATGTCTCAGCCATAAACCTGCCCAAAAACTCCGGCAGCCTCACAGGGGTGATTCTCTATAACACTCTCCCCCTCCGCAGTCAGATTATGCGCCAAAAGCTGCGTTTTGCCCTGTTGAATGTCCTAGGGATCCTGTGCCTGTGTCTCTTCTCCTGGTTTTATACAGGTAAGCTCTTAGCCCCCATACAATCCTCCCACGAAAAGCAAAATGCCTTTATCGCCGCAGCATCCCATGAACTGCGCACCCCTCTGGCTGTGATTTTATCTGCAGTTTCCGCTTCAAGAAAAGCCTCCCAGAGAGAGCAGGAGGCATTTCTTGGCATCATAAAGACGGAAGCCAGGCGCATGTCTGTTCTGGTAAATGACATGCTCACTCTCTCCCGGGCAGACAGCCATCGGTTTCTTCTAAATTCCCTCCCGACGGAACTTGACACCCTTCTTTTAGAAACCTGGGAAGCTTTCCGCCCCCTTGCCAGGGATAAAGACATGCATCTCATGATAAGCCTCCCGGAACAGGCCGTTTCCAAATGTTCCTGCGATAAAGACAGAATCCGCCAGGTTTTAGAGATTCTTATCTCAAATGCACTAAGCTACGGCAGGGAGGGTGGGAGTATCACCCTGACCTTAAAGGAGAAATCCGGCTGTTTTCTCTTAGGGGTAAGGGATACGGGCCCGGGTATTCCCGACTCTGATAAGCCCTATATTTTTGACCGCTTTTACCGAGGAGACACCTCCCGGAATGCAAAAGACCATTTCGGCCTGGGCCTTTGCATCGCCAAAGAAATCATGGACAGACACCAGGGCAGAATTTGGCTGGAAGACACCCTGGGAGGCGGCGCTTCCTTTTTCCTGGAACTGAAAAAATAAAACAAGAAAAGCATGAAATATGCCATGTTTCTCTATTGCCAATTTCATAGGACTATGCTATAATGCACACTTGAATAAAATTACATAATAGAGATGAGGTGGTTTCATGCTACAGTTTACCGAAGACTGCCGCCTGGGAATCCCGGAAATTGACAGCGAACATGAAAGGCTCTTTGCCCTTGTAAATAAAGGGTACGCTCTGTTAAACCAGGAGGAGAATTTAAGGCCCGCGGCAAAAAATTTACTGAAACATCTTAGGGATTACGCCGATACCCATTTTATCCACGAAGAAGAATATATGAGAAAAATCGACGATCCGGAACTTTCCTCCCAAAAGCGGGAGCATGTGGATTTTACCAACCGGATGAATGCCGTAGATTTCTCCAGACTCACAGACGAACAGCTTCGCCCCGCTCTGGAAAACCTATTGGACTATCTGGCCCGCTGGCTTTTTGGCCATATTTTGGGCAGCGATATCCTAATCGGCAAATTTGAATCCCCCTTTGCCTTTACCTCCAAATACGCCACCGGAATCGATGAAATCGACGAGGAGCACCGCCAGCTGTTCCGAATGGTAAAAGAGACTCACGATGTGATACAGGATAATCTCGTTTTTGACAAATACGACCAGATTGTCTATGTGGTAAACCGTCTGAAAAATTACACAAAGGAACATTTTAAACACGAGGAAGCCTACATGGAAAGAGTCGGATATCCCGGCCTTTTAAAGCAGAGGGAAGCCCACCAGGCTTTCTGTGACAAACTGGCTGAAATTCAGCTGGAGGATATGGATAATAACCAGCAGGCATATTTGGAAAACTTAATTGAATTTTTATTAAACTGGCTTTCCGTACATATTCTTCATATGGACAAAGAAATTGGCAATTATCTGTCCGACCTGACCCATGAAATAGATTTATAACAAAAAAGAGGGAGCACATCCCTCTTTTTTTATACAAAATCTTCCCGCATGGGAGTAAAAAAGTCCACTAAAATCCCTTTTTCAAGACATGCGCAGCCATGTTCTGCAGACTCCCACTTTAACAGCACGTCTCCTGTCTTTACCACTTTCTTTTCCCCCTCCACGGTAAACTCAAATTTTCCTGCCGCTACATAGGTAATCTGGGTGTGGGGATGATGGTGCATTGCCCCAATGGCTCCTTTTTCAAAATGGTTTACCACACACATGGCGTCGTCGCTGTAAGCCATAATCTTCCGGCTTACCCCCTCCCCGCACTTCTCCAAATCCACCTCATTCTCAAAATTCCACACTCTGTTTTTTTCTGTTTTCATCTTTTACCTCCTTAAGCATTTTCCTTTTTTCCCTGCAGCAGATATAAACCGATAATAAAGGCCAAATCAATAAACACCACTGCTACAATAGAGCTCATCCCATAAAAAATTCCCGCTGTCTCCGCGATTTTTCCAATAATAGAGGGCATCACAATGGCCCCCAGGCTTGCCATAGTCAGCATAAAGCTCCATGCCATATCATATTTCTTAATAATTTTGCCGCCCACAGCCACAGTGGTGGGATAAATCCCTGCCATACTGTATCCAAATCCCATAATGGCAATAAATATTACCGCTGTAGTCCTGCTAAAGAGCAGGATAAAGAAAAACAAGGTAAGCCCCACTCCCATTATCACCAGAAGCTTTTCCTTTTTCACCCTGGTGGACAGCCAGGCTGCGGAAAGCCTTCCCGCCAAAATCATAATCCACAAAACACTTGCCGTTATCTGGGACAGGGTTGCACTTAAAAGCCCCGTATCCTTAAAGTAGGTAATCATCCATCCAATAACCCCCTGCTCCCCGCAGAGATAGAAGAAAAGGGTTCCGGTGCAAATCCAGAACAAAGGCTCTTTAAAAAACAAAAAACCTCCCTGGTTTCCCTGCTTTTTCTCCAGCCTGTCATTGGAAAGAGGCGTAAAGAAATACAAAAGCCAGCTTATCACTCCCATAATTATCATAAACACACAGGCATACCCCCAGTTATCCGGGTTGTTATTGGTGAGCACAATGATTAAAATAGGAAACAGAAACGCCCCCACTGCGAAAGTGGCATGCAGGGCATTGATGGTCCAGGCTTTTCCCGGAGCAAGATTATTGATTACCGTGTTACAGAAATTACTGGTAGCTCCCCTGGATAAACCTGTGAGGAAAAAGGCTGCCGCAATGGTATATTTATCATTTCCAAAAACAATCATTGCATAGGCAACCGCCGTAAACAGGTTAAACAGCAAAATCGTCTTTTTTCTTCCAATAAACACCGGAAGGGTCCCCCCTGCAAAGCTGGAAATCAAATTCCCTACAGAGTGGAGGCTTACGATAAACCCTCCAAAAGCATAGCTTAACATTTTGGCGTCCTTTATAAAAGGCAGCAGGGATCCGATAGACAGGGCAAGCATACCGTTAATTAAAAACGCCCCGTATGTAAAATAAAACTGTTTTTTCTTTTCCCCCGTATCCAAAAATTCCATTCTATTATTCATCCTTTCGCACAATTTTATTTTTCGGAATCCACCTGGTGAGGGCTGAAGTAATATCCTTCATGGCAATGGGTTTTGACACAAAATCATTCATCCCCGCCGCCAAAAATTCTTCCTTAACTCCCTGGACAGCGTCTGCAGTCAAGGCCAGAATGGGAAGATTTTTGTAATAATCCCCCTCAAGGCTTCTAATCCTTCTGGTGGCCTCCACACCGTCCATCACCGGCATGTAATGGTCCATAAACACCAAATCGTAATGGTTTTGCTGCACCAAATCAAGAGCCTCTTTTCCGTTTGACACCACGTCGATTTTCATCTCAAAGGGTTCTAACAGCGCCTGGGCCACTTCCCGGTTAATCTCGTTGTCATCCACAAGCAGAATGGTTGCCTCCGGCAGGGTAAAGGTAAACATATCCTTCCCGGCATCCCCCGCCTGCTCCTTTACCTCTCCGAAATCCCCTATGTTCTCCTCACTCTCAATGCCCTCCCACAGGGTAAAATAAAACTCACTTCCTTTGCCGTACTCGCTTTCCACCAAAAGGGTTCCCCCCATAAGCTCCACTAACTGACGGGAAATGGCAAGTCCAAGCCCCGTGCCCTCTTTTCCTCTGTTCTTTTTCAAATCCACCTGGGTAAAGGCGTTAAAAAGATGCTCCAAATCCTGTTTTTTAATCCCCTGTCCCGTATCCTTAACAGAAAAATCAAGCTGCACCCTTTTTCCTTCCCGCTGTTTTGCCTGAACCTGGACTGTAACGGAGCCTTTGTCGGTGAACTTAATTGCGTTATTCATAATGTTGATAAGCACCTGGCGGATGCGCAGGGAATCTCCATATAAAAGCCTGGGGATTTCTCTGTCCACATCCATCACAAGTTTTACATCCTTATCCCCGATTCTCGTATCCCCAATCACCTGAATATCCCGGAACATCTGGGCAATATCATAGGTATCCCTGGTAATCACAAACTTCCCCGCCTCTATCTTGGAGAAATCCAAAAGGTCATTGATAATATCCAAAAGCGCTTTCCCGGAACTTTTAATATTCAGCAGATATTTTTTCTCCTCCACAGGCCAGTCTTTCCGCAAAAGAACCTCCGTAAGCCCCACAATGGCATTCATAGGGGTGCGGATTTCATGGGACATATTGGAGACAAAAAGAGACTTGGCCTGGTTTGCCGCCTCCGCCTGCTCCTTTAGCTCCTTCATAATCTCCGCCTGCTCCTGCATCCGTTTCGTATAGTGGTAATTGTCTGTCACATCTGTCAGAACATACATTTTTCCATAATAAGTGCTCTCCTGCTCCACCATATAACTGCCCACAGCATAAATCTGCTTATCCCGGATAATATTTTTCTTTTCCAGAATACAGTCGTTCATATCCTCTAAGATAGGTTCCGCCTTTCCCAGGGAGATTTTTTCATAAATCTGCTCCGCTTTCTGGTTAAAATAAATAATTTTCTCATCATTGTCCACAACCACCAGCCCTTCCGCCAGGGAATCCACTGCCAGATCTTTCGCCAGGGTCAAAGTGTCAAAAAGCCTGTGCCTAAAAATCAGCACCGATAAAAGTATGGTATCAATAAGGTAAGCCAGAAGCGTAATATCATAACCTTTTGTCACTCCGCTGATATAAATGGCAAATCCAAGAAGGGCCACAATATTAATAAACAACAGATTTCCAAACTGCTTTTTTTCAAAAACATAGTGGGCCCTCTGGTAATAATGCACACAAACGCCAATCATAACAGCGGCGTAGGAAATCAAAATGATGCAGTTCAGATTATATACCACCCCGTGTCCCAGCACCAAATGGGGAAAATCTCCCTCCTGGACAAACTCTATGCTGTTGTAGAACAACGTGTGCTTTTCACAGTTTAACACAAGGAAAATAATCACAATATGCACTAAGGCCAGCGTCCGGGATACCCATACGGGTATCTTGACTTTGCAAATCTGCATCACAAACAAAAACATGGTAATCCCCAGAAAGGATTTTCCCAGGTAAGAAAATTTAACTGTGGTCAACGCCTCCCTCAGAAATGTAGACTGCAATTCCAGGAGATATCCCACAAAATTAATGCAAAGTGCAAATATCAAAAACAAAAGATACTGCTGATGTTTGGAGGGCTTTTGCCCCATCACATATAAAGCCTCCACCATTAAAATCATAATTCCTATGTACTGTACTGCGATGTAAAATGTATGCATAGCATTCCCTCTTTCAAAAACCTTCCTTTAACTGTCTCGCTCCACTCTCCTGTCAAACTCCTGAACCGTCATTGGCTTTGCATAGTAAAATCCCTGAATCATATCACAACCCTGATCCGCCAAAAACTCTACCTGGTCCTTCCGCTCGATTCCCTCCGCCACAATCTTCATATTCAGATTCTTGGCAAGCTGAATGGTCTCTTTTACCACAATTTCACCTCGTTTTTCCACATCCTCTCCCCGGAAAAACTCCATATCCAGCTTCAAAACATCAATAGGAAGATCTTTTAAGGAATTCAGGGAAGAGTAGCCTGCCCCAAAGTCATCCATGGAAATAGAAAAACCGTACACTTTCAGCTCTTTGATAATTCTCTGCAGCATATCTTTATCCCCAAAGAATGCGCTCTCCGTCACTTCCAGTTCAATGCTTCCGTGGTCTGTACCGTAACTGTCCACCAACTGGCAGATATGCTCCGCCAAGTCCTCCCTGGTAAAATGGGCTCTGGAGACATTTACGGAAACAGGGACAGCCTTTTTCCCCTGGAGTTTCCGCTCCGACTGAAGTTTTGCCACACCGGAAATCATATAATCGTCAAGCTGGGTGATAAACCCGTTTTCTTCAAATATAGGAATAAAACATCCTGGGGTTATCAGGCCGTCTGTGGGAGAAATCCACCGGACCAACGCCTCTGCCCCTACCAATTTTCCCGAAACGGGACTGTATTTTGGCTGAAGATAAATTTGGAACTCTTTATTTAACAGAGCGGATTCCATGGAATCCTCCACTTTTCGTTTCCAAAGCTGCTCCTCTAAAATCTGCTGGTCAAAAACTTTGATATATTGACCTTCATTTCCCATTACCTCCTGCCTTGCCGCACTGGCATAATGATAAATCTGGTCCACATCCACCTGTCTGCGGTAATGTTTTTTATCTCCCTTCTGATGGGTCAGAGGATCAATCATATAGATTCCCACATGGTAATTCAGTTTTTTGTCTTTTCTGATCCCTTTCAGCTCAGCTAACATTTTCCGAAGCCGCATCTCACACTGTTCCCTGGACTGGCACTTTAACAAAAGGCCAAAATCAGCTGTGGCAAACCGGGCAAAGGCCTCCCCTTTTCCCACTTTTGCCTGTAAAAAGCCGGATATATGTTCCAGAAGTTCCTCCCCCGACTTGTTTCCGTAACAGGCACAAAAATCCTGATATTTGTCCATATGCAGGTTCACCATGGCATATGTATTCTTACTGCCCGACACCCTGTTGAGAATCTTTTTGCTGTGATGGATAAAATATGTCCAGTTCTTCCCCCCTGTGATGGTATCCAGATACAACAGCTTTACCATACGTCTCTGTATCACTATAGAAGAGAGAACATTGATAAGGAGCAGAATAATAGGCAGACTCAGTGCCGATATAGCTATAATACCCACTACAATAAGATACAGGATATCTTTTCGCACCAATCTCACACGGTCCCTGTAATACAGATGATACTCCTCAAAATTTAAGGGAACCTCCAGCCAGCAGTTTACGGTAAAAATTTCTTCCCTGAGCCACATCTCCCACATCTGCTTGGAATCGTTATTCAGCCTTATGGGTCCATCCATAGTTCGCTCCCAAAGCTCCTGAACAGGAATCATCAGCATGTTGTCCCAATCCATCTGCTGTGCGCCTTGATCCGGCATCACTATATAGGTATCAAAAAGGTCTATCTCCTCCCTGCGGTTAAAGTCCGGCCGTGACTTTCCGTAAATTATTTTAATTTGATTGTCCCTGTCCGTAAGGCAGATGCCGTTTTCTTTTTTCAGATTCC
>Ga0137306_103584_pt1 | contig 11368 bp, 12 predicted proteins | sample Inofroosms_March_FD_97187 | JGI IMG/M metagenome (GOLD analysis project Ga0137306, IMG submission 97187) | Mouse cecal microbial communities from Vienna, Austria - N-Acetylneuraminic and N-Acetylglucosamine D2O microcosms_March | ecosystem: Host-associated > Mammals > Digestive system > Large... | reverse complement strand
GAATACCTTTCAGTCATCATTGATTAATATGGAAAAAATGAATCCAAAAAACAATTTTGGTATTTTATATGATTTTGAAGTAGAGGAAATAAATAAGTATCAATCACCATATAAACCTCTTAACAAAAGTATATTATTTCTTCTGTTATCTTATATAAAGGCATTTACTTGGATCAGAACGAATGAATCATCTGGACATTCCGAAAAATCTAAAAAGAATAAACCAGAAATATTTTATTCACAGTTTCAGTCTATAGCTGCTTTTATAGGCAGTGACAGAAAAATGATAGCAAAAGCCACAGAAGTATTAGAAAAACTTGGTTTGGTTAAAACACATAGGATGCCAAGGTATAAAGATTCCAATGATAAATGGCATACTGATGATATTATTTATATCTGTCCTTATCGTTATATATGGAGAAATAATCAAATAATTCAATGTACAAAAGAAGAATATAACTATGAGAAGGAATTGGAATATGGAATTTTATTCTTGAGAACTCAAAATTATGTAAGTAGAAAATTTTACCAAGACTAATTCTGAAATATAGAAATAAGTATTGTAAAACATAAATCATTATCCATCATCCATAAATTATTATCACTATCCTACCACTCTAAAAGGAGAAAGTTATTATGATAACAAGACAACCAACTAGAAAAATACTAAATAACAAATTAAACAGTAAAGGAGAATTGAAAGTAACTAATGACAGATGCAATTTACAAGACAGGAACAAAAAAAGTAGATCACAGAACATTTGGAGGGAAAATCTATGAATCGGATTTTAACACTAATTTTTCAGGAAAGAAAAATTTAAGAAGATCATCAATTGCAGAAAGAATCGCTGAAGATGAAAGATTTGATAATTTCTGCAAGAGAAATAGAGAAACAAATATAAAACAAACATTTTAGGAGAAAAACAGAATGATTAAATCAAAATTTTTAGGAACTACAAGAGAGATTATGTTACCAAAGGATTATGGATATGATGGATATTCAGTAGAGTGTACATATAAATATGATAAATCACAAGAAAAATATAAACTTACAATGTGGTTGAAACATATGAATTCCAATAATAAATCAAAAATTGAAAAGTATACCGAAACTCAATATATTGATTCTCAATATATCCCAGGAAATCAGGAAAATATCATTGAGAATATTCAAAAGATTGTAGAACAGATGTGCCTTGAAAGACATTTTGACTACTATATTGATCGTATGGAATGTAAATATAAACTGAATGATAATAAGGAATAATGACGTAAAATATTTTATAAAAGCCAGACAAGTTGCGCTTATATCAGATTATAAAAATATTCATGTTGGATGTGTTGCTGTATATCAAAATAATATTATTGCAATTGCGTGTAACTCTAATAAAACACACCCTATGCAAAAATATTACAACAGATATAGAATTAAATCTAAAGAATTACCTGCAAAATTACACGCAGAAATCAATTGTATAAATTTTATTAAACACATGAATATTAATTATTCGAAGGTGAAGTTATATATATATACAGAATCAGGAAGGATCAACCGTTTGGTTTAGCTAGGCCATGTCCTTCCTGTATGGCTGCTATCAAGGATTTTGGTATCAGGGATATTTATTATACCGATAATGATGGATATGTTTATGAACGCTTAGAGAAATATAAATAGGTACTCTCTAATGGCTTGTGAACATTGTTGGAAAGATATTGGATATCATCCGAAATATCCCTTGCATGAACCAAAATATTGTATAAGAGAAAAAATCATGTTTTAAAATTTAGATAAGAACTAAGGAGGATGATCTATTATAGGACATATCATAAAAAGTCAAGAGTGGTTTGAAGAAAAGGTTAATAATTATCATGGAGATAAGGTTGAAGTATTAAGCAAGTATAATGGTTCAGAAAATCCAATTGATATTGTATATCATTGTGATTTACATGGAGATACATATACTACGATTAATGCAAAAAATATTTGCAAATCTTATTTTCTCCCATGTAAAAAATGCCAGTCAATTAGGAAGTCAAAATCCGCAAAAAACACTTATAAGTCAAATAAAACATTTTATTATAATAGATTAGTTAATTATTGCAATAGTCGTGGTGGTTATGTTTTAGAAAATGAATGGACAAAAGCTAAAGATGTGTATCACTTTAAATGTAAAAATTCAAATCACCCTATTTTTACAACAACAGCAGATGCTTTGTATAATGGTGAACATTGGTGCCCATATTGTTCTGGTCGGTCAGGTAATTTTTATGAAGAATTATCTAAAATATGCCAATCAAAAGACGGTGAATTATTAAGTGATTACATAGATGCATCTACTCATATAACTATTAAGTGTAATAAACATGATTATGTTTGGGATATGTTGCCTAGTAATATTAAAAAAGGTCGTTGGTGTCCCATTTGTAACATGGACACATTTACTGATTTAGTTGGAGAGAATAATGAAAAGTTAAAATATGATTTTGCACTTTTAGATAAAAATGATAATCTTGTTTATCTTGTAGAAGTCGATGATGAAGAACATAAAGATAAACACTTTGGTAATTCACCAAGGCAAATCCAACGCCAACAAGCAGTTACTAGAGATAGAATAAAAGATAATTATTGTAAAACTCATAATATTCCACTTTATCGTATGGAAGTACCTTTTCGTTGTTTCAACAAATGGGATTACGAAGATTATTACAGATATATCAATGCTGAATTAAAGGAAATAGTTAATAAATCACGAGGGGGTATTCATGCTAGATAAACAATATAATATGTATTCTGTGGATACTGGACATTTTTATAGTAATCACGAAAAATATTTGCATGATATGAATTGTAAATATCGTAGAGAACGCAACTATGTTCAGAATAAATTGCCAGAAATTGAAAAGAAATTAAAACAGTTTGGATATACAGAAGATGATATTAAGAATCTAAAAAATGACAAGTCGGAAGAAGTTGACATCATTGAGTCTTCTTATAGCACTGTTTCTGAATATTTACATTGGACAAGACTAATTAGGCACAAACGAGAAAAGGCGAAGGAATCAAAAGAAAAATTACTTACTCTTCTATCCAACAAAGTGAATCAAAATGAACTGACAGACGGAAAAGATCATTTTCGTACCATCAAAGAAGATAGTTTGAGTGATACAAATATAATATCCGTTTTTGACTCTGCTCTCAGTAGAACTATTGGTATTAAACAAGATGAATTAACAGATGTTTTGATAGTGGTACAAGTGTATTATTTCGATGTATTCAAAGATATATCTTTTTACGGATTTACATATAAAGGCGAGAAATATAAATATTTCACATCTTCTGCTGGTCAGATCCGTAAGAAGAAAGCTGTTTTCATTAAAGAGTCTGTCTGGGATAAGATTGAAAAGACTGTAATGTGTGGTCTTACGATAAATAAAATAAACTCAAAAGGTGGTAATAATGTTAATAAGCATTTGGCATATATGGCTTTAACAAATTCTGCCACTGATGAGTGGAAAGAATTTGATATTGATAAGTCTATTGTCATTGATGATTTTGAGACTGATGTATATGGTACTTTTGACTTTGTAGACGAGACTGATTATTCAATTACGAGAAAAACTGATTATGTACCAATTCCCCATACTGACGGTGCTGGTATGATTCTACCATCGGTTTCTACCAAAAATTTTATGTTCCGTGCGCCCTGGATTAAGGGATTATTAGGTGTGTTCAATTTTAGGAAGTTTATTGAAGTTAATAACTACTCTCCTATTATAACAGATATTTATGGTCAAGAACATGATGTTATTAAAGAGGATATACAGATTATCTTTACAAAGTCACAATTTAAGATGCATTAACTTGAGTGCCTTTACACAGTAATGTGTATCGAAAACGTGGTGAACCTATAAATATAGGGTGTCGCAATAGCGGCTAACGGAGAAAAACTAAGTAAATTAAAAATTCGATAAAATATAATTCAAAAGAAAGGATATGAAAAATATAGCAAGAATAAAAGATTTAACTGGACAAAAGTATCACAATCTTACTTTTATATATCCGGATGAAAATGATAAAAAGAAGTGGTATGTAAATGCGATTGTGGAAATATTAAATCTGTTATTCCTTGCAATGCAAAGCGTGGACTAACCAAAAGTTGTGGATGTTTACATAGTAAAGTTACCTCAAAACGATTAACAAAAGATTTAACAGGTAAACAATTTGGAAGATTAATCGTAATTAACAGGGATTTAACAAAACCAAAATCGCAAGGTGTTTATTGGAACTGCTTATGTGAATGTGGTAATAAGATTTCCGTCATTGCACATTCATTAAAAGATGGAACAACTCAAAGTTGTGGTTGCCTAAAAAGCGAATTATCTTCAAAACGATTTTCTCTTAATTTAACCAATATGACATTTGGAAAACTGAGGGTGATTAAAAGAGATGGAACTTTTATTGGTCAATCGGGTGCAAAATATTCTCAATGGTTGTGTATGTGCGAATGCGGAACAACTAAAATAGTAAGGGGTCACGATTTGGTTCGTGGAAGTGTAACAAGTTGTGGTTGTACTATTTCTCGTGGAGAAGAGAAAATAAGAAAAGTTCTTAATGAATTAAATATAAATTTTGATACATAATACAGTTTTAATGATTTAAAAAGTAATAAAGGATGGGTATTGAAATTTGATTTTGCTATACTCGACAAGAAAAATAATTTATTAGGATTGATTGAATATCAAGGGCAACAACACTTTGATGATTCGTATGGTTGGTTTGGTTTACAACAAAGGACTGAAACAGATAAATTAAAAAAAGATTATTGTGATAAACACAATATAAAATTATTTGAAATAACTTATCAAGATGACATTGAAATTAGTATAAAGAATATATTATCGAATTTTAAAATTTATAAGTCAACTCCGTGCCAAGCCTCTTAACAGAGGAAGGTGTAACGACTATCCGAAAGGAGTAGCGAATAGGCGAAATTCCTATTTGCGAAGTGCCACGCCCCTTTTAATAAGGGTGAAGATATAGTCTACTCCCCTAATAAATATCGGGAAACCGAGGGTATTAAGGAAGTATTATGACTCATGGGATGAGTATAAAGATGATTTCAAAAAGTATCGTTGTAGTGCTGGTAAATGTAATGTTGAAGAAGATAGGATAAAAAATGCAAAGATAAATTATCAGATGCTCCAGACTCTTACAAATATCACTGATGATGAAATTGATTTGCTGACACAAAAATCAGCAGAACGGATTAGTAATGTATGCAGTTCTAAAGATACTATGATGGATATTTTGGGTATTACGCCATATAACACAAATATGACCGCTTTTCAAAAGTCAGTTAAAATGTATTCTGCTCTACTCAATGACTCATATGCCAAAGATGTGATCCGTGAAGTAAAGAATAGTCTTTTGAAGAAATATCGTAGTGGAAAATTAGAAGTTAATGGCAAATATACATTTTTGCTCCCCGACTTTTATGCTGCTTGTGAATATTGGTTTGGACACATTGATACTCCTACTGGTTTACTAAGTGATAAAGAAGTATTCTGTTGGTTATTTAAGCGATATGAAAAATTGGATTGTTTAAGAAGTCCTCATCTATACAAGGAACACGCAATTCGCTTTAATGTTGCCAATGAAGTTTATGGAGACAGGTCAAAATATATCAGAGAATGGTTTACTACTGATGGAATTTATGCCAGCACACATGATCTAATCAGTAAAATTTTGATGTATGATGTTGACGGAGATAAAAGTCTCGTTGTTGCTGATAAAGATTTTGTAAGAATTGCAGAGCGTAATATGAATGGTATTGTACCACTCTACTATAATATGCGAAAGGCAGAACCAACTCAGCTTAACAATAAGAATATCTATGCTGGACTTAATGCTGCTTTTACGGGTGGGAATATTGGTATTTACAGTAATAATATTTCTAAGATATGGAATGATGATGTATTTATTTCTGGAACCGATGCAGAAAAATCGGAAGCAATTGATTGTGTAAAGAGATTATGTTGTCAAAATAATTTTGTGATCGACTACGCAAAGACCTTATATAAACCAGAATTTCCTCATGAAATAAATGAACAGATTGCTAAATACACAAATTGTAAATTGCCAGCCTTCTTTGAATATGCCAAAGATAAAGAAAAATCACAAGTCAAAAAGCACAATGGGAGTTTTGTAAATAAGATATATGGCAGAATTCCAAATAAACCTATCAATACTCGTGGTTTGAAGTTGGATAGTATAAATTATAAGTATATGATGTCTAATTCTCAGATTATTTGTAGCAAAGAGGTATCTGATTTATATGACGAGTTAAACAAACAATACCGTTATATGATTAATATGAAAGATGAATATATAGATAATCTTAGATATGTGGCTTGTAAAATACGAAATAAATTTTCTAAGTTTGGATATTCAGAAGAAACCATTACAGATATGTTAGTAGAATATTTGTATGGTAAAGGGAAACGATATAAGCAATTATTGTGGTTCTGCTATGGTCAATATGTTGTAAATAGTTTGGAGAGAAATATTGAAGTAAAGAAAACTAAATTTATTCAATGTATTGATTGTGGTGAATGGATTGAGGTTGATATAAATAATAAACGTACATGTAGATGTGAAAAATGTCAACATGGAAAGCAACTTGAATATCAACGGATATCAATGAAAAAAAGTAGAATAAATAAATGTGAAGTTTTATAAATGCGAAATAATAGTCCATTATATATGGTCTAAATAAAATACCGTAAAAATAAATAACCCATTTATAGTGGACTATGAAATGTGTGTATAAGAGAAAAAGCATATCGCACATAACTAAGTATGGAGGAAATACAATGTTATTATTTACAAAACAAGATATGATTCTCACGAATCGAATTCGGCACCAGATTGGAGGTATGATGCTTATTTGATTATTACACAAGAAAATCTAGTAAAGCAAATAGCAAATAGAGAAGATATGGATGTAGCGACAGTCCGAAAGATATTTAAATCGGCAGAGAAAATTGTTTTCGACTACTTATCTTCTACTACTTCATCTGAAAATACGACTGTTAAGTTAATGGATGGATTAAGTTTGGAATGTAACTATATTCCAAAAAAAGAAATCCACACATATGATGATATAGTTTGTAAACCTAGAATTTGGGTAAAACCTAAAATCACAAGGTATTACAATAGAAAATTGAATGGATATTTTGATAAATAGACTTGAAATTTATCTTTTCTTGGAACGTACTACAATGATCTCCAGGCTTGTAGTCTATAATATTAAAGTAGAACAATGATTTATCCTACACGATATGGAGAAATAAAGGTCGTGGTTTGAAATATTTAGGTTGTGATTACCTACCAAAAGTACACCAGTTACTAATCATTGCTGGTTCTATGTAATTTCTGATTGGTATAAGCCAGTGATTTATTTGCGTCTGACATGTAGCTATAATTTAGTTGGTGTGATGTTACATGAAAAACTTGTGAAACGTGATAAAAACCAGTTTAGTTCACCAAGCGAGACTGTATGGTTTCATGTACTCTGGAAGTAAAGTTTGATTCTAGCTTTCGATGATATTATATAAGATTGCCTTGAATCAGAGGCGTTTATAAGGAGTAATCATTTCTTATACAGGTGGTAATGCTGCTATTCTAGTAGTATTACCATTTGTTTCACCGGGGATTAGCTCAGTTGGTTAGAGCAGCAGCCTTATAAGCTGTGTTTGTCTGGGGTTCAAGTCCCTGATCCCCGATTGCTGATAAATGGAAGGATATAAGCCATATCAGTTAAATAATCTATGTAATAGTAAATTCAACTTCTGTGATTCAGCAATATTTTGTCTGTTTTGAGATAAACAGTTCAACGTCGTTAGGCTCGTCGTTAATAGCCCAAAAATTATAAAAATAACAGAAAGTAGGATCATCTATGAAAAGAATTGAATATAAAGGTTTTTTCATAGACAAAACCAATAGGGGATATCGGGTGTCTAAACAATCTGACATTTCTATACATACACATCTTCATAATAAAAATCCCTGTTTTAAATTAATTGATAATGTGACTGGTAAACGTATTCCACATAGCTGTGGACTATATTACTTAGAATCACATATCCGTTTAGCTGATAATCTGGATTATAAAAGAAAATTACAGGATTATTACGATGTAAAAGTAAATAAAGGAAAGAAACTGCAATATTATAATTCTTCAAAGAAGTCATGAGAATTATATTTTTATTAAAAATATATACATGAAAGGAGATATCATTTATGGCAAAATTAGATAATACACATCAAACAATTGAAAATATTGTAGGTGCAAGAGTCGAGGAAATTAATGACGAATTAGTTTTAGTGAATGAGGAAGCATTTGATGCACCTATTAATATTGTAAATATGTTTAAACAGTATGTTGGACAGGCCATTGATCTTAAGCTAGGCGGCGCAGCTCCAATTTCTAGTTCAATGTTTGACGAAGAATGAAAGTAGGTGACTGCTATTATTGATTTACATAGATTAGAAAATGAGAATGAGGAACAGTTTACATTTAGACTCGGTTCTGCAAAAGATGCTGGTATTCTTGATATGAACTGGGAAGAAATAGCCACAATCATAAATTCAGAATTTCGTTCTGATGAATCTGAATACCGCTCAGAGGCAGCTTATAGAAAGCCTTATCAGCAGGCCAAGAGATATTTAGATGCAAATGCTTTTAGAATATGCAAAGACGAGGATTCTTATTTTAAAGAATTGCGACTTCAAAAACAGGAACTTGAAAAGGAAAAAGTAAAAACCCGTGATGAACGCAACGAATTAAGACGTATAATTCGCGAAGAAGCACGTAGAGAAAGTTATAAAGAACAGATATTACGTAGCATTTCAGAATACCAGTGTCGTCCTCTTTCTTATAATGAATCAAAGCAATTTACCGGAATGTTAAAAACTAACAATGACTTGATTATTTCTTGTACAGATATTCATGCTGGCATTGAAATAGATAATTACTTTAATAAATTTGATGAAAACGTTTTAAGAGATAGATTTAATCAATATTTGGATAAAATATTTGAAATACAATTACGCCATGGATCAGAAAATGCTTATGTGATTCTTTCTGAATTGGTGTCTGGAATTATTCATAATGAACTTCGTATTGAAAACAATCAAAATCTTATTGAACAGTTTTTATCTGTTACAAATTATATATCAGAATTTTTATCTGAGTTAAGTTATCATTTTAACATGGTTAATGTGTATATCTGTCCTGGAAATCATAGCCGCATTAGTCCCAAAAAAGAAGATTCTTTAAAAGGTGAAAACATTGATCACCTTGCTCTCCCATTTCTTGAGGCAAAATTACAAAATTTCAAAAATATATATTTTCATAAAAATACTATAGAAGAATCTATTGCTATGTTCAATGTAAGAAACAATGTTGTAATGAGCAGTCATGGAGATAAAGATTCCCCAAATAGCGTTGTTCAAAAATTTACACTTCTATTTGGCATTCGTCCTGCTTTAGTTTATCTTGGACATAGGCATACTAATGGATTAACAACTATATACAATACTAAGGTAATTGAAAGTGGAACATTGTCTGGAACTGATAACTATGCTTTAGATTTAAGATTACATAGTCAGCCATCACAGACTATTTCTGTTATTACAGAAGATGGATTAGATTGTTTATATGATGTAAAATTTGAATAAATAAATTATCAATTTAAATTAAATAATATATTAACCAAATACCCACAAAACAAAATCAAATAGATAATATATTAACTAAATCAAACAAGAACATTACGAGTGAATAATTTTTTATATTTGGACAATAAAACCACTAGTACATGTGATGGAGAGTGAATACTACTCTCTTATTTTAATTAAAGATTATAAGGAGAATAAAAAATATGAACAAAACAGAAGTAATTTCAGCTATGGCTGAAAAGGCAGAAATTTCTAAGAAGGACGCAGAAAAGGCACTAACTGCTTTTACTGAAGTTGTTACTAATGAGTTAGTAGATGGCAATAAGGTTCATTTAGTAGGATTTGGTACTTTTGAGGTTGTAGAACGTGCTGCTAGAACTGCCAGAAATCCTAAGACTGGGGAATCTATTGAGGTAGCCCCTTCTAAAGCTCCTAAATTTAAAGCAGGAAAAATGTTAAAAGACGCAGTAAAGGCTTAATCTGAATTGGTGGTGAACAACATTGTATGATGAAATTGTAAAGTCTGTGGATTTAACAGACGATGAGATGACTATCCTAAAAGAACTACTCTCCTATCGTTTAGATGAATGCGTATCTATTGGAGAGGAAATTGCTGTGAATGAATTGCTCAGGAAGTTAGGAGATTAAATTGATAGTATCTGAAGACTTACGTTCATAAAACTGAGCGTAAGTCTTTTGTGGTTGGAGAAATATATATTATCCAATGTGATTTGAAGAAAATCCGTTTGGCTTGTGAGTTATGAGTTGTGAGTTGAATGTGGTGTCGGAACCTGTATTGGGATTTTGGAGAGGATAAGGAAGTCTAGCTAACTTCTGAAGGTGGTACTCCGTATCCCACTGCCCTCTTCTATTTTAATTTTGATACGGAGAGATCGGAGAAATATGAATGGGACTAATTTTACCACAAAAAGTTAAAATTGATGTGTCGGGGAATATGGCATCATATTATGAAAATTTAGGATATAAGATACCTCGTTATTTTAACAAAAGGAAAAATACTTATTCTGTTGTCAATGGAACAAAAATTGATATATCTGTAGAAGATTTAAAACCTAATTCAAATCTTATAGTTGAGTGTGAATGTGACATTTGTAAAAGAAAAGAGTCTATTACAAAAATGGAATATACAAGAATCAAATCATATACAGGAAAATACGGATATGATTATCTATGTTTAGACTGTAAATTTGATATTATGCCAACTGCAAAGTTAAATGTTGGTACTTTTAAAAATAATGAAGAAGATATTAAGAAATTTTTAATGCGTAAACTAAAATCTTTTGTTAAAAAGAATGGTTACCCAAAATGTAAGAAGAAAGATTTTAGACCTGAAAATAAAATGCCAACATTAAGGATGTATGAACAATATCTTGGTGGGGATTTAGTTGATTGGCTTGAATTATGTGGATATAATTTATCTGATGAAGAAAAATATGAAATGAGAACCCGTGGTGGTCAATCAAAGAATTTAACTAAAGATGACTGTATAAAAATTATTCTTAATATGCAATCAAAATTAGATAGACCTCTGGAATATAAAGATTTCAGGAATCCTAATATTGATGAAATCGGTGTGACAATAATTAAAAAATATTGGGGTTCATT
>Ga0137306_103582_pt1 | contig 11373 bp, 10 predicted proteins | sample Inofroosms_March_FD_97187 | JGI IMG/M metagenome (GOLD analysis project Ga0137306, IMG submission 97187) | Mouse cecal microbial communities from Vienna, Austria - N-Acetylneuraminic and N-Acetylglucosamine D2O microcosms_March | ecosystem: Host-associated > Mammals > Digestive system > Large... | reverse complement strand
CGACTTCCGGGATCTGGACGAGGCCGCCGCTCAGGGCAATGAGCGCGCTGCCCTGGCTCTGGAGAAGTTCATCTACGAGGTGAAGAAGTTCCAGGAGGTGGACGTGTCCGCCGCCGGCTCCAAGGTCAAGATCTTCATCATCCCCACCAACGAGGAGCTGATGATCGCCATGGACACCGCCGCGCTGTGCGCCAAGTGATCCTATAACCCAGTAAAACAGAAGCCAGCGCCGGCCCTCCTGGTTTAGACCGGAGAGGGCCGGCGCATACTATTTCATACAGACTTTTTTCAGGGAGGAACATGTATGCTGAAAGACAAGATTGCCATCGTCACCGGCGGCACCCGGGGCATCGGGTACGCCATTGTGGAGAAGTATCTGGCCAACCACGCGGTTGTCGTCCTCTGCGGGTCCCGCCAGGAGACGGCGGACAAGGCCGTGGCGGCGCTGAAGGCAAAGGACCCCAGCTGGCGGGTGGAGGGCATCGCCCCGGACCTGGGCAGCTATGCGTCCGTAAAGGCCGCCTTTGACGGAGTGCGGGAGCGCCACGGCCGCATTGACATCCTGGTGAACAACGCGGGGATGTCCTCCTCCGAGCCCCTGTCCGACTACACCCCGGAGCTGTTCCGGAAGGTGATGAGCCTGAACGTGGACGCGGCGTTCTACTGCGTCCGCGCTGTGTACGACGCCATGGCCGCCCAGAAGAGCGGCTGCATCATCAACACCAGCAGCATGGTCAGCCGCTACGGCCAGCCCAAGGGCGTGGCCTACCCCACCAGCAAGGCCGCCATCAACGGCATGACCCTCTCCCTGGCCCGGGAGCTGGGGCCCCTGGGCATCCGGGTCAACGCGGTGGCCCCGGGCATCACCAACACGGACATGATGCGGGCGGTGCCCCAGGAGGTCATCGCCCCGCTGGCGGCACAGATCCCGCTTCGCCGCATCGGTGAGCCGGAGGACCTGGCCAGCGCCTTCCTCTTCCTAGCCAGCGACGGGGCCTCCTATATCACCGGCGAGATCATCCACGTGTCCGGTCAGGCCAGGAGCTGAAACCCACCCGTGGGGAAAAAGGGGGAGAACCGTCCGAAGGCGGTTCTCCCTCTCTCGTTCCTTACCGTCCCTGGGGCCGCTTCCGCCGGCTCCGGCGGCCGTCGGCAAAGGCCACCAGCCGCCCCATTCTGGGGGGCTCGGAGGAGATTTTCCGCACCGCCGGCTGGGGCGGCGGGGGGACCGGCGCAGCCGGCGCCGCCGGCCGCAGGGACGCTCTCTCCGGGCGAATGGCCGGCCTCTCCAGGGGCACACGCTGCTCCGGCCGCACAGCCGGCTTCTGCGGGCGCTTCTCCACCCGGACGGGGACCGGTCCCTCCGGGACCGCCTGACGGCCCCGGGCGCGCTCCGCCCGGGGCGGACGCTGGCCCGGCTGCTTTTTGGGCGAAGCCTCCAGGATCTCCATGGGCCAGGGGTGGTTCTCCACCACAGGCACCTTCCTGCCTGTGACCTTTTCAATGTCCTTGAGATAGGCCAGCTCGTCAAAGTTGCAGAAGCTGATGGCTACGCCGCTGCGGCCGGCCCGGCCGGTGCGGCCAATGCGGTGGACGTAGGTTTCCGGCACGTTGGGCAGCTCGTAGTTGACCACCGCCGCCAGCTCGTTGACGTCGATGCCCCGGGCGGCGATGTCCGTGGCCACCAGCACCCGGATCGCCCCGCTCTTGAAGCTGTCCAGGGCCCGGATGCGGGCGGTCTGGCCCTTGTTGCCGTGGATAGCCATAGCGGCCACCCCGGCCCGGCCCAGCTCCTTCACCACCCGGTCCGCGCCGTGCTTGGTGTTGGTGAACACCAGCACGCTGTCCAGGCTCTCGTCCGCCAGCACATGCTGGAGCAGCAGCTTCTTGTTGCCCTTGTCCACCTTGTACAGCCGCTGTTCAATGGCGTCCACCGTGGAGGACTGGGGGGTCACCTCCACGCGGACGGGATCGTGCAGGATCTTTTTCGAAAGCTCCGCGATCTCCTGGGGCATGGTGGCGGAGAACAGGAGGGTCTGCCGCCGCTCCGGCAGGCGGGCGATGACCTTGCGCACGTCGTGGATAAAGCCCATGTCCAGCATCCGGTCCGCCTCGTCCAGCACAAAGGTCTCAATCCCGTCCAGCCGGATGTGGCCCTGATTGCACAGATCGTTGAGCCGGCCCGGCGTGGCCACCAGCACGTCCACCCCCCGCTCCAGCGCCTCCACCTGGGGCCCCTGGCCCACGCCGCCGAAGATGACCGTGTGGCGTATGTTCAGATACTTGCCGTACTGGTCAAAGCTCTCCTTGATTTGCAGGGCCAGCTCCCGGGTGGGGGTCAGCACCAGGGCACGGATGGGGGTGTGCTTCTTGTTCACACGGCCGTTGAGCCGCTGCAGAATGGGAATGGCGAAGGCCGCCGTCTTGCCGGTGCCCGTCTGGGCGCAGCCGATCAGGTCTCTGCCCTTCAGCACCGGGGGGATAGCCTCGGCCTGAATGGGGGAGGGCTGGACGTACCCCAGCTCCTCCACCGCCCGCAGCAGCTGTGGCAGAAGTTTCAATTCGTTAAATGTCATGGTGTTCCTTTTTGGTATGGATTTCGCCCCGGCAGGGGCGCATTTCTATTATATACGCTTTTGGATGGAAATGCAATCCCCCTGGATCCGCCGTGCGAATATATTTGCATTTTTACCGTTTTGGAGGTACAATAGGGGCAAGTAATCCGCTCAGGCGGAATCATGAGGCGAGGAGGCTTGTTTTATGAGAGATGGTTTTATCCGCGTGGCGGCGGGCACGCCCAAGATCCGGGTGGCGGACTGCCGGTACAACGCGGAGCAGATTTTCACCATGATGCGGGAGGCGGACAAGCAGGGGGTCAAGATCCTGGTCCTGCCGGAGCTGTGCCTCACCGGCTACACCTGCGGGGACCTCTTTCTCCAGGAGACCCTGCTGGAGGGGGCTATGGAGGGCCTGCGGACTATCCTGAAGGCCACCAAGCACCTGGAGATCCTGACCGTCTTCGGGATGCCCTTCCGGGCGGCGGGCAAGCTCTTCAACTGCGCCGCGGCGGTGCAGAAGGGGGAGGTTGTCGCCCTGGTCCCCAAGACGTACCTGCCCAACTACGGCGAGTTCTACGAGAAGCGGTGGTTTGAGAGCGTCAGCGCCTTCGATCACCCCCTGAACCTGTCCATTGCGGTCCCTGGCATGGAGCCGGATGGGGACGGGGAGATCGCCCTGTACACCTCCCTGGCCCAGTCGGTCATCGAGTGCGAGGGCATACCCGGGCTGAAGGTGGGCATTGAGATCTGCGAGGACCTGTGGGCCTCCGATCCCCCCTCCCGCCGCCTGGCGGAGGCGGGGGCGGTCATCATCCTCAACCTCTCCGCTTCCAACGAGGTGGTGGGCAAGGCCGCCTACCGCCGCCAGCTGGTGGTGGGCCAGTCGGGCCGCCTCTGCTGCGGCTACGTGTACGCCGACGCCGGGGAGGGGGAGTCCACCACGGACGTGGTCTTTACCGGCCACAACATGATTGCGGAGAACGGGGCCCTGCTGGCAGAGCGGCGGTTCGCCTCTGGACTGACCATCTCGGAGATCGACGTGCAGCGCCTCCTCTACGAGCGCCGCCGCCTCACCACCTTCCCCCCGGCGTACGAGTTCCAGGAGGGCCGGAGCGGAGCCGTCTCCCACGCCTGGGCGGAGTTCACCCCCTGCGAGACCAAGCTGACCCGGTACGTCTCCCCCACCCCCTTTATCCCCGAGAACGAGGCGGACCGGGGGGGCCGGTGCGAGGAGATCCTCACCATCGCGGCCCTGGGCCTGAAAAAGCGGCTGGAGCACACGGGCGCAAAAACGGCGGTGGTGGGCCTCTCCGGCGGCCTGGACAGCACCCTGGCCCTGCTGATCACCGCCCTGGCCATGGGGATGCTCCACCGGCCGGCCAGCGACATCATCGCTGTGACCATGCCCTGCTTCGGCACCACGGACCGGACCAGGAACAACGCCGCGCTTCTGGCGGAGCGCATGGGGGCCACCCTCCACACCATCCCCATTGGGGACACGGTGCGCAGCCACTTCCGGGATATTGGCCACAGCATGGAGGATCAGGACGTGACCTTTGAGAACGCCCAGGCCCGGGAGCGGACCCAGGTGCTCATGGATGTGGCCAACCAGAACGGCGGACTGGTCATCGGCACCGGGGATCTCAGCGAGCTGGCCCTGGGCTGGTGTACCTACAACGGGGACCACATGAGCATGTACGCCGTCAACGCCTCCATCCCCAAGACCCTGGTGCGCCATCTGGTGGACTACGTGGCCCGGGACAACCTGGACAAGGACCAGGAGCTGACGGACGTGCTGGAGGATATTCTGGACACGCCCGTGTCCCCGGAGCTTTTGCCGGCGGTCCAGGGGGAGATCAGCCAGCGGACGGAGGATCTGGTGGGGCCCTATGAGCTCCACGACTTCTTCCTCTACTACGTCCTCCGCTGGGGCTTCGGGCCCCGGAAGGTGCTGCGGCTGGCGGAGCAGTCCCTGGGCCGGCGGTACAGCCGGGAGGTCCTTCTCAAGTGGCTGAAAAGCTTCTACCGCCGCTTTTTTGCCCAGCAGTTCAAGCGCTCCTGCCTGCCCGACGGGCCCAAGGTGGGCTCCGCTGCCCTCTCCCCCCGGGGGGACTGGCGGATGCCCTCAGACGCCTCGGCCCGGCTGTGGCTGGAGGAGCTGGAGGGACTGTAGGGCGCAGGCGCAAAGGGTCTGATTCCAAGGAAACAGAAAAGAGGTCATCCTATGCCAAGTCTGGAAGAATTGCGGGAGCGGTTCCGGGAGGACCGGTACGCCACCCAGCTCACCGGCGCGGACATCCTGGAGGCGGAGCCGGGCCGGGCCCTGGTGGGCCTGCGGCTGCGGCCGGACCACCTCAACGCCAACCAAAAGGTCATGGGCGGGGCCGTCTTCACCCTGGCGGATTTTGCCTTTGCCGTGGCCGCCAACGGCTTTGCGGAGCGGATCACCGTGTCCCAGCACGTGTCCGTCACCTTCCTCGCCCCGGCCAAGGGACAGGAGCTGCGGGCGGAGGCCAGGTGCGTCAAGGCCGGGCGGACCACCTGCCTGTATGAGGTGGAGGTCCGGGACGAGGCCGGGACCTTTGTCGCCCAGGCCATGGTCAACGGCTTCACCATCTGATGGAACCTTTTCCCCTCCTCCGCCGTCTAAGAATCAGCCGTTAAACCCAGGTTCTGAAACGGCAGACAAGGAGAGGAGGCATTTCTATGAAACCTATCATCCCTGTTATTCTGGCGCTGCTGATCGCCCTGACCGCCTGCGGCCAGCCCCAGGCGCCGGAGCCGCCCGCCGCAGACGCCGCTCCCGCCCCGCCGGCGGAATCCGGGCCGGACCCGGTCTCCGTCTGCACGGTGGCGGAGGGCATCACCTTCTCCCTGCTCCAGTCCGTCTACCCGCCGGGGGTGGAGCGGCTGACCATGGTGATGGACAACCGCTCGGATTTCGAGCTGTGCCAAGGGGAGTATGTGGCCTTTCAGCAATACGCCGGCGGCCAGTGGCAGACCCTGGCGTATGCCGCCGGCGATGTACTTTTCCGCGATGTGGCCCGGATCCTCCAGCCCCACCGGGCCGGACAGTTCACCATTGACGCCGGCCTGCTGGCCCGGCCTCTGGAGGAGGGCCTCTATCGGGTCTCTGGCGATGCGCAGATGTGGCTGAACAGCGAGGATCCCGCCCTCCATGAACCGGTCCCCGGCTGGCAGGTGGAGTTTCGGGTGGCGGCGGAGGCCCCGCCGGAGCCGGACTACGCCCTCTTCATTCACGGCCAGCCTGTCTCCGGTATGGAGCCCATCCAAATCGTGTTCCTCAACTCCACCGGAGAGCAGGCCCATGTGCTGGATATTCCCCATCTGGAGCGGATGACGGAGGGCGGCGCTTGGGAGGATGTTCCCTACCGGGAGCAGGTGGGCTTCTGCGGCACCCCCAGCACCATGCCCCCCGGCGGCCGCATCTGGAGCGAGGATCCGGCGGCGCTGTGGGGGACCCTGGAGCCCGGACTGTACCGCCTCCGCTATGCCGTGGGCCCCACGGAGAAGACGGAGGGGGAGGCGGCGGGCCAGTTTACGGTGGGGGCGCCGGAGGTGTGCGGCCTGCCCCTGGCGGAGGGGGCTTAGGCCCCGGAGCTGCCTCACATTTCCGCGCTTTTGTAACGGTTCCCAGAAAAAATCATTGTAATTTCCCCCGAACTGTTATATACTAGGGGAGTATTATGATATGGGAGGACCTACCATGAAGAGTACATGGCGTTTCGTATTGAAGATCATCGGTCTGTCCCTGGCTCTGGCCGGGGCGGTCTGCCTTGTGATCGGCTTCTGGGATAAGCTGGCGGAGGATGCTGTGGCGGCAAAGGAGGCCCTGTGCCGCAAGCGCCGCTGCTTCCCCGAGTTTGACGATTACGACGACGATCTGCTCATTGACTGATCCCCCAGCGTGAAAAGCGCCCCCGGACCGGCATTGCCGGCCCGGGGGCGCTTTTTTCGTATGATCCGGGAGCTCACCGGATATGCAGCAGTCTCGCCAGCTTGTCGCCCTTGGGGATCATTTTCAGGTCCTCCCGGGTGACCATCCGCAGGGCGATCACCAGAATGAGGTACACCGCCACGGCGACGCACACGGTCAGAAACGTACACAGGCTCTCCTTCAGATATCCCCCCGCAATCACACGGCTCAGCAGGCCGTGAACCGCCCAGGCTGCCGCGCCCATGACGGCGGAGGCCAGCACAGGCTTGGAAAATATCCCCAGATAGTTAGGCTTTTTCTCCAGGAGCTGGTGGACGATAGCCAGATTGATGACCGCGATGAGGGCATAGCAGGCCAGAGTGCCAAGGGGCGCGCCCTTGATGTTCACGTCCGGATTGCCCACCAGCACGTAGTTGATCCCCACCTTCACCGCGCCGCCGATGAGCATGGTGTAGATCGGCAGACGCACCTTGCCGTGGGCCTGCATGATGGAGTTGGTCAGGAGCATCACGCACACGAAGATGGACGCGAAGCCCAGCAGCTGCAAATGGTAGGTGGCGGCAATGGCCGTCTCCCGCCGGGCGGGGTAGAGCAGCAGGAGGATTGGCCCTGCCAGCACCGACAGGCCCACCCCGGCAGGGATGGCCAGCATGGCGATCAGCCGGAAGCTGGTGGTTACCACCCGGTTCACCTCCCGGTGGTCCATGCGGGCCACCGCCACGCTCACCGCCGGGATCAGGCTCACCGCCACAGCGGGCAGGAACGCGGCGGGCAGGTTAAAGAGGGTGCTGGAGAAGGTGTACTGGCCGTAGAGCACCGCCGCCTCCCGCTCCGCCAGCCCCAGCACGTTCTGGAGCTGGCCCAGGATGACGGTCTGATCCAGCAGGTTCAGAAGGCTCATGCCCGCCTGGCCGATGGTGATAGGGATACCCAGGCCCAGCAGCCGCCGCATGATGACCCCGTGGCTCTGGGGCCTGTCGGTGCCCCAGAGAATGGGGCCCCGGTTTTTTCGGTAGTTGAGAATCATGTAGACCATGGCCAGCACAGTCCCGGCGCTGACGCCCACAATGGCCCCCGCCGCGCCGATCTCCAGGTTCTGCCCGGAGCGGATGAGGTACCAGGCCAGGGGCAGTCCGATCACCAGCTTGAAGAACGCCTCGATAAACTGGCTCACCGCCGTGGGCACCATGTTCTGCCGCCCCTGGGCGAAGCCCCGGTAGGCGCACATGATGGACACGCACACCACCGACACCCCCAGGGCCTTGATGGGCCAGTAGGCCATGGAGTTGTGCATCAGCGCGGCCAGCTGCCGGGTGAACAGGAGCATGGCGGCGGTCCCCATGATGCCCAGGACCACGAACAGGGCCATGGCGGTGTTGAAGCAGCGGCGCATCTGCGTCCGGCGGCCGGTGGCGTTGGCCTCGCTGATGAGCTTGCTCAGGGCCAGGGGCAGTCCGGCGGTGGACAGGGTGAGCAGAAAGGCGTAGATGTTGTAGGCGCTCATGAAGTGGGTGACGCCCTCGTCCCCCAGGATGTTGTTGAGGGGGATTTTATAGAGCGCGCCGCAGATTTTGACAAACACCGTGGAGACCGCCATCACCGTGACGCCCCCCATGAAGGACTGCTTCTTTTCTCTGGACATGGGTAATCCTCTTTTACTGGTCAGGATGCGGGGCCGGGCTGCCGCGCCCTCCCCCTGGGATAAGTATACGTGCCATGGGGCGGTATCCATTCTTTTTCTTTCCAGAAAAAAGAGATATTATTCCCGTCCCAGGGGCTGGCCGCAGTTGTGGCAGTACAGGTTGGCGCTCTCGTTCTCCGCGCCGCACCCGGCGCACAGCAGCTCCCCTCTCAGGCGCTTGAGCTCCTGCTGGTGGCCCTCCATCTCCTCGTAGAGGCTGTCCACAAACTCCAGGATCTCCTGCACGTCGTCGCTGTTGGAGGGGGAGCCCCTGTGGGTGGCGTAGATCAGCTCCCCCACCGCCTGCATCTGGGTGTCGATCTCCTCCCGGAGATCCCGCACGGCGCGCTCCAGCCGGGTCCGGGAGACAGCATCCTCCGCCCGGCGGCCCACCGCCTCCGCGCCCGCCCGGGCCAGCTCGGACACGTCCAGGGCCGCGTCCCTGCTCCGGCGGACCAGCTTCTTCCACTTCTTTCCTTTAATGACGATCTTCATGTTCCGCTGTCTCCTTCCTCGCCGGCCGGCGATCAGTCGTCGTAAATCCCGCCGCCGATGAACTCCCGGATCAGGGAGTCCTCGGCCACGTACTTCTCGTCCAGAATTTCAAACTTGGGGTAGGCCTCCACCAGCTGGCCCACCTCCTCGAACCGCTCCATGTCCGGGGACAGGTGCAGGTGCTCAAAGAGGGGCTGGGCAAAGGCCCGGATGACGTTGACCTCGTAGGGCAGGGAGCTGTCGAAGACAATGGTTGCGTTGTCCTTGAAGGGGGAGATGTACAGCTTCTCCCCCCGGCGGACGTTGGCCCACATCTTGATGGTCACGTCCGGCTCCCAGGCGCGGAACTTGGCGTCCCGCACCGTGCGCCGCTCCAGGCGCATCCAGGTGCCCTTGAAGACCATCTTCCCCGACTCGTCCACCACGTTGGACCGGGCGGAGATATAGACCTTGGAGGCGTTGGGGTTCTTGCCGGAGATGATGTCGTTGAGGGCGTGGATGCCCTCGAAGATGGCGATCTCGTCCTTGCCCAGCTGGAGGGGATGGCTCTTGATGGCCGAGCGCATCTGCCGGGCAAACTCAAACTTGGGGATAAGAATCTTTTCCCCCTTGTCCAGCAGGTTGAAGTGCCGGTTGAGCAGGTCCATGTCCAGCAGGAAGGGGGACTCGTAGTCAATATCCCCCTCCCGGTTCCGGGGGCAGGTCTCCCGGTCCAGGGTCTGGAAATAGTTGTCCATGGCGATGGCGTGGGAGTTGATGCCCATCTGCTCCAGCCGGGCCTCGATCTTCTTGGCCGTGGTGGTCTTGCCGGAGCCGGAGGGGCCGGAGAGCAGGACAATCCGTGATTTCTTGAGATTGTCCGCAATCTTGCGGGCGGCGGAATCAATCTTCTTGTTGTAGGCGGCGTCGCACTCCTGGACAAAGCCCTGGGGGTCCGTGCGGACGGCGTCGTTGAGCTGCGCGAGTGAGTATGCCATGTTGCTTCTCCTTTCTGATGAACCATCGTTGCGCTTGCTTACAGATTTCCTCTATAAAACACCCGGAACGCCTCCTGGTTGGCCAGGATCTTCTCCGGCCGCTGGATATATTCCTGGGGATATTTCAGGTTGAACACCCGCTCAATGCGGTTCCGGACCGGGTCCACCATCTTGGTGGAGCCCCCCGCCCCCAGGCTGAGAATGCTGTGGAGCTCCTCCATGATATAGATATTGTACCACCCCGTACCGCCGCTCCGGCACCAGCCCACGTTCTCAAAGCTGCCGGACATGTACTTCTGGCGGTAGAGGTAGTAGGGGGCGAAGCCGGAGCGCCGCAGGGCGGGATCGGCGTAGTCCAGCATAGCGGACACCTCCTCCACCGTGGGGATCCGGGTGCCCTCCAGGGTAATCCGGCTGCCCTTTTTCAGGCTGAGGGTGTGGATGGTGATGTTGTCCGTGCCAAAGCCTGTCACCTGATCCAGGGTCCGGCGGAACCCCTCCGGGGTGTCCTCCGGCAGGCCCGCGATCAGATCCATGTTCACATGGTCAAACCCCGTCCGGTCCACCAGCTCCATGGCCCGGCGGATATCCCCGGCCGTGTGGCGGCGGCCGATGGCCGCCAGGACCTTGTCCTCCATGGTCTGGGGATTGACGCTGATCCGGGTCACGCCGCCCCGGCGCAGGGCCGCCAGCTTCTCCTCTGTGATGGTGTCGGGCCGGCCGGCCTCCACGGTCAGCTCCACGGCGCCGCTCAGATCGAACCGCTCCCGGAGCCGGTCCAGCAGGCGGGACATCTGATCCGCCGACAGGGTGGTGGGCGTGCCGCCCCCCATGTAGAAGGAGCGGATCCTCAGCCCCAGCTCCTCCACCATCCGCCCCGCGCTGTCGATCTCCGCCAGCAGGGCCTGCAAATAGGGCTCCACCAGGTGGAGGGACTTCTCCACGCTGTTGCTGACAAAGCTGCAATAGGCGCAGCGGGTGGGGCAGAAGGGGATGCCCACGTACAGGGAGATCTCCTCCGGCCGCAGGGCGTCCCTGGCCGCCAGCCCCGCCTGGGCGCACTCGATGCACAGCCGCCGCCGCTGGGGGGAGACAAAGTACACGTCCCGGAGCGTCCGGTCCGCCGCCTCCGGGCCCCCTGCCTCCAGCAGCTCCGAGGCCAGCTTGGCCGGACGGATGCCGGTGAGGGCTCCCCAGGCGGGGGTGACGCCGGTGAGGGCCCGGGCGGCCTCAAAGAAGCTGAGCTTCACCGCCCGCTGCCGCAGCCGCTCCCCCTCGTACTCGTCCGCCCCGTCGGGGATGGCGGTCCTGGCCTGTCCCCGGGCGGTCCGCCCGTCCACGGTCAAAACCGTCTCCGCCAGGGCCTCCCGGCCCTCCAATGTCAGGGAGACCAGGGCCCTGTCCGCCTCCTCTCCCTCGTAGACCGGCCGCTGGCCGGGGAAAAAGGCCAGCAGGCTCTGCTCTACGGCGTAGCGGTAATCGTGGCCCTGAAAAATCAGCCTCATAGCCCTGCCGTCCGGCACAGGTGGGGATTGATCTTCCGCTCCCGGGCCAGGGTGGACAGGGGGCCGTGGCCGGGACAGACCTTGTAGTCCCCGTCCAGCGCCTCCAGGCGGGCCAGGGAGGCGGCCAGGGTCTCATGGCCCCCGCCGGGCAGGTCCCACCGGCCGCAGGAGCCGGCAAAGAGGGTGTCCCCGCAGAAGA
>Ga0137306_103577_pt1 | contig 11384 bp, 13 predicted proteins | sample Inofroosms_March_FD_97187 | JGI IMG/M metagenome (GOLD analysis project Ga0137306, IMG submission 97187) | Mouse cecal microbial communities from Vienna, Austria - N-Acetylneuraminic and N-Acetylglucosamine D2O microcosms_March | ecosystem: Host-associated > Mammals > Digestive system > Large... | reverse complement strand
GCGGCAGATATTGCGGATAGGATTGCAGAAGAAGATGAGAGAACACAGACAGAAAAGGAACTCATGCTGCCAAAAGATATAGCCGGAAAACCGCTTCTGTTCTTTAAAATGATGGATGGCCGGGGCGCAGTGCTTATGGCGATGGCGGGCTTGATAGCGGTGCTGCTGCTGGCACTGGAAAAGCAGAATCAGGAGAAGGAACGGCTAAAAAAGCAGGCGCAGATGCAGATGGATTACCCGGAGATTGTCAGCAAGCTTACCCTTCTTCTTGGTGCAGGAATGACGGTCAAGAGAGCATGGAAAAGAATTGCTATGGATTATGAGGAAGAAAAGCATATTTGGGGAAGCAGATATGCCTATGAGGAGATGCGGCAGACATGTAATGAGATGGACAGCGGGATTACGGAGGCAGAAAGCTATGAGCGGTTTGGCAGGCGGTGCGGCTTGCAGGCGTATGTGAAGCTTGGGGCGCTGCTTTCGCAGAATCTTCGGAAAGGAACAAAGGGAATGAATCAGATCTTGCAGACGGAGGCCGTGCAGTCTTTCGAGGAAAGAAAAGCGAGGGCAAGGCGGCTTGGCGAGGAAGCCGGGACAAAGCTTCTGGCTCCTATGTTCCTGATGCTTGCGGTAGTGCTTGTCATAGTAATAGTGCCAGCTTTTATGTCTGTGCAGATGTAAGAGGCTGCTGGTTATGCAGCGAACAAGTTATTGTAAAATTAGGGAGGAAAATATATGTGGAAAATATGGCGGTTGAAAAACAGGGTGAGAGAGATCCTGACAGAGAAAAAAGGAGTAGGGGTTGTAGAGGTTATTTTGATTCTTGTAGTTCTTATTGGTCTTGTCATTATATTTAAATCACAGCTTACCAGTCTGGTGCAGGATATTTTCAAGAAGATAACAAGTGAAAGTTCTGGAATCTGATCATATGAAAAAGGGAGAGGTTACCGCATTTCTGAGCCTTATCATCGTTCTGCTTGTGACGTTTATCGGTGGAATTATGGAGAGTGCTTCTGTCCAGATGGCGAAGAATTATCGACGGGCGGATATGAACCGGGCGATGGAATCTGTCTTTGCCGAATACCAGCAGGAATTATTGGAAGAATACGATATCTTTTCATTAGAAGGGACGTATGAAAGCGGAAAATATGCAGAAAAAATGATAGAACAGCGTCTTGCGTTTTTTGGGGCGGGCAGCATGGAAAACCGTATTCGGAGGATTCAGTTTTTAACCGATGACGGAGCCGAAGCGTTTTATGAACAGGTGATGTATTATATGCAGCATAAATATGGAAAGAACTGCCTGAAAGACAAGCTGCCAATGACAGATACATGGAAAAAGCAGGAGGAAGAGGCGGCCGGCTGTGAAAAAGAAATCCATAAAAAGGAGGCTGAGCTGGAAGGACTTTTGAAGGCAACCGGGTCAGTGCTGCCTGACGAGGATAATCCTATCGCATATGTATCACAGCTTAAAAAGCGGCCGCTTCTGGAGCTGATCATGCCAGGGAGCAGGCGCGTTTCTGATAAAAAAATCAATCTGGGCGAGAGCTTGTCAGGAAGAAGACGGAATAAAGGTTATGGTGATTTTTCAGATGCTGCTTTAGACGGAGGAAAGTTGTCTATGCTGCTGTTCGGCGAGTATCTGATGGAACATTTTTCTACGGCAGCGAATGAGGGAGAAGGAGGGGCACTGGACTATGAGCTGGAGTATATCTGTGCCGGGCGGGGAAGCGACAGAGAGAATCTTAAGGCGGTCGCGGAAAGGCTTATGGCGATGCGATTTGAGGCTAATTACCGTTTTTTGCAGAGCAGTGCATCGAAGCGCGCGGAGGCGGCAGAGCTGGCGGAAGCTTTGTGCACTCAGGCGGAGCTTACAGGACTGTCCGGGGCATCGGCGCAGGTGATTCTAAGCTCGTGGGCTTATGGAGAGTCCCTTGTGGACTTGCGTGCGCTCCTTAATGGCAGCAGGGTGCCCCTTAAAAAGTCGGAGGAAAGCTGGCAGTTGACTATATCGGATCTCATGAAACTTGGGGAAAGCGGTAAGATTAACGACGGGCGTGACTGTGAAAAGGGATTGCCTTATAAGGAATATCTGAGAATGCTTTTATTTCTGGGAAAAAGAGAAAGAGCCGGCATGCGTGCATTGGATATGATCGAGCAAAATTTAAGAAAGGCACACGGCGCGAAATTTTTTAAGGCTGACTTTTGTATCACGAAAATGGAGGTAAAGAGTACTGTCAGGCTGCGCCGGGGAATAACATACCGTTTTCAGACTTACTACGGATATAATTAACAGGATCAGGAGAAAAGGAGGTGAAGGCAGATGTCCTCTTGGAGTTCTAAAACTCTTTTTAAAAATAAAAATCTATACATCCCCAAAAAAATCTATGAAGAAAGGAGAACGATTCGTTTGATATTCAATGGTATACTCCCCACACGAAATACCAGTCTCATATGCTCTAAGAGGGCATCTGCCTTCACCTCCAAAAAAGGAAGCATCACTGTGGAGGCAGCTATGGCGGTTCCGTTATTTTTCTTTGCCGTGATATGTCTTTTATATCTAATGGAAATCATGGCGGTTCAGACGGCCGTCCGGTCGGGGCTTCAATATGCAGGAAAAATGGCAGCGCAGGAATCATGCGTGTCAGTAAAGCTTTCGCCTGCCGCGGTAAGGTCGGACGTGGTCAATACTATCGGTGCGGATCGTTTAGCGAGAAGTATTGTAGCGGGAGGAAGCGGAGGAATTGACTGCAGTGCTTCCAAAATCTCGCCGCGTACAGGGATAGGGGAGCTGTCCGCCAAATATAAGATAAGGATTCCAGTGCCAGTATTTCGCATTGCAATGTTATCTTTCGAGGATAAGATGCAGATTAAGGTGTGGAATGGGTATGAGAAAGCAGGATTTGGCGCTGATAATGAAGGGATGGTATACGTGACAGAGACAGGAATTGTCTATCACCGGAATTACCATTGTACGCATCTTAAGCTCTCCATCCGTACGGTACAGTCAGAAGAGCTTAAGAATCTCCGTAACAAAAACGGCGGAAAATATCATGCATGTGAACGCTGCGGCGGGAATGGGAGCGGTATCTATATTACAGATACGGGAGACCGTTATCACAGCTCTTTATCCTGCAGCGGACTTAAAAGGACGGTTTATGCGATCCCTCTTTCAGAAGCAGCAGGAAAGCGGGCATGTTCAAAATGCGGAAAATGAAAGCAATATTTATGGAAAGAAAGGGGAAGGGATGGAGGAAGTGAGTCATATAGTTTGTATGGGAATACTGATTTTAGCATCGGCAATAGATATAAAATATCGGAAGATTCCAGTGTGGATCCTGTCTGGGATAATCGTTGCAGCATTTTTTTATCAAAGTCTGTGGGGCGGGGAAGATGTAGTATTGATTGCGGGCGGTGCAGCGGTTGGAGCAGCATTTCTGCTTATAAGCAGAGTGACGAAGGAAGCAGTAGGGTATGGGGACAGTCTGGGTATTTTAGGATTAGGGATATATCTTGGATTGTGGGGGCTTGTGGAAATTCTTGCAGGGGCATTTTTTATGCTGGCGCTGTGCGGAGCTTTTGTTCTGGCGGTAAAAAGGATGTCCAGAAAATGCGCATTGCCATTTTATCCGTTTCTTGCGGCGGCTTATGCGATATGGGTGATCAGGGAGATTAGGATATAAAAGAAATCAGGATATAGAGAAGCTTAGGATATAGAGGAGAAGATGTAGTCAATATGTATGGCGATAAAGGGTTGAAAGGAAGTATGACCGTGGAGATGTCGTTTCTTATGCCGATCATTTTGCTGCTGATCATGAGCAGTATACTTGCGGCATTTTATTTTCACGATAAAAATGTGCTGGCGGGAGCTGCGTACGAGACGGCAGTAGTGGGAAGTACAAAGATCAGGGAGAAGGGAAAAGTGACGGGAGTCGAGCTGGAGGCATTGTTTAGAGAGCGTGCAGGCAGGAAATGTATTCTGTTTGCAGGGAGCAGTGTGCGCGCTGGTGCAGGAAAGAGGGAAATCAGTATCAGGGTGTCAGCATACAAAGGACGATTCGGGGTGTCTGTTGTAAAAAAGGCGGCGGTAACAGAGCCCGAAGATTATATCCGTAATATCAGGAAGATAAAGGAGAGAACAGATGGAGCGAAAAATCAGTATTGAGGAAGCAAAGATCTATCATGAAGATTATCAGATGAAGATGCTTTTGATGAATGAAATAGAAGGACTTCTCGCGGTAAAGGGCAGAGGAATAGATAATACATCATTTTATGATTATAATGTCAGCGGGAAGATCTCTATGCAGGCATTATATGAGAAAAACAAGATCAGCGGGGAGGATTTAAAGTCATTTTTACGGCAGTTATTAGCAGTGATACGGGAAACAGAAAAATTTCTGCTTAATATACACTGTATTCTGATGGAACCGGAATATATCTTCTATGAGGACGGAAAATTTTACTTTTGCTATTATCCACAGGCAAAACAGGAGCTATGGGCGGAAGTCCACAGACTGACAGAGTATTTTGTTAAGCAGGCGGATTATGAGGACAAGGAGTGCGTGCGTATTGTATTTATCCTTCACAAAGAAACTATGGCGGATAATTATAGTCTGGCAAAAATCGTGAAGGAATGTATGAAAGATGAGAAGAAGGAGGATGGGGACGGTAAAGCAGAGGGGATCGGGGCGAAGAAGCTATATGAGGGCGATGAAGATGAGTGTGACGGGAGCGGAGAGGAGAACCGGGAAGAGGGATATACAAAAAATCCAGGATTGTATACTGCAGATTATGACAGCCTGCAGCATGATTGGATAAGGAAGCAGCACCATGGAAGACTTATTATGGAAGAGACGGAAAACATGTGGAAACCGGTAAAGCAGCTTCTTAACCGTCATAGAAAGCCCAAATGGGGGGATTGGGATGGATTATATATTGATGAAGAGGAGCTGTAAGGAGAAAGAACGACACATGTTACTGGTCACGGAGTGAACAGTAATTGAACCGTAACTGGCCAGGGGAAACAAAAGATTTATTGTTGCAGGTCTTTTTCAGGTATGTTATTATTATTTTGTATTATAAATCCAATCAAAGGGTTTGCAAGCACTGCGGCCGGAAGCTCCGGGTTGGCGGTATATTTGTTTGAGAATATTTTTGGAGGATGGAACATGATAAGAGACTGCAAGAGAATAATGTCTGCAGTGCTGGTAGTTGTGCTGTGTATGTCTTTAGAACTGACAGCATATGCCTCGGAGACAACGCAGTCTGGAAAAGATGGAACAGAAAATAACGAATTAACAGCAGAAGAGAAGAGGATGCAGGAGGAGCTCGACAAGGCGTATAAGATTCCGACGGAATCTAATAGCTGGGAGGGCTGGGAAAAAGGTCCCGGAACATATGGAGAAGCAGCCATTGTTATGGAGGTTTCAACAGGAGCGATTCTTTATGCAAAGGATATAGATTCGAAGCAATATCCGGCCAGTATTACTAAGGTTCTCACCGCACTGCTTGCTCTGGAGAATGCTGAATTATCAGATGAAGTGACATTTTCTCATGATAGTGTGGCTTTTCTGCAGCCTGGAGATTCTACTATAGGATTGAAAGAAGGGAATATTATCTCTATGGAGCAGGCGCTCCATGCGACGCTGCTTGCTTCGGCAAATGAAGCCGCATATGCAGTGGGGGAGAATGTCGGACGGAAAGTAGGATACGATTATAATTGGTTTATCGAACAGATGAATGCGAAGGTGCAGCAGCTTGGCGGAGTTAATTCACACTTTGCCAACACGAACGGGCTGCATGATGCAAATCATTATACATGTGCAAGGGATATGGCTCTGATCGGGAGAGAGCTTTTTAAATATCCGGCATTTTTTAAGATTGTCCAGACTCTGGATTACAAGATACCGAAATCAAAGTCGGTGGAAGAGCATGTATTTTACCAGAAGGACAAAATGTTAAAGCCAAGCGACAGTAATTATTATAAATATGCGATCGGCGGAAAGACAGGCTTTACTTCGGACGCTTTATCTACGCTGATTACGATGGCAGAGAAGGATGGGATGCAGCTTGTGTGTGTAGTGCTGCGGACACATGGGAGGAATGTTTATCCAGATACGACGAAACTGCTGAAATACGGGTTTAAAAAGTTTTCTAAGATTGATATAACGGAGATGGTGCAGTCAGAGGATGTGGCGGAGGTTATGGACGGGGACAACTATGTGATAGTGCCCAAAGGGATCACCTTCGCAGACCTTGATATGGAGCTTGTCCCGGATACGGAGTTTGAAGATATGGCGACGTTGTCCTACACTTATTCCGGGACTTACGTAGGCTGTGCGAAGGTAAAGCTCAGCGATTCTTATATAAAGGCTCATGCAGCAGATGATGAAGAGCCGGATGAAGGAAATGAGTCTGCCAAAGAAAAGGAAGAAAAGAAAGAGGAAATAAAAGAAAAGACAGGTATCTTTAAAATCCCGGGAGTATCGTATCTGTGGGAGAAGACGGGAATGTCTGAAAAAAGTAAAAAGGATAAGATTATACTGGCAGCGGCTTCTGCTCTTTTATTGGTATTGATCATTGCGTTTCTGGCGGCGGTTATCCGATATCGGAAGCTTATCCGGCAGAAAGAGGAGAATGAAGAGCAGGATGAGGAAAAGAAGACGGGGGGCAGGGCAAGGTTTGAAGGCTATTTCTGATCATGGAGAGACTAACAATGGAGAATAATGGGAGATATCAGAAAAAGGCATTGAATATGACGGTGTTGCTGGTTTTAGTTAATGTTATTGTGTTTTTAGTCTTATCTATGCAGGGAATGACTGAAGATGCAGAGTTTCTGCTTCGGCACGGAGCGATGTATGTGCCCTACGTGGCAGAGGTCGGGGAGGTTTATCGCCTGTTTACCTGTATGTTTTTGCATTTTGGATTTGAACATCTGATGAACAATATGATCGTGCTGCTGATCGTTGGCTGGAATCTGGAGCAGACTGTCGGAAAGATAAAATATCTGATAATTTATATGGCAAGCGGATTGTGCGGAAATATTATATCCGCGATATGGGATATATCTGCAGGAGAGTATGCCGTGTCTGCCGGAGCATCCGGCGCGGTATTTGGACTGATCGGCGCGCTCCTTTATGTGGCAATACGCAATAGAGGAAGCATTGGAGAGATTTCCGGCAGAGGGGTTGTATTTATGATAGTCCTTATGCTGTATTACGGTTTTGCTAATACTGGAGTGGACAATGCAGCCCACATCGGCGGGCTGCTGTCGGGATTTTTGTTTGCGGTTATTTTATATCGGAAGAATAAGGGTAAAAGTAGTCAGATGTCCTGGAGCTGAGGTGACGGAGAGAGAACCATTGTGCGCTCTTGCGATGCGGCTGGCTATAGCGAGTCCAAGGCCGGTTCCGCCTTTCTTATATGTAGTAAATGGCTGGAAGATGTGTTCGAGATGCTCTGCTGGGATGCCGCATCCGTTATCGGAGATCTTCACAAAGACAGCAGAGTGTTGTTTGCTGTCTTTTACCGATTCGTATATATCCAGATGGATCTTCCGCTCAGCGTTTTCAGTAGAAAGTACTGCGTCCCGTGCATTGTGCAGGAGATTTAAGAGTGTTTGCCTGAGCTTTATCGTATCACAATTGATCTCGGGAAGCTCTTCTGGAATCCGGGATGTAAATTCAATATCTGTGTCTGCAATGGAGGCAGCGAAGGAAAGCGAGGCCGTCCGGAAAAAAGAGGCTGCATCTGTGGGAGAGAGATGTAACCGGTCGCTATTATTATAGACTGACAGTTCTTCCAGTAAAAGATTCGTATATTCAACATCCTTCATCAACTGTTCCCAGTATTTAAAAGAAGAAGTTTCTGGATGCTGTGAGGAGATTAGCTGCAGGGTGCTGTAAATTAGTGTCAGTGGGTTGCGGATTTCGTGGCTGATCGCACTGATCGTCATCTGGTGTGAATCGAGAAGACGCTGAAGAAGTTCTTTTTTCTCAGGACTTTCTTCCATTATCTGTTGTAATTTGTCGAAATCTGTTTCTGAAAACATAGTAACTACCGCCCTTCTTTTTAGAAAGTTTAGCACTGGCGGACAAAATAATCAATCAAATTTTAGAAAGATTTTCTGGAAAAGGAGAGAGATATGAAAGACGACAATTGTATTTTCTGCAAACTTGCCAATGGTGAGATCCCAACGGCAACACTTTATGAGGACGAGGATTTTCGGGTAATTCTGGATGCAAATCCAGCTTCGAAAGGACACGCGCTCATCATTCCGAAGGAGCATTATGCTAATCTGTACGAGCTTGAGGATACGCTTGCCGGCAAAGCTATGGTTCTGGCTAAGAAGATGATTACTAAGCTGACAGATGTATTGGGCTGCGACGGCTATAATCTGGTACAGAATAACGGAAAATGTGCAGGTCAGACAGTATTTCATTTCCACCTTCATATGATACCGCGGTACAAGGATGACGAGGTCGGCCTTGGATGGAAGCTAAATGAATTAACAGAAGAGGACAGAGAGGATATACTGTCCAGGCTGTAGATATTACAAATACTAATGAGGAAAGAATAGTGGAAGGCAAAGGAATTACCAGTGAAGCGGATTCTGGTAGAAGTGTGGATTTTGATAAGGTATATGAGGAAAATGTATCCGCAGTTTATCGGACAGCATTGTGTTATTCTGGAGACGAATACGTGGCAGAAGAGATTACACAAGAAGTATTCCTGAAACTATATATCAGCAAAGAAAATGTTAATGCGAATGCAGTCAGTGCATGGTTGATCACGACAGCGAGAAATATGGTGAAGAACCATAAAAGAGACAGATGGCATGAGATTCCCGGAAGTGATCTCTTTGAAGACGGGAACATAGATTATTTTGTGGGCAGTACAGAAGACGATATAATGACTATTTTGCATGACCGGGAATGTCATGGGCTTGCGGAAAGAATATTCAGCGATCTGTATCAGATGAATGAGCGTTGGTATGACGCGATTACGATCACTTATCTTCTGGAAAAGCCGCAGAAGGAAGTGGCCGAGGATATGGGAGTGACGCTGGAAGTTCTGCATAGTATGCTGTACCGTGCAAAGAAGTGGATACAGAGAAAATATAAAGAAGAGTATGACCGCCTAAGTGATACATAATAGAAGGTGCTTTTAGCACCTTCTATTTATAAGACAACATTCGACGCGGCCTGCGGAATATGCGGCAAAGCATCAGGCAGTGACAGATTCGATCAAATCGACGATCGTGTCGATAGAATTCTGCTGTGAGGAGTTCTTCATCGTGTGGATATAATGTTCGCGGTGCTCGTACAGCCTGCTTACGGCATCCAGAAGAGTCTTGTCTGTCAGCGCTTCTTCTTCCAGGACGATACTAAAGCCCTGACGCTCGAAAGAGCGGGCGTTCAGAATCTGGTCCCCGCGGCTGGCATTGGCAGAGAGGGGGATCAGCAGGTTTGGTTTATGTAAGGCCAGGAGCTCGCAGATCGCGTTGGCGCCGGCTCTGGAGATAACGATATCTGTAAGAGCGAAGAAATCTTTTAATTCTTCTTTGACATATTCAAACTGTGCATATCCTTCAAGCCCTTTTAGTGATTCGTTGAGCTTGCCGCGGCCGCACAGGTGGATGACCTGATAGGATTTGAGAAGCTCGGGGAGGATGGCGCGCACTGCTTCGTTGACAGCGACAGCGCCCAGGCTTCCGCCGACAACAAGGATCACCGGTTTGTCGGCGGTGAACCCGAGGAACTCACGTGCTTTGAACTTGTCTCCGGATAGTAACTCCTGACGGATAGGCGAACCGGTGAGTATTGCTTTTCCTTCGGGAAGAAGTTCCAACGTTTCCGGGAAATTGCAGCATACCTTTGTGGCGGCCGACAGGGAGAGCTTGTTGGCAAGCCCCGGGGTCATATCTGATTCGTGTATGATGACCGGAACACGGCATCTTTTTCCGGAAAGTACGACAGGGACAGATACGAAGCCGCCTTTGGAAAAGATAACGTCAGGCTTCAGGATCTTCACAAGTTTTTTCGCTTCGTTCATGCCCTTAAGAACACGGAATGGGTCGGTAAAATTCTGGAGACTGAAATAGCGGCGGAGCTTTCCGGTGGCAATCCCATGATACGGGATGCCGAACTGCTCAATCAGTTCCTTCTCGATTCCGTTATAGGAGCCGATATAGTGGATATCATAGTGCAGCTCCTTAAGACGGGGAAGGAGAGCAATGTTGGGAGTAACATGACCGGCGGTGCCGCCGCCAGTTAAGATAATACGTTTCATAAGAACCTCCGAAAAGAAAATCTTTAACTACTACAAGTTAAACACTCTATAATCTGCAACAAAAGAACTGTTACTTATATATTATACAATCTGATATAGATTGGTCAAGAGAAAGAGACGGGTGAACAGCCTGTTTTATGAGGTATTTTCAATGACAATGCAGAGAGATGATTTGGAACAGGTAATAAGAGAAGACTTATATGGTGAAGCAGAAGCCATCCAGAAGGAAGTTGATGCATCTGAGATCAAAGAGATGCCTGATGCTCTCAAAGATGATATCCGGCTTAAGCTGCAGAGTCGCATTGATACTTACGAAAAAGAACAGGCGTATGCAGGACTTTCCGAGGAAGACCGGGAAGCGCTCATGCTCGGGCGAAAGATTCGGGAGGAACGTTCCGGCGGCCGGAAGAAGCGCAGGAAGAGAAGGATTAGGATGTATGCGGCATCCGCGGCGGCGGTATTGCTTGTATTGGGTGTTGGAATGACAAGTACGGGCGGGGCCGAGAGGATCGCATCGGTGATCGAACAGGTTGTTGGAGGGAGAAAAGTTGTACAGGTAGATTCTGATGAAGAGAATAAGGTGTCGGAGAATGAAGATGAACAAAAAGCTTATCAGGAAATAAAGGATAAATTTGGAGTTGAACCAGTCAGATTTGCCAGTCAACAAAAAGGAATAAAATTTGTTCAAATGGATTTGGATGATAGTTTGCAGGTTGCTGAAATAATATATCAATTTAGGGAGAAAAAGATTTTATATATTGTTAGTGCAGGGTACTACAATTCTTCTTTTGGATATGATGTGGATGATGAAATTATAGATAAAGAGAATATGGAGATTGAAGGGAATGATGTAGAGTTGATAGTATATCGGGTGAAAGGAACTAAAAATATTAAATGTTCGGCTCATTTTTCATATCAGAAGTTGGAATATTTTTTGCAGGGAAGTATAGAACAGGACGATTTCAAATTAATTTTGAAAAATTTATATTTTTTTTAAAAATGCCGTCAGTTTTTGGCGAGTAATGTGTCTATTATATGAGAGTTAGGGAGGGTGGAGGTAAAAGATGGAGAAAAAGAAGGTAAAGTCTATTGGTTGT
>Ga0137306_103570_pt1 | contig 11401 bp, 14 predicted proteins | sample Inofroosms_March_FD_97187 | JGI IMG/M metagenome (GOLD analysis project Ga0137306, IMG submission 97187) | Mouse cecal microbial communities from Vienna, Austria - N-Acetylneuraminic and N-Acetylglucosamine D2O microcosms_March | ecosystem: Host-associated > Mammals > Digestive system > Large... | reverse complement strand
GCGGGAAATCATGGACAGCATTTCGGACGTGCGGATCAGAAAAACTGTGGTTATGTCTTCCGCCCAGGTGGCAAAATCGGAAACACTGGTAAACGTAGTGGGGTATTATATGCACTATGACCCGGTTCCGATCCTGATGATGCAGCCCACAATTACGATGGCGGAAAGTTTCTCTAAAAACAGGCTGGCAAAATCCATACAGGAAACGCCAGTGTTGCGGGGGATGATAAGCGATCGGCGGGGAGCCGGAAATACAATCCTGGAAAAAGTGTTCCCCGGCGGAAGTATCGCCATTGTGGGAGCAAACAGCCCCAGTTCCCTTGCGTCCCGGCCCGTGCAAGTGCTGCTGGCGGACGAAGTGGACAGATACCCGGCCACGGCGGGAACCGAGGGCGATCCGCTTTTCCTTGCATCCGAACGGCTTACAACCTTCTGGAACAGCAAGGAAGTATATGTGTCCACGCCGGGAAACAAGGGCACTTCCAGGATAGAATTAGAATACCAGCACAGTTCACAAGGGGAATGGAACGTGCCGTGCCCGCATTGCGGGGAATTGCAGCCGCTGACGTGGGAAGGGGTTGTGTTCGACAAAGACAATCTGGACACAATCCAGTATTGTTGTAGCAAGTGCGCGGCGCTGGCAACGGAAGCGGAATGGAAAAAGGGGTTTATAAACGGAAAATACATACACGCAGATCCAGAAAATCCCGTGCGTGGCTTCCACCTTAACGCCCTGGGATCAAGTCTGGCCCGCTGGCGGGACATTGTGGAAAAGTTCCTGCTTGCGAATGAGGAAAAGAAGAAAGGCAACATAGAAGAATTGAAGTCCTGGACAAACACGAAAATGGGCCAGACGTGGGAGGAAGAAGGGACGGAGGTTGACGAAAGCGCTCTTATGAAGCGCCGGGAACGCTATAATTGCGAAGTTCCGCCGGAAGTCCTGTACCTGACAGCGGGCGTTGACACGCAGGACGATCGCTTTGAAGTGGAAGTGGTGGGCTGGGGCGTGGACTATGAAAGCTGGGGCATAAAGTACGCGGCCATTTACGGGGATCTGAAACAAGATCAGGTATGGAAAGACCTTGACGCTTTTCTTGCCCAGACATTCACAAAGCCGGACGGAACGAAACTAAAAATTATTTGCGCCTGCATGGATATAGGCGGACACTTCACGAACCAGGTATACCGCTTCTGCAAGGCGCGGTATGCGCGGGGCGTGCGGGCCATAAAGGGCAGCAATGACAGTCAAGCGGCCTATATCCAGAAACCGACAAAGAACAACCGTGAAGGGGCATATTTGTTCATGCTGGGCGTGGATACCGGAAAAAGCCTACTTCTGCAACGCCTGTTACTGGAAGACGAAGGGCCGGGCTACTGCCATTTCCCAAAGGATGAAGGGCGGGGCTATGATGAAAGTTTCTTTATTGGCCTGACGGCAGAAAAACAGGTGCTGACATACAAAAAGGGGCGGCCCGTGTTTGAGTGGAAAATAAAAGACTATAAGCACAAGCGAAACGAAGCGTTAGACTGTAGGAACTACGCGGCGGCGGCTATTGAGATCGCGCAAGTGCCGCTGAAAAAACGGGAAGAACAACCGCAGGTGAAGAAAAAGCGGCGGAAACGCCGGACAAGTGGAGGGATCATATAATGCCGGGAATTACTCTTGAAATCGCACAGAAACACCTTGACGCATGGTTAGAAGCGGAACTGGCCTGTACCACGAACCAGTCATACACGATCGGCAGCAGAACTTTGACGCGGGCAGACCTGGCGGAAATCAGGAACACGATCAAGTATTGGGCGGATATGGTGGCGCGGCTGGAAGCGGCAAAGAAGTTCGGCGGGCGCAACCGGGTAAAACGGATCATGCCAAGGGATTTATAAAAGATTGCCCGCCATTGCCCGTTTTTTCCGCTATAATTAGTAGCGTGAAAATCTGAATAGACAGACACGAACAGGAAGAAGCGCCCGCAGGGGCGCTTCTTCCTGCTGTTTAAGGGGGTGTATGCGTGGGGGTAATACAAAGGGCCATTGACGGCGCGATCGCCGCCATAAGCCCGCAAAAGGCGCTGGAACGTGCGGAAGCGCGGCAGCAGCTGGCGCGGACGCGGGTAATCAATACAGGATACAGCCATTACGGGGCCAGCAGCTACAAAAAGGGAATGGCCGGATGGATCTACAACGGCGGATCTTCCAGGGAGGACATAGAAGACAACCTGGACGTGTTGCGCCAGCGTTCCCGCGATCTGTATATGGGCGTGCCGCTTGCCACGGGCGCGATCAAAACCATGCGCACAAATATTGTGGGCCGGGGCTTGAAGCTGAAACCTACGATTGATCGGGAAGTCCTGGGGATAGATGCAGACGCAGCGCACGCGCTGGAACGGCGGATCGAGAAAGAATGGGAACTGTGGGCGGATACGCCGGACTGTGACGCGGCCCGCATTGATAATTTTTGTGAACTGCAACAGCTGGCGTTTGTGTCGTGGCTTGTGTCCGGGGACTGTCTGGCCCTTCTGCCCGTGAAGAAGCGGACGGGGCAGCCCTACGATCTGCGGGTGCGGCTGATTGAAGCGGATCGGCTGTCAAGCCCCGGCGGGTTTGACACGCTGGACGATCGCATAATCGGCGGCGTGGAAACGGACAGCACGGGGGAAGTGATTGCCTATCACTTTTCAAAGCACCATCCTTTATCCCTTGCAAGTCAGCCTATGGAATGGGTGCGCGTCCCGGCCTACAGTCCGGCTTCCGGGCGGCGGAACGTGATCCATATCATGAACCGGGAGCGGATCGACCAGCGGCGCGGCGTTCCCTTCCTGGCCCCCGTCATTGAAGCATTAAAGCAACTGGGGCGCTACACGGACGCGGAACTTGTGGCGGCGGTGGTAAGCGGCCTTTTTGCCGTGTTTGTCGAATCGGAAAACGCGGACGGCGGAATGGAAGGTGCGATCGGAACGAACGTGCCGGACGAAGACCGGGTGGACGATGAAGACGAAACAACGGTGGAGCTGGCCCCCGGCGCTGTCATTGACCTGCAACCGGGAGAAAAGGCCCACGCGGAAAGCCCAGGGCGGCCAAACGCAAACTTTTCCGGGTTTGTGGAGGCGGTATGCAGACAGATCGGCGCGGCCCTGGAAATCCCCTATGAACTGCTGCTAAAGCACTTCACGGCCAGTTATTCCGCAAGCCGGGGGGCGCTGGAAGAAGCCTGGAAAATGTTTCGTATGTACAGAACGTGGCTGGCAGCGGACTTCTGCCAAGTCATTTACGAAGAATGGCTGGCGGAAGCCGTGGCGAAAGGCCGCGTGAACGCGCCGGGATTCTTTTCCGATCCGCTGTACCGGAAAGCCTACAGCAAAGCGGAATGGAACGGCCCGGCCCGTGGGATTCTTGACCCGGTTAAGGAAGTGACCGCAGCGGAAAAGCGGGTTAAAAATGGATTCTCCACGCGGCAGTCTGAAACTATGGAAATGACCGGATCGGACTATTACGCAAACGTGGAACAGCTGAAACAGGAAGAAGAAAAATTAAGGGAGGTAACGCAAAATGCCGCAGGGAGCCAACAGCCCGCAGCAGGGGCAGACGGGAAACCCGTACCAGGTGACGGAAAATAGATTCTGGAATTTCGTCCCGGCCACGGGCACGAAGCCGCCGGAAATGCTTTTGTACGGCCCGATCGCCAGTCAAAAAAGCTGGTGGGAAGACCGTGTAACCCCGGCCCAGTTCAACCAGGAATTAGCCGCTATCGGGGACGTGGAAGAACTGGTGGTGCGGATCAATTCCCCCGGCGGTGACGTGTTCGCAGCGCACGCAATCTATTGCCGCTTGCGGGACATTGACGCAAAAATCACAGTGAAAATTGACGGGTGGGCCGCCAGCGCGGCCACGATCGTTGCAATGGCCGGGGACGTTATCCAGATCCCCCGGAATGGCGTTTTTATGATCCATGACCCGGCAATGACCGTATGGGACACCTACAAGGCGGCGGACTTTGAAAAACTGGCCCAGGAATTGAAGGTGATCAAACAGTCCATTGTGAACACCTACGCAGGAAGAACCAAAATGAAGGACGAAGACATAGCGGCCATGATGCAGGAAGAAACATGGTGGACGGGAGATCAGGCCGTGGAAAAGGGCTTCTGTGATTCCATCATGTTTGAAGCGGAGCCGCAGACGGTGATCGAAAACGCCCGGAAAGTCATTGTCAATTCTGTTCCGCTGGATCTGTCACGGTTTAAGACCGTGCCAACAATGTTGTTAAACAGCCCGGCCCAGGGCGGTTTGCAAAATACTATTGAAGAACCCAAAGACCAAAAAGGAGGAAAAGGAACTATGGACGAACAGATCAAGACCGTGCCCGCCCTGGAAGCAAAATACCCGGATCTGGTGAACCAGATCCGCACGGAAGCCGTGAACAGCGAGAGGGAGCGGATCAAGAGCATCATGGACACGGCCCCGGCGGGGTATGAAAGCATTGTGGAAGATGCCCTGTTCAAAACCCCCGTGGACGCTGGGCAGGTGGCCTTGAAGATCGTTGCCGCACAGAAGCAGGCGGGCGCAAAGTACCTGGCCGCAGTTGCAAAGGATGCCGCCGCGTCCGGCATGGACGGCGTGGAGCCGGGCGGAACGCCTATGGGCGGCGGGGACGATGGCAAGAGCATCTTTGACAGGGCCATTGAGGAAGTTCTGTAAAGAGAAGGGAGGAAACGAAAGTGGCAGAGTTGATCGAGCGGCGGGAGTACACGCCGAAAAGGTTTTATGCCGGGGAGTTCCCCGCCGTGCCGGAAACGGGAACCGCTGGCGGCGCTATTGCCCTGCATGACCTGGTTATGTCCAGCGATACCGGGATCGTAAAGGCAACCAAAGAGGGCATTGCAAACGTGGTGGGCATTGCCGTAAGCGAGGCCGCAGCGGCGGGCGATCCCGTTGTGTACATTATGACCGGGGAAGTGTTTGCGGATTCCGTGGGCCTTGACGGAATTACCGTGGACGAAGCAAAGGCGGCGTGCCGGAAGCTGTCTATTTTCTTGAAGTAACGAAGGAGGAAAAGGAAAAATGCCTAACAGTGTAAGCATTTACGAACCCCGTACCATGATGGGCGTGATCAAGAAATTGCCGCCCGTCCACACCTTCTTCCGTAGCACCTTCTTTTCCCATGAAAAGACGTTCGCAACGAAAAGCGTTGATATGGACTATAAGAAGGGCGCACGGAAGCTGGCCCCGTTCGTGTCCCGCGAGATCGGCGGCAAGATTATCCCGAACACCGGGTATACGACCGAAACGTATACGCCCCCGTTCGTTGCGCCGGACAAGGTGACAACCATTGATGATATTCTGGATCGGCAGCCCGGCGAAAGCCTGTACAGCGGCAGAACCCCGGCACAGCGGGCCGTGATCCAGATGTCGGAAGACTTCACGGATCTGCGGGAAATGATTCTGCGCCGTGAAGAATGGATGTGCGCCCAGGCCATGCTTACGGGCAAGATCATTGTGCTGGGCGAGGGCGTGAAGGATACGATCGACTTCCGCTTTACGAACCTGCTTGACATTTCCAAGGACACAAAGCGGAAGTGGAAGGGCGGAACGGCCCAGAACAAGTACGCCGATCTGAAAGCCTGGCATGAGAAGGTACAGAAAGAGGGCTTCACCAACTGCAACGTGTGCATTATGGCTTCTGACGTGGTGACAGAGTTCCTTATGGATGAACAGATCCAGAAGCTGCTGGACGTGAAGAACTACGCCCTGGCCGCGATCAAGCCCACGCAGAAGGAAAACAACGTTACCTATATCGGCACGATCCACGAACTGGGGCTGGATCTCTACCAGTACAACGAATGGTACGTGGACGATTGGACAGACCCGGCAAACCCTGTGGAACTGCCCATGGTTCCGGCGGGCACGCTGATGATGGCAAGCACGCACGCCAAGTATTCCATGTACTACGGCGCTATTTCCATTCTGAACCAGCGCACGGAGAAGTGGGAAACCGTGGCCGGGAAGTATGTGCCGGATACCTTCATCAAGAAGCGCCCGGATCGCCGCTTCCTGTCCCTGCAAAGCGCCCCCGTGCCCGTGCCGCATGAGGTTGACAGCTGGATCACGGTAAAGGTGATGTAATGGACTTCAAAGCACAGCTGGCGGCGGATATGCGAGTATTCCACAACCCGGCAGAATTTGCGACTATAACGGGCTTCTACTATGATCGGACGTGGTACGAAGTGCCAGTGGTGCTTGACCATGAAGCGGCGGCGGAGCGGCAGCGGCCCGGCGGGGATAATGCGCCGGGCCTGTCCAGCCTGGAAGCCGTGGCGTATGTATCGCTGTACGATCTGGGCTTCATGCCGGAGCGGGATCACAAGTTCGCTGTGAAGGTGGCGGGCGTTACGCAGCAGTACAACATAGAACGCGCCGTACATGAAGACGGGGAAATTATTCTGGAACTGGGGGCGCTGGGCGAACGATGAACATAGGCGTACAAATTGACGCGGGAACAATGGAGCGGGTGGAAGCCATGCTGGCGCAAGTCCCGAAAGGGGCCGAGCGGGCTTTTTCAAACGCCATAAACCGGGGATTGTCAAAGGTAAAAACCGGGGCGTTTCGGGAAGTAAAGCGGGTTTACACGGTGCAAAGCAGCGCTTTAAGCGGCGCAACCAGCACGAACATAAAGAAAGCGTCAACGGGCGATCTGGCCGGGCACGTCCATTTTGCGGGCTATGAAATCCCACTGTACAAGTTCAACGTAACGCCGAAAAAGCCCGGAACCGGAAAGCAGGTAAGCGCAACCATGAAGCGCGGCGGCGGGGCCGTCTATGACGATGCCTTTATAGCTGAAATGAAAAGCGGACATATCGGCGTATTTCATAGGGAAACGCGGAAGCATTTGCCTATTTCGGAGTATATGGGCCTGTCCGCCGCGCACATGGTAGGGGAAACCGCCGTGGCCGAAAAGCTACAGGAAGAAGCCCAGAAGACCGTTGACGAACGTGTTATGCACGAAGTTGAACGGCTTCTGAACGGCTATGGAGGGTAAACCATGACAGAAATTTTCCTTATGGAAATTCTGGCCGCATTTGTGGAGGAACACACAAAAAACATTATCCTGGAAGTGGAAGTGGAGCCGGGAGCGGACAGAAAAGAGCGCCCGGCGGAAGTCCACAAGTACGGGTTGCCGAAGAAGGAAGACAAGATAAAGCGGATTCCTTATGTTCTGCTGCAACTGCTGAAAGGCGAAGACGATGTAGAAGACAGCGAATGCATGATCCGAATCATAGCGGCAACGTATTCCGAAGACTGGGACGCAGGGGAATACGATGTGCTGAACCTGCTTTTGAAAATCAAAGCGGAGTTGAAGCGGGTTGGGATACTGGACGATCGCTTTGTTTTGCATTTCCCGGTAGAATACCTGATTTACACGGATACGGAAAAATACGGGCCGTACCATTTTGGGGAAATGATCACAAAATGGGGCCTGCCAACGATGAAACGGGAGGTTGAAGAACTATGGCAAGAGTAGCAAAGAAAAAGGCGGAAGACCTGGAAGCCGCACAGACGGCCCAGGGAACCGCTCAGGACGCGCCGGAAGCCGCAGGGGGTACAGATACCACCACGGAGGCGGAAGGGCCGCAGAACGGGCAGCAGGCCGCCCAGGACACGCCCCAGGCGGTGGAAGCGGAAAAGCTGGTGTATGTGGGGCCGCAGCTTCCCCGTGGGCGGCTGAAAACCAACAGAATTTTTGAGGGTACGCGGGAACAGATCCTTGCTTCCCCGGAAATGGCGGAAGTGCTGAAAAGATACCCGCTTGTCAAAAATATGCTTGTGCCCGTGTCGAAGCTGGCGGAAGCGAAGCAGAAGATTGCGGCGGGCGGGAACGCCCTGCATAAGTTCTACGCGGACATTGCTTCCCTGGCGGCAACGGAAGGATTGGAGGGATAATAGATGGCGCTGACACACGGCGTAAACGCATCGAAGCTGAAAACAAGCGTTTCCACGCCTATTAAAGTGGCTTCCGGCGTGCATTTCGCGGTGGGCGCGGCCCCCGTGCATATGGTGGGCGGGAAGACCAACGAAGTCATTATGGCGAATGACTACGAAGAAGCCGTGCGTTTCCTGGGGTATTCTGACGATTGGGAGAAATACCCGCTGTGCATGGAGATTTACACGGCGTTCACGCTGTACAACGTGGCCCCGGTTATCATGGTGAACGTGCTTGACCCCGCAAAGCACAAAACGAAGGTTGCGGCGGACAGCATGGAGCCTGTGGAAAACCAGATCCTTTTGCCGCTGGAAGCCCTGGCGGACACGGTGGAAGTGGAAGGGATGGAGCGGGATGCCGATTATACCGTGTTTTACACGGATGATAATTGCGTGATCGAGTTCCTGACCGACACCACCACGGCCCAGCAGGTAAGCTATGACGCGGTTGATCCGTCTATGGTTACGAAAAGTGATATTATCGGCGGATACAGCGTAACAACGCACAAGACAACGGGCCTGGAACTGATCGACGATGTTTTTCCGAAGTACACGCTTGCGCCTGATATTATCGTGTGTCCGAATTGGTCACACGACAATGAGGTGGCGGCGGTTATGTCCGCAAAGGCGGAAAATATCAACGGCGTGTTTGAAGCGGAAGCGCTGATCGAACTGCCCAGCACGGAAGGGGACGGCGCAACCTGGTACACGGACGTTCCGGCGCTGAAAAAGCGCATGAATATTTTCAACGTGAACCAGCTGTGCTGCTGGCCGAAAGTCAAGCTGGGCGATCGCGTCTTTGACTATACCGTACAGCTGGCGGGCAGTATGTCCAAGACAGATAACAGCGGGGAGTTCGGGGACGGCACGCCTTGCGAAAGCGCGTCCAACAAGGTTTTGCGTGCTGACAGTATGGTGCTGGCGAACGGTGAGGAAGTCCGGCTGGACGTGCCGAAAGCAAACTATCTGAACGACAATGGTATTATTACCTGTGTCAACTTCTACAACGGCTTTGTGTCCTGGGGCAACTACACTTCCGCGTTTCCGGCCAACACAGATCCGGTTGACTACTTCTACAACATTAACCGGATGTTCAAGTACATTGCCAAAACGGTGATCCTGACTTCCTGGAACGATGTTGACCGCCGGATCACGCGCCGCCTGCTTGACGCGATCATGCAGGGTGTGAACTACTGGCTGAACAGCCTGACCGCCGAGGAAAAGATCCTGGGGGGCCGGGTGGAAATGCTGGAAAGCGAAAACGCCCTTACAAACCTGATGGCGGGCCGGGTGAAGTTCCATATTTACGTTACGCCCCCGTCCCCGTTGCAGCAGCTGAATTGGGTAATGGAATACGATCTTTCCTACCTGCAAGTGCTGCTGTCCCCGGCGGCGTAAGAAGGAGGGGTAAGAAATGCCGAAAGTTGATCAGCTGGTAAACAACTTTGCCGTGTACGAAGACGCGGTGGACTATATCGGGATCGCGGAAGTGGAGTTCCCGGAACTGGCGTGGCTGGTGGAGGAAATCAAAGGCGCGGGGTTGAGCGGCAACATTGAAGCCGTTGTGATCGGACACCTGGAAGCCATGACGGCAAAGTTCAGCTTCCGCACGGTTACGCCCGCCGCCGTGAAGATGAACGAGCCGCGTATTCACAACCTGGATTGCCGCGTATCCCAGCAGGGCTACAACAGCAACAAGGGGCAGCACAAGCAGGAAGCGCTAAAGCACATTCTGCGGACGATGCCGAAAAAGCTGGCCGTAGGCAAAGCGGCGGTGGCTTCCCCGGCGGACGCAAGCGGCGAACACGCCGTATACTATTACGCCATTTACAGGGACGGGAAGAAGGAAACGGAGATCGACCCCGTGAACTTCATCTGCCTTATTAACGGCGTGGACTACCTGGCGGAAGTAAGAAAGGCGCTGGGCAAGTAAAAATTCCTCTTGACTTTTGTGAGCACATATGTTACTATACTTTTGTGAGCACAAAAGAAAGGAGGTTTAATCTTGTCTCCACGAACGGGACGGCCAACAGAAGACCCGAAAAGAAGCCGCGTACAAATGCGAATATCCGAGCGTGAAATTGAAATGCTTGAATTTTGTTGCAAGAAAGCGGGGCTGACAAAAGCGGACGTGATCCGCCGGGGAATTGAGTTGGTATACAAAGAATTGACCGAAAAATAAAGGCGGGGAACGGTGCACGCCGACCAAAGCCAGCACCGTTCCCCAAAAGGACTTGTAGCCCGTGAAGACTACAAGCCGATTATATCACGGGCTGCAAGCCTTTTCAAGTATGAAAGGGGCTTGCAAATGGGAAAAATCATTCAATTTCCAGGGAAGCGGGAAGAAGACCTGTACAGCGAATACTATCTGGCGGAGCCGGAACTACAAAGGTTCTATCTGCGTGAAACTGTGGCACTGAATCTTACAGGAGGATACCAGACAGGATTCTACGAACTAAGTAAGAAGATTCCAAAAGATGTACTTAACAAACTGCTGGGGAGTTGTGCGGCATACTGGGCGGATAAAGAACAGTTTTTTGTTCCGTATATGCTTGAATTGGAAGACACAAGGCGGAAATATAAGGTAGGTGTACGCTGTGCTGAGTGAAACCGATCTGACAGGAAAAATATTTGGATACTGGACGGTTGTAAGGCGCACAGGGAGCAGCAAAGAAGGAAGGAAAATGTGGTTGTGCCGCTGTAAATGTGGAACCGAAAGAGCGGTAAGAGGGTACAATCTGAGGAACGGGACAAGTAAAAGTTGCGGATGTCTGAGTGCTGAAATGACAAGAGAACGAAGCGTGACGCACGGCATGACACAAACAAGATTGTACAAGATATGGAACCAGATGATACAGCGAACAACAAATGAAAAAGCGCAGCATTATAACAGGTATGGTGGACGCGGGATTAGCGTATGTGAGGAATGGAAACGAAGTTTTGAAGCGTTCAAAGAATGGGCGTTAAAAAATGGATACACCGATAATCTTACAATAGATAGGGCGGATAATGAAAAGGGATACTGCCCGGATAATTGCAGGTGGGTAACAAGGGCCGTTCAGCAGGAAAACACAAGCAGAACACACTTTCTTACATATAAGGGGGAAACAAAGAGTATAACGGAGTGGGCAAAAGCGACTGGAATAAAAAGAAGTGTTTTATATGAAAGAATAAACAAAATGGGATGGGACGTTGAACGGGCATTGACCACAAAATGAGCGGATAAAGAAGCAACCTGGAAACGGGTTGCTTTTTTATATAAAAATTACAGGAGGAACCAACAATGGAGAACTTACAGGAAAACAAGAACCCTTCCATAGAGGGAACGGAGGAAAATGCGGCTTCTTTGAACTATGTCCATGCGTTCAAGAAGCCAACAACGATCGGCGGGACGGAGTACAAAACACTGACCTTTTACTTTGAATGCCTG
>Ga0137306_103564_pt1 | contig 11431 bp, 11 predicted proteins | sample Inofroosms_March_FD_97187 | JGI IMG/M metagenome (GOLD analysis project Ga0137306, IMG submission 97187) | Mouse cecal microbial communities from Vienna, Austria - N-Acetylneuraminic and N-Acetylglucosamine D2O microcosms_March | ecosystem: Host-associated > Mammals > Digestive system > Large... | reverse complement strand
GGATGGCGGGAGATCGACGGGAAATGGTATTATTTTGAGCCCACAGCCGGCCACCCCCTGGAGTGCGCTCTGTATGTGACAGATAAAAACGGGGTGCAGGATGTCGGAAATTTTGAAAAAATGGCAGGATAGCAATTAGGCCCGGGAGTAATCTGGGCCTTTAAAATTTTGGAAGACTATATGTATACGCACTTACTATCTGGCCATCCAGTTCGGACACGTAACCTGTCTTCCGTCGCAGTATTGGGTTAAAATAGGTTGCTTCACATCAGGCCTGGATAAATAGTTGTCAAAAATCTCGTCTACCACCAGGGAGATGCTCTCATAGATATTCCGTCCGTAGATCCATTTGTGATCATAGGCAGTGGAGGATGTGATGGTAAAATCATATCCCTGGTTCCGATACCATTCCGTATACACCCGATTCAGAGTAAAAGACATGATAGCCAGCACATTGGCAGTGATGGAGGCCTGAGGCCAGGTGGCATAGATCTCGCTGGAGGCCACATTTTTGATGTAATCCCGGTAAGGGACATAGTAGTTGGGGGCAGAGGCATCCGAAGGAACGCCGTCGTGGACCACGACCGTCTGGGGAACCACCACACGGCTTAAGACGATCTCTCCGGATTCTCCAACCGGCTTCACCTCGGCCTCGGCGATCTTGGGAGGATAGGACCCATATAAGGTGTGCTCCGGAATACTGATGGACTGATTCAAAGGTTCCGGGTCGTCCTCCGGCTCCAGGGCCACAGGCTGGATGGCTGTGGTGTCGGGCAGGATCTCCGTGCCCGATATGGTCTGAGGCTTGAAGCCTGGGGCAGTGATCTCCAGGTTATACTCCGAATAGGGACGGTTGTCTCCGGGAGTCAGGCTGTACTCCAGAGGCGGCGTATCCAGAGTGATCTGCTCCGTCTGCCCGGAGGAGTTGGTGGTGATTTCTTCCAGAGTCCGGTCCGGGTCAGAGGCGCTTGAGATGTGGACCGTGGCGTTCTGGATAGGGAAATTGTTGATGATGGAGACCACATTGACCTGTAAGAGCCCGTGACTGCCCGGCTCAGTGGCACAGGCATGGAGAGAGGGACGGCCTGAGAAAGGCGGAAATCCGAAGAGTATGCTGTTGTTCATAGAGGTTCCTCACAGAAGATGGTTATTATCAGTATATTTGCCGGGATGGCAAATGGTGAGAGAAGATGAAAAAAAGAGGGGATCACCCGATCCCCCCATAGATGATCCCCAGGACGAATACGAACACCGCCAGAGGAACATAGACATATTTTCCCAGTTTTCCGAACCAGTCTCCCAGAGGCTTCTTTCTTCCGGAAGAAAGTTCTTTTCCGATCTCCTTCCACCCCAGCACATAGTAGATGGAGAAAGCACCCAGCAGAGCTCCGAAGGGCACTACCAGAATGGTGATAAAGTCCATCCAGGCCCCTGTCAGATCGCCGTCCTCCATAAAGATCCCCACGCCCAGGGCTACTGCGCCGCACAGGGCTGCCATGACCGAGTGAGACATGTGGAACCGGGTCTGCCAGGATTCGCAGACGGCCTCGAACATATTGATCAGGCTGGTGATCCCGGCAAAGGCCACAGAGAGAAAGAAGAAAACGGCAAATACGCCGCCCAGAGGCATCCGGGCAAATACCTTGGGCAGGGTGATGAACATCAGAGGCGGTCCGCTGGCCGGCTCGATGCCGAAGGCAAACACGGCGGGCATGATGGCCAGCCCTGCCAGCATGGCGGCCAGGGTATCGAATACGGCCGTGTTGACCGAGGCCCTGGGAATGTCCTCATCCTTTCCCAGATAGGAACCATAGACGATCATGCCCGAACCGGTGATGGACAGAGAGAAAAAGGCCTGTCCCATGGCCATGACCCAGGTATCTGCCTTCAGAAGATACTCCCACTTGGGGATAAACAGAAAACGGTAGCCTTCTGCAGAGCCTTCCAGGAAGAAAACCCTCACTGCCAGAATGATGAAGAGGAGGAAAAAGGAAGGCATCAGAACCCTGTTTACCTTTTCGATACCTTTTGTAGCGCCCAGGATCAGAAGGGCGCAGGCGATAATCACCACGGCGGCGTGACAGGGGATGTTGCCGAAGGCGGAGGACATGTCCGCAAAAAAGGCTGCGGAATCCACGGTAAACAAAGCACCTGTAAACCCGGCTGCCAGAGTGCGCAGGACCCAGCCCAGGATGATGGAATAACCGATGGCGATGCCTAAGGATCCCATAAGAGGAATCCAGCCGAGAAGATAACCGATTTTGCCCATTTTTCTGGATTGCCAGCAGTATTCATAGGATCCCAGGGTCCCGGTCCCTGCCCGGCGTCCGACGGCGAATTCCGCCGACAGGCCTACCAGGCCGAAGAGGACCACAAAGAGAAAATAAGGGATCAGAAACGCGGCGCCGCCGTATTGTCCCAGACGGTAGGGGAAGAGCCAGATATTGCCCATGCCCACTGCGGAGCCTACGCAGGCCAGGACGAATCCCAGGGAATTCTGAAACCCGCCGTTTTGATGAGAACTGTTTGTCTGTGACTTTTTCATAACATGGTATCCTTTCAAAACAATCTTCTGCAATTTTACAGCATAATATACTTAAATACAAACAAAACGGCCAGGACATACATGAGAGGGCTGACGGCCTGTCCCGAGACTTTCTTCCCCGACGCTCTGCCAGTGACAAGATTCAGGACCACATAGGAGATGACACCCATGGCGATTCCCTCGGAGATGCTGTACATGAAGGGCATGGCCGTGATGGTGATGTAGGCAGGGAGGGCCTCGGTATAATCACTGAAATCGATTTTGGTGATGGAGGTCATCATCAGGAAGCCGACGATCACCAGGGCCGGGGCAGTGGCGAAGGAAGGGATAGCCAGAAAGACCGGGGACAAAAACAGGGACAGTCCGAAGAGGATAGCTGCGGTCACCGCAGTCAGCCCCGTCCGCCCTCCTTCCGCCACTCCGGAGGCGCTCTCCACAAAAGTAGTGGTGGTGGAGGTGCCGAGAACGGCTCCCAGGGAGGTGCCTACGGCGTCGGCCATAAGGGCCCCCTTGATGCGGGGCAGCCTGCCTTCCTCATCAAGCATATTCGCCTTGGAGGCCACTCCGATCAGAGTCCCGAGGGTGTCGAAAAGGTCCACAAACAAAAACGCGAACATGACCACAAAAAAGTCCAAGGAAAGGATTCCCTTAAAATCCAGTTTCATGAGGGTGGGAGCCAGACTGGGAACCGAGATTCCTCCGGAGAAATCGGGAAGCAGACTGTTGCAGCCGATATCGGGATTGATCCTGTAAAGCCCCGTCAACTGGCAGAGGATCCCCAGAGCCCAGGTGATGAGGATACCCCAGAGGATGTTGCCCTTTACATTGCGGATGAGAAGGATGCCGGTGATCAGAATTCCCACGATCGCCAGGACCACGGTGATCCCTTCGCTGAAAAACAGCCCCTTTTCCACAGAACCTTTAAAAGAATAGAGAGATACCAGTGTGGAGCTGCCCACTACCACCTTGGCGTTCTGCAGCCCGATAAAGGCGATGAAGAGGCCGATGCCCACGGACACCGCATGTTTCAGATTCATGGGAATCGCATTGAAGATGGCTTCCCGCACATTGGTCAGGGACAGGACGATGAAGATCAGTCCTTCCATAAATACGGCTGCCAGCGCAGTCTGCCAGGAATATTCCATCTGCAGGACCACGGTATAGGCAAAATAGGCGTTCAGCCCCATACCGGGAGCCAGGACAAAAGGATAGTTGGCGAAAGCGGCCATGAAGAGGGTGGCGATCATGGAAGCCAGAGCCGTGGCGGTAAACACCGCGCCGCTGTTCATACCGGTAACGCTTAAGATGTTGGGGTTCACCGCCAGGATGTAGGCCATGGTCATAAATGTGGTTATGCCGGCCATCACCTCTGTCTTCACATCGGTACGGTTCTCTTTGAGATGAAACAATTTTTCCAGGTTCATGGATTTATCCTCCTCGTTTTGTTGTGAAGCATATTTCCATTCTACCATCCGGCAGTATAAAAAGCTACTCAAAAAAAAACAACCATTCTCCGACAGAGTATGATATACTGATATTGCGGGTCCGCACCCTCATGAGCAGGAGGGGCATATCTTCCTCAGTCTCCGGAGAGTCGGGCCGGCGAAACATAAAAAGAAGGGATGAGTATCCTATGGCAAAGATCCTGTGGGAAATGCTCGGCCCCCCGGTGGGCTACGGGATCATGACGGATCTGTTTTCCCTGATATTTGTCCGGTGGGAACCTCTGGCCTGTACCATGGCAGGTGCCCTTGCGGTCCTGCCCGTGCTTTTGTGGACCTGTCTGAAAAAGACGGGGGGAAGGACAGAGATCTGCGGTCTGGACATACAAGACGGCGGGGTGTGTATTTTTTCAGGAATAGCCGCCTGCCTTGCAGTGAATACTCTGATTAAGGCAAGCGGACTTCCCGGGATTTTTACGGGGTTTTCTCAGAGGGCAGGGGATCTGTACGGACCCTCTGCCGGGCTTCAGATCTGTGCTATGGGGGTGGTGATCCCCCTGACTGAGGAACTGATTTTCCGGGAACTGGGATTTGGAAGACTGAGAGAACACACAGGTTTTCTCCAGGCAGCACTCCTGTCCTCGGCGCTCTTTGGTCTGTGGCACGGCAATGTGGTCCAGGGATTGTACGGATTCTGTATGGGGATCATGTTTGCCTGGACTCTGGAGAGAAAGAAAACCGTGGCGGCTCCGGTGCTGATGCATATGGCGGCCAACCTGACGTCAGTAGCGGTGACAGCTCTCGGAGGCCTGTGATTGTCCGGAGCAGGGAGAGCGCGGATTCTGTGCGGAGAGCTGTGGGAAGATAAAAGAAGGTTAAGAGCAGAAGGAGGAAGAAAAGGTGAAGCTGCTGTCAGTGGCGATTCCATGTTACAATTCAGAGGCATATATGCGGCATTGCATCGAGTCCCTCCTCGAAGGAGGAGACGAGGTGGAGATCCTGATCGTGGACGACGGATCTACAAAAGATAACACAGCCCTCATTGCCGACGAATACCAGGAGAAATATCCGGGTATCTGTAAGGCCATCCATCAGGAGAACGGGGGGCACGGAGAGGCGGTCAATACCGGGCTTAAAAACGCCGGAGGCATCTACTTTAAGGTGGTGGACAGCGATGACTGGGTAGATAAAGACGCCTATATGGAGGTGCTGAAAACTCTGAGAGAATTCGTGTACGGCAAAGAAACCCTGGATATGCTGATCTCTAATTTTGTGTATGAGAAGCAGGGAGCCAGACATAAGAAGGTCATGAATTACAGGACGGCACTGCCCAAGGGCCAGATATTTACGTGGAAAGACGTGAAGATGTTTGTGCTGGGACAGTATATCGTTATGCATTCTGTGATTTACCGGACCGAGCTTCTGCGCCAGTGCGGCCTGGAGCTGCCCAAACACACGTTTTATGTAGATAATATTTTTGTCTATCAGCCTCTTCCTCATGTGAAGACCATGTACTATCTGGATGTGAATTTTTACCGGTACTACATCGGCAGGGAGGATCAGTCGGTCAATGAGAAGGTGATGATCGGGAGGATCGACCAGCAGATCCGGGTCAATAAGCTGATGATTGATTATTTTGTAGATGCAAAGCTGCCCTCAGGGAAACTGCGCTATTACATGATCCGGTATCTGGAGATCATGATGGTGATCTCCTCTATCCTGGCCATCCGTTCCGGCACGGAAGAGAATATGGCCAAGAAAAAGGAGCTGTGGCAGTATGCCAGGAAGAAGAACCTGCGGATGTATCTGAGGCTCCGGTTCGGATTTTTGGGACAGGGCATGAACCTGCCGGGCAAAGGCGGAAGGAAGGTGTCGGAGGCAGGATATAAGATCAGTCAGAAATTTTTCGGGTTTAATTAGCGCATCGGTCTGAAGGGGTGGCTGCAGGGCAGACGGATGCCTGCCGGTGAACAGGCAGGACAGGAGAAGACCCGGCGGGGAAAGCAGGGAAAAACGGTCCTGCAGCCACAACAGAAACCCTGTGACAATACCAGCAGTAATAGTGTTTGCAATTGTTGCCTCTCTGAGTTATATTCTAATCAAAGGCAGGATCACCCGAAAACGTAAGAAATCAAAGGGTGTTCCTAAGAAAGTTAAGAACACGGGAGGCGGCATAAAGACCATGTCTGCGCAGGGCATGGCCGCTGTTAAGAGTCATGACAAGAGAATTTAAGAATCCGATGATGAAGGTTTTGTGGGAGTACGGACTGATCACCCTGAGCATCCTGGTCATGGTGGTGGGAGTTTACTTTTTCAAATTTCCCAATCACTTTGCATTCGGAGGAGTTACCGGATTTTCCACGGTAGTAAGCGCCGTGACCAGATGGTCGGCAGGAGGATTTACCTTTGCAGCCAATATGATCCTTCTTCTCATAGGATTTTTGGTCGTGGGGCGCCAGTTCGGAGTGAAGACGGTGTACGCCAGCGTGCTCATGTCCGTGGCCCTGGCAGTTCTGGAGAAGCTGTATCCCATGAGCAGGCCCCTGACCTCAGAGCCTGTGCTGGAACTGTTTTTTGCCATCTTTCTCCCTGCCGTAGGTTCCGCAGTTCTCTTTAACATCGGAGCCTCCAGCGGCGGCACGGATATCATCGCCATGGTGCTGAAGAAATATACCAGCTTTAACATCGGTTCCGCCCTGTTCCTGGCAGATCTCTTTGCCGTGGTATGCTCCTTCTTCATCTTCGGGCCCACCACGGGTCTGTTTTCCAGCCTGGGACTGATGGCTAAATCCCTGATGGTAGACGGAGTCATCGAGAACATCAATCTGTGCAAATGCTTCAACATCGTCTGCGACGATCCGGAGCCGATCTGCGATTACATCATCAACCGCCTGAACCGGAGCGCCACCATCTATGAGGCCCAGGGAGCTTTTACCCATCACAAGAAGGCCGTGGTCATGACCACCATGAAACGGGGCCAGGCCGTGCGGCTGCGCAACTATATCCGCAGCGTGGAGCCGACGGCGTTTATGATGGTGACCAATTCCAGCGAGATCATCGGGAAGGGATTTTTGAACAGCTGAATATAGAGCAGAGGAAGACTGAGAGGGCTGCTGCAGAACAGATGAACAATTATCTGTTCTGCAGCAGCCCTTTTTAGGTCTGAGATCGGGAAGACTCAAAATGCTTATTGGCCAATAAGATATTCTTTGTAAAGTTGATCTCTATACTGTTTATCCTGTGTGGCTTTGATCACATCCTGCGACCGGTTGTTCTCCATCAGTTTTGCAATTAATCTGGAAAGTCTGTCTTCGCCCTGCTCAATGCCTTCCTTTATGCCTTCCCTTATGCCTTCCCGTTTTATTGTCTTTGCTTCATATTCCAGAACCTTTCCGCCCATGACCGCTTTCACTCCTTCCTTCACAGAATTATATTTTATAGCGATATGCTCCAATACTTTATTCGACATATCAATAATAGTACATTTTGTGTATTCGCTGATGGCTCCCTGACTTAAAAGTCCTTCCAGTTTATTTTTGATCTGTTCATATTCTTTCTGCAAGAGCTTTAGTTTTGCTTTATCCTTTTCATATTCATCAAACCGTGTTTCGTGAGAAAAGATATAGAAAGGAATCAACAGCAGAAGTCATGATCCCTTCATCCAGAGCGATTTGAGTGTCATATTCAAAAAATCTGATCAGCATACTGTTATCAGTACTGCTCTGGCATTCCAGATGGTATTTTTTTGTCTCTTTTCCCTCTATCTTGAAACTGGTGTCAGTAATCCGCTCATCTTCATTCCCATCCTGACGGTTTAGGAAGTGCTCATTCGGCGAGAAGATGATTTTTTCTTGTCCTGAATAATGCTCCCCGAATATCTCGTTTATCACAGGGATAATCAGAGAACTGCAATCATTCAGCAGAGTGCGGAACACATCATCATATGGCGTGTTTGTGATCCTTACATTTTCCATTGCTATCTGCTCCCTTTATTATATTTTATCACATCTTACGTGTTTACTCAATGAGAAAACATGTTGGGAATTGAAATTTGTGAAGAGGCGGAAGTTAAAAGAATCGGAATATTGGAAGAGTTAACAGGAGAGAAGGTGGAACAGATGGATATGGGATTGCGGGAATACTCTATAGTTCCTTGATGTATGTTTGCAGAATTGAGAAACGGCATAGCTCATAAGCTGCGCCGTTTCTGAAAGCTTTTCTAATATTGCTTTATGTGTGCGCCTGAAATCCAGGCGCTTTTTCGTAGATTTCCAAAATCTGCGAAAGGGTTGTCAGGGGAGATTCCTGCCCAAAACAGGATCCCAATCCCGGCGATATGCTTACATCGACGTAATTCTACCACATGTTGCGGGGAATTTCTACTTGTTTTTTTGACTTTTTTTGTAAAAATAGGCCATTTCAGTAGGAAAATGGTATTGATCAGGGCTTTTGTGGTCTGATTTGTGGTCAAAATACGAGGAGAGAAAGGGATTAGGATGATGGCAAGACACGGAGAAAATATCAGGAAACGGGCAGACGGACGCTGGGAGGGGAGATATCCGGTATACAGTGAAGAGAAGGAACAGAGGGTCTACCGCTCTGTCTATGGAAGAACCTACCGGGAAGCAAAAGAGAAGCTGGCGGCCAGAAAAAGCGGTCTGAATGGTAAGGAGCTGACCATGGGTGAAGGAATCCTGTTGGCACAGGCGGCGCAGGAGTGGATGGACGAGATCCGGGATACGAGAAAAAAATCAACTTATCTGAAGTACCGTTTTATCTATGACACCTATCTGAAAGAAGACCTAGGACTGGTGGAGATACATAAAATCACGGATCAATCCGTCAAAGAACGTCTTCCTGAAGCTTTGTCAGACAGTATCAGGAAGAGTATCTACTGTGTACTGAACCAGATCCTGAAAGCGGCTTCCAAAAAATATTCCACCCCGGTAGTTCCTCTGAGAAACCCTGTTGCCGGCCTTCGGAACAAGCCTGTGGAGGTCCTGAACAGAAAAGAGCAGACAGAACTCTTTTCGGTTCTCTGCAGCAAGACAGATAGATCTAAAATGGCTGTTCTTCTGTGTCTCTACACAGGGCTCAGACTGGGAGAACTGTGCGCCCTGAAATGGTCAGATATCGATTTTGAGAACAGGGTAATGATCGTCAGCCGGACCGTCCAGCGGCTCTATATGGAAGGACAGCGGACAAAGACCATCCTAGCAGAAACCGATCCCAAAAGCCAGTATTCCCGGAGAGAGATTCCTCTGTGCATCCCGGCGCTGGAACTGCTGGTTCGTTTCCGGGACAGCCGGGAATATATATTCGGCGGTCACAAGCCGGCAGACCCCAGAACCATGCAGAATCATTTTAAGCGGATTGTCACAGAAGCCGGCCTGGGGAAGAAAAATTTTCATATACTCAGACATACCTTTGCCACCAACTGCATCGAGGGCGGCGCCGACGTCAAGAGCCTCAGCGAGATCCTGGGGCACTCGGAGGTCCAGATCACCCTGAACCGGTATGTCCATCCGTCCATGGACACCAAACGGAAACATATGAATGCCCTGTCTGTGTTTTATGGTCAGATTTAGGGTCAGCCAGGGGAGGAGGAGGGGGATTTACAGGGAAAGGAGGGGGATTTCGCAGATTTTGGAAATCTGCGAAATTTTATAGGACAATAACTACAAATAACAATATGTTATTTATAAAATATTAAATCGAGTAGTAAAGATCAGATATCCTCAGACTGTTTTTTTTAGAGATTAAGCTTAAGAAAATTACTGTAGAAACCAGTGGAAAGGAGATATCCAGATATGTTATCCAGACAGATCCATGAAAATCTGATTGATGAATTTATAGTTGCACAGGTTGTAAATCGGGAGCTGGATGAACGGACGATTAAAGCTTACCGTTTGGATTTGGAGCTTTTTTTTCGATGGCTGACAGAAGAGAAAACAGACTTTGAAACAACAGAAAAAGAAGAGCAGATGGAAATTTATCTGGAATATCTATCAAAAGAAAAGAAACTTCGTTTTTCAACTATCTGCAGAAAATATCTTGTATTGGGGTACTATTTATCATTTTTGAAAGAGCAAGGTGTAATCAGTGATTTCCGTCCTTTGAAGTCGCCTGCACAGCCAAAAGAAGCTTCTGTGGATATATTTTTAACTAAAAAGGAAGTAGATGAATTTTTTCAGGCCATTAACAGAGAATATACAGACCTGGACAGTGATTTTCGAAAAAGAGTTTGTCTTCGTGACCAGGTGATGATGAAACTTCTTTTTTATCATGGAATTGAGATCAGCGAATTGCTTAGATTGGAAACTTCCGATTACAATCAAAAGACAGCTGTTCTCATGATACACCGAAAAAAAGAAAGAGACAGGGTGGTGCATTTGTTTTCAAAAATACTTCAGGAACAGATGGCAAGATGGCTGGATGAACATGAGTATTTTGAACATGGAGATGTATATCAGAACAGATTGTTCCTTTCTAAACTGGGAAGACCTCTTTCTATGAAAATGGTTACAAATATTTTTGATAAATACAGAGTGATGGCGGGAATAGAGAAAGAGTGTACACCCAAGGATTTGAAGAATAGCTTGGGGAGATATGGGGAGGAGCTAGTCAGGGAGAGAATAAAGTAAATATTTATATAATTGTCAACTTATACTTGTGGATAAAACCGATATAAAATAAGGAACAGGAGAGCAAATGAGAATTATATACTTTTCACAATTTTATATGCCCGAACCAATAGCACCATCATTTCGTGCAACTGATAATTCCAGGATTTGGACTGCTCAAGGGCATGAAGTTACAGTGTTTACAGGATATCCTAATTATCCAAAAGGGAAAGTTTATGATGGATATACAGTACAACTATTGTTGGAAGAAAAAATAGAAGGAGTGCGTATATTAAGAAATAAATTAATTGCAGTACCCAATACTTCAATATTAAAACGTTTACAAAACGCATTAAGTTTTTTTTTCTATGGACTTATAAATATAATTGTAAATCAAAAAAAAATTGGAAATGATTATGATGTTGTTATAGGAACCTCGGGATTGATTTTTACAGCATTACTTGGTTGGATTTTTTCTGCGTTACATCATATTCCATTCGTTTTTGAGATCCGTGATATTACCTATATGCAAATGCAGGCAATAGGGAAAAAGAAAAATAGTTTTGTTGTTAAAATTATGAAGAAATTAGAACTTTATTTATGTAAAAAGGCAAAGAGAGTAGTAGTTGTTACCAATGGATTTAAAAAGATTTTAATTCAAGATGGAATAAAAAAAGAGAAAATTGAAGTAATTACAAACGGTGCTGATATAATAAGAAAGAAGAATACAGATTCAAATCCTAAGCTAATTTTAAGTTATTTTGGTACGTTAGGATTATCGCAAAATATACAAGAAACATTTGAATACGCAAAACAGATAT
>Ga0137306_103563_pt1 | contig 11433 bp, 10 predicted proteins | sample Inofroosms_March_FD_97187 | JGI IMG/M metagenome (GOLD analysis project Ga0137306, IMG submission 97187) | Mouse cecal microbial communities from Vienna, Austria - N-Acetylneuraminic and N-Acetylglucosamine D2O microcosms_March | ecosystem: Host-associated > Mammals > Digestive system > Large... | reverse complement strand
AATCACCGCGATCAGAAAGGCAAGTCCATATCTGATAAACGGCGCCATCAAGAACCAGACAGCAAGATTCCCCCAGACGGCAAGATGCAGCACCATAAGCTGTGGACGAAGCGCCTTCCTCTGCAATCTTCTTATTAGCAGCATGACGAATTGCAGAACCAAGCTGATCATTGTTGCCCCGAGAAACATCTTTTCATAACGGAACTGGTGCTCCCACCAAACCGGCAGCCATTCCCTGACCGGCATATCTACCTTAGCCACATCGTACAGGCATCGACCCCATACCTTGATCTGGTCTGCGTCATGCACAAGATATTCCTTCGGGATTTTCCATACCGTCCGGAAAATATCGATCTTATCAAAGGGATAGAGCAGCCACCCTGAAATATAATAGTTCCTGACCAGAAACGGACACAGGATAACGCATCCACAGAAAATATAACCAAGGATCTCTTTCCATTTCCTTCCCTTGATCAGACAGTATGCGGGATAGATTCCAAGCAGAACCAGCAGGCAACAGGAAAATTTCAAGGTAGCCGCAAAAACCCCTGCAACAGAAAGCAGGCAATACACCGTGTTATCCGAACGGCCTTCAAACAGGTTCTCACACCAGGCAGTTATAATGAACAAGGCGAAATACATAGTCGCATAGTCTGTGGCCGGAGACATGCTGCGTGTCATATTCACCAGCGTATATAACAGAATACCCGCCCGCATCATATCTGTGATGTGGTTCTCATGCCTGGCATAACTCTTCAGTCCGCGGAAAGCATACAGGCACATGACTGCTTCCAGGAATCCTGTTGTCGTGTGCAGGGAACGCCCAAACAGCCACTGCAGGCTGAATATGGATGCAAACGCCAGATAAGAGCTGTTGTATGCATAGTGAAGCTGCAAATTGCCAATGCCCTTGACCAGGCCATACTCCTCATAGATCCGGATTGCCGCCGCATGATATATGTTTGTATCCGTGTGGAATTCCCCTCTTGAAGTAAAGAAAGCAAGCAGCAAAATAAAGCAGACATAGAAAAATCCCTCCCATGAACCTATCACAGGACAGTATGTCTGCCAAAGCTTACGTATTTTATTCCGGTTTCTGTATCCGGCCAGAAATGCCGCAATCAGAAGAATCCCGTGTGCGAAGCCTCCTATCCTTGCAAAAATGCTGAAGAATTCCACATACACGGTGATCACTATGATTCCGGCAATAAGATATCCTGTAAGGAAAAAACGCCTCTTTCCAAACAGACTCAGCGTACCCATCCCAATCAGCATACAGATCAAAAAAATATATATCCAGCTTATTATGACTGACAGCACTTGCTTTTCTCCTTTTAAGGCAATATTTCCATATTATGTTCTGCCATTCGAACTCCAATTATTCTAAAGTAGCACACTTACATTACTGCAGCCTTACAGAAAGCTTACATTTTTCTGTTGTGCCGTCTTACACAATTCTTCTTACCGTAATTATACTGCGGTATGTGGCGGAAGTAATCTTGATTCCGGACCTCTCCGTGCTGGCATGGACAATCTGTCCGTTCCCTATATAGATGCCCACGTGCCCTCCGTAATAAATGATATCTCCCGGCTGAGCCTCCGAGTAGGATACCCCTCTTCCGGCAGCGGACTGCGCATAAGAGCTTCTGGGCAGCGAGTAGCCGAATGCCTGATAGACCGCCATCACAAATCCGGAGCAGTCCGCTCCGTTGGTTAAGCTCGTCCCGCCAGCCACATAGGGATACCCTATATATTTGCAGGCAAAATTCGCAATCTGCTGCCCCTTGCCGCTTCCGGAAGAAACCGGTTTCTCCGGCTTATTATTCGAGCTGTCGGCTTTATCCGATTTGTCTGAATCATCATCAGATGAAGTATCCTTCTCCTCCTGCTCATCCTGCTCTTCCTGTGTATCGCTGTTATCCTCATCCTGGCTCTTTGTTGCTTCCTGCTCCGCCTTTCTGCGTTCCTCTTCCTGCTTACGCCTGCGTTCTTCCTCTTCCCTGCGCTTACGCTCCTCTTCCTCTCTGCGTTTGCGCTCTTCCTCTTCCAGTTTCCGGATCTGTGCCGTCTCCTGCTTAATCTTCGCGGTATAAGCAGCCGCCTCACGCTTAGCCTTGGATAACACTACACTGTAATTCTCATATTCCTTCTGTTTCTGTGCCAGGACTTCATTAACATACGCCTGTTCTTCTTCCATCTCTGCCTTGGATGTCTCCAGCTCTGATTTCTCTTCCTCAAGCTGATCCTGCAATTCCGCAACTTGACGTACTGCCGCCTCAAATTCTTCCAGGAGTTTCCTGTCATACTCATACAGTTCTTCCACATAGTTAGCCTTATTCATCATGTCACTCATGCTTTTGGCGCCCAGAAATAACTGCAGATAGGAGGCATCTCCCTTTTCGTACATAAACTTAATGCGGATCTTCATCGATTCATACTGCTCATCCTTATCCGCCACAGCTTCATCATATGCAATTTGTGTATTGGCAATATCCTCTTCCTTATCCTTAATCGCCTCCTGAATCAGATTAATGTCCGTCAGGAGTGCCACCATTTCCGCATCGAGATCACTGATCTCTTCTTCAAGTCCTTCCTGCGCATCCTGATAACCGGCAATCTGCTGGTTCACACTGTTAAGCTGCGACTGATTCTTCTTAATATCCTCCTGCAGGCCGGATATCGTAGTAGCCAATACCGGTTCTGCCGCCGCAATAAACAACAGGAAAGACAATATAATATATAAAAACCGTGTTCCTCTTCTCTTCATCCTCCAGTGCCCCATCTGTCCCATACCTTATCAGAGTTCGCAATTATTCACTGTTCTCGGGAAGGGAACCACATCTCTGATATTCCCCATGCCCGTCAGATACATCACACATCTTTCAAAGCCCAATCCGAAACCTGCATGTCTCACAGAACCGTATTTCCTGAGGTCAAGATAGAACTGATAATCTTCCTTGTTTAATTCCAGTTCTTCCATTCTCTTCTCCAGAAGTTCCAGCTCATCCTCTCTCTGGCTTCCGCCAATGATCTCCCCGATTCCCGGCACAAGGCAGTCCATAGCTGCCACCGTCTTACCGTCCTCGTTCAGCTTCATATAGAAAGCCTTGATCTCCTTCGGATAATCCGTCACGAAAACAGGGCGCCTGAACTCCTTCTCCGTCAGATATCTCTCGTGCTCTGTCTGCAGGTCGCATCCCCAGGATACCTTATATTCAAATTCATCGTTATGCTTCTCCAGAATCGCAACGGCATCCGTATAAGTCACATGCGCGAAATCCGAGTTCAGCACATGATTCAGTCTTTCGATCAGTCCCTTATCCACAAACTGATTGAAGAAGTTCATCTCCTCCGGCGCATTCTCCAGCACATAACGGATAATATGCTTCAGCATCGCCTCCGCCAGCATCATATCGTCTGTCAGATCTGCAAAGGCAATCTCCGGCTCGATCATCCAGAACTCTGCCGCATGCCTCGTGGTATTGGAATTCTCGGCGCGGAAAGTAGGCCCGAATGTATATACATTCTTAAACGCAAAGGCATAGGTCTCCACATTCAGCTGCCCGCTGACAGTCAGATTGGTTGCCTTTCCGAAAAAGTCCTGGCCATAATCCACCTTCCCGTCCCCGGTCCTGGGCAGATTCTCCAGATCCATCGTAGTAACCTGGAACATCTCACCGGCCCCCTCACAATCACTTCCCGTGATAATCGGCGTGTGCACATACACGAACCCTCTCTCCTGGAAAAAGGTGTGGATCGCATAGGCAATCAGGGAGCGGACCCTGAAGACAGCCTGAAACGTGTTCGTTCTCGGCCGCAGATGGGAAATTGTCCTCAAATATTCAAAACTGTGTCTTTTCTTCTGCAGCGGATAATCTGCCGTGGAAGCGCCTTCCACCAGAATCTCCTCCGCCTGCATCTCGAATGCCTGCTTGGCCTGCGGTGTGGCCACAATCCTGCCTCTGGCCACGATCGCTGATCCCACATTCAACCTGGAGATTTCTTCGAAATTCGGAAGACTGTCATGATACACCACCTGTAACGGCTCGAAAAAAGTACCGTCATTCAAAACAATAAATCCAAATGCCTTCGAATCTCTGATGCTTCTCACCCAGCCGCCCACTGTCACTTCCTTATCGATATACGCTCCGCTGTTGCGATGCAGTTCCTTGATATCTGTCAAATTCATACTGCTCATATCTCTGTTTCTCCTTCTGCTGTTTCATATTATACTGTTTTCATAATACTTCTTTTTCGGATTTATGCCCAAATTATCCCCGGCATAAACATTCTATGAACTCTGAAACCCATATTTAATTAATATATCATAAATCCTTTCTCCTTAAAAGAGGTTCTGTATCAATTCATCCCAGGACTTTGCATTTACTGCAAAGTCCTGGGATGAACTGTTACAATTTCCTTGCCTAACAAAGAAATCAATGCTAAAATATTTTCTATATGCAACAAGTAATCGGGAGGTAAGTTCATGAGTACATTCACTATAGTTTTGTTAGTCATTCTGGCGGTTCTGACCATTGCCGTAGTCGTGCTGTATTTTCTCGGTAAGAGAGCCCAGAAGAAACAGGCCGAACAGCAGGCGCAGATCGAGGCCATGAAGCAGACAGTCTCTATGCTGATCATCGATAAGAAGCGAATGAAGCTAAAGGATGCCGGGCTTCCCCAGGCAGTGATAGACCAGACGCCGAAGTGGCTCCGTGGTTCCAAGCTTCCTATCGTCAAAGCCAAAGTCGGCCCGCAGATCATGTCCCTGATCAGCGAAGAGAAGATCTTCGATTCCATACCGGTCAAGAAAGAAGTGAAAGCGGTGGTCAGCGGTATCTATATCACCGATGTCAAAGGCCTGCACGGCAAGGCGCCCGTTGCCGAGAAGAAAAAGAAGAGTAAGTTCAAACAACTGGTAGAGCGTGCACAGGAGAAGGCCGGAGCCAGACCAGTCAAATAACAGCATAATCACAAAGAATACCAAGGCAGCTTCCCTCCGGTCTTTCTCATTCAGACCAGAGAGAAGCTGTCTTTTTGTTTCGAGGCTATCTGGACAGTAATGTGGCAGTCTGACAGAAATTCATAGTTGATATCGAGTGCGTAATCCACGTCCACGATAATGTTGTCCGGTCTTTCTTCCAGCCGGATCCTCTTCGTATCAATTCCCACAACAAGCTGTCCAAAGGGCGTGTTATAATTCGTCAGATTCTTCTTATTCTCCTGAAAGACCATATGAACGTTCACCAGGCCGCTTCGGGATAATTCCAGCATATGTTCACTGAATTTCAGCCTGTTCTTCGTAGCCTGGCTAAATCCCTCCGTGGTCTCCTCATAGATCACATAATGTTTATCATTCCTCTTATAATAGTCCCCTGCCACCACCATCTCTATCTTGTCCGAATCCGCCTCGCGCTGATCGAACTGCAGTCCTTTTAATGTCAATAATACTTCCTGCGTCATATATATTCCCGCTTTCCGCCTGTAACAGTTCCGATGCCTTTTCTGTTACTTCTGCTCTTCTTCCTAACCTTCTGCCGTTATCTGTTCCTGCTGCGCCAACCCTCTGTATCCCCGTATCTTCGCAAAGTAACTGATGACCAGAATCACATCCGCCCCGGCCCACGCCAGGATCTCCGCATAGAAGATGCCCTCCTGTCCCATAAACAACGGCAGCAGAACCGCGCTTAAGGTTCTCATGATAAATTCCGCGACTCCTGACAGCATCGGCAGCACAGTATTCCCCATCCCCTGGATGGATGACCGCAGCACATGCAGAAGATAGAGGATCGGCAGGCATATACTCATGACCGCCAGATAATAGTAAGCAATTCCCATCGTCATCTCATATTCTTCAGGCGTACCCGAAATAAACAGGCTCAGAATAAGCCGCCCGCCAAGCAGCATGACCACAGCGATCACGACTGCCGTAACGGTGCCGATAACCACTGCCGAACGCACCCCTTGTCTGATACGCCGTATCTTCCCGGCTCCCAGATTCTGCCCCACATAAGTGACCATGGCATAGCCGTAGGAAGTGGCGGCAATCTCCAGCAGGCCATACAGCTTATTCGTGGCCGTAAAGCCTGCTATAAAAATCACACCGAACCCATTCACCACCGACTGCACGATCATACCGCCTACCGCGATAATCGCATTCTGAAACGCCATCGGCGAACCGAGATAAAGCAGCTTACCCGTCATGCCCTCATGCAGGCGGAAATCGGATGCCTGAAACGACAAAATCTCGATCTTTCTGATATGATAGATGCAGAAAAGCGCCGAAACCAGCTGTGCGATCAATGTCGCCACAGCCGCCCCCGCAATTCCGAAATGAAATACCATTACAAATAAAATATCCAGTGCAATATTCGTAAGGGAAGCCACAATCATGGCATTTAACGGCGTTCTCCCGTCTCCCAGCGCCCGCAGGATACATGCCAGAAGATTATACAGCATGACAATGGGAATTCCCGCGAACATGATACGCAGATAGAGGGTCGCATTGCCGATGATATCCCCGGGTGTCTGCAGAATATGCAGAACCGGCGTCACCACAGCCTGTCCGGCAGCAACCAGAATGATCATAAAAATAACTGACAGGCACGCGGAATTGCCTATGACCTTCCTCAGCATGTCATCCCGTTTCGCGCCGAACTCCTGCGCCATCATAATACCGAAGCCCTGCGTCAGGCCCTGAATGATCCCCAGTACCATCCAGTTCAGCCAGTCAGAGGCACCGAGCGCCGCAAGCGCCTGAACCCCCAGCCCTTTTCCGACCACCATCGTATCCACGACCGTATACAACTGCTGGAAGATATTACCCGCCATCAGTGAGAATGCGAATGACAGAATCAGAGGGGTCGGCCTTCCTTCTGTCATTTTCTTGATATGTGTACTCATAGTTACCTCTTTCCGTCAGTACTCTTCTATATTAATAACCTTCGCAGATAATATTCCATAAGTCAATATGGAGTTTGCGAACTTCTGAAATTTATCTGCGGCATCACTGACGAAAAAACGGTACAATTCCGTCCCAAGCCCCGGTCTGTGCCCGCTCTCCAGCCCTCTTTCCTGAAGAAGTTTTTTTAACTCATGTGCAGTTTCGTAGGCAGGATTGACCAGTGTCACATCAGGCCCCATGATCCTTCCCACGGTGGAACGTATCATGGGATAATGCGTACAGCCCAGAATCAGGGTATCGATTCCCACATCGACCAATTCCGTCAGATATCTCCTTGCGATCTCGTCCGTCACAGGATCCTCCCACAGCCCCTCCTCTACCAAGGGGACGAAAAGCGGACATGCTTTCCCAAGAACTGTTGACACAGGATTGTTCTCTTTTATGTATCTGTTATAAATACCGCTTCCTATGGTTGCCTCTGTGGCTATAACACCGATCTTCCCGTTCCTCGTAGCGTTAATCGCCGCTCTTGCACCGGATTTGATCACCCCTATGATCGGAATATCTGCTTCCCGTTCCAGAACCTCCAGTGCATAAGCGCTGGCAGAATTACATGCGACCACAATAGCCTTTACCTCCTGTGTCCGCAGGAACCGTACAATCTGTCTGGAAAACTTAATAATGGTATCCTTCGATTTATTACCATAAGGCACCCGTGCCGTATCGCCAAAATAAACGATCCGCTCATTCGGAAGCTGCCTCATGATCTCCCGTGCCACAGTCAGCCCGCCCACTCCCGAGTCAAAAACCCCGATGGGCCTGTCGCACAGCACATCCTGTTCCTTATCACACATATTAATCCCTCATTTCTTTTCACCCTGCGCAAACCATTCCTGTTCTTCCAGCCATTCCAATAATCTGCTTCTTATGACAATCTGATCCCCTGCAGCATCCAACAGATCCCTGCAGTCCGTCTTCCCGATAATCTGTTCCCCTTCGCCTGTCACCAGAATCTCCTGAAAGGTCGCTTCCGTGAAACTGAGTTCCGGGTACAGGATTCCCCACCACACAAGCGCCAAAACTCCGGTAACCGCCGCCCGGAGGCGGATATCGCAGTATCCTCTTCGAATCATCTGCCGGATATTCTGTCTTTTCCTCATATTTGTTACACTCCTATCCGCCGCTTGCCGCGGCTGTTGTAAGGAGTATAACCGTCCGTTTCTTTTCTATACCTGCTCCCGGCAGAAAGTCCCTCTTCCGGTTCTACTTCTTCCTCCCGGAATTCTCCTGCTCCAGCCGGATCTGCCTGATGACAGACTTCTCCTGATTGTCAATATGAAGCCTGGCCGCCTCGGCCGCTTTCTTCTTTTCTCCCCGGATAATGCTGTCATATATCATTCTATGCTCCTGCACCAGATTATCATGCCGGCTCTCATCCTTAATATATTCGAAGCGATATCTGTACATCTGCTCTGACAGGTTGTTGATCAGCTGGATCAGTCTCTCATTGCCTGTGGCCAGAACAATGATATCGTGGAATGCCACGTCCGCCGCCGCAATGGTGGCCGCGTCCCCTGTGACAGCAGCATGCCTGAATTGATCGCAGGCCTGTTTCAGCTTCCCCTTCTCCTCTTCGCTGATCCTTTCACAGGCTAGTTCCGCACAGAGAGCATCCAGCGCGCGGCGCACTTCCAATACATCCTTCAGGCTCTTCTCCGTAATCTGCGCCACCTCCGCTCCCCTGCGCGGAATCATAATTACCAGTCCCTCCAGTTCCAACTTACGGATCGCTTCCCTGATCGGAGTCCTGCTGACGCCGAGTCTGTTGGCCAAATGGATCTCCATCAGGCGTTCCCCCGGCTTCAGTTCTCCCGTCAGAATCGCCTTCCGAAGCGTATTGAACACAACATCCCGCAATGGAAGAAATTCATTCATCGTCATCTCGAAATCAGCTCCCATTCAAACCACCTTCCTCTCAGTCACTTAACATCCCCCAAAGCTCCATCAATCCTGTCCGCCATTATAAAATGCCGTCACAAAAATCTGTCCCGCCAGCTGCCGCCTCCTTACTTCCGCTGCTGCCGCTTCCGCAGTCTCTTTCTGCCCGAAAATACCGAAAACCGTAGGACCGCTGCCGCTCATCAGGGCATTCTCCGCCCCCTCCGCCCTAAGCGTCTCCTTTATCCTGTCAATAACCGGATATTCCTTTACCGTAACCGTCTCAAGTACATTCCCAAGTCTGTCTGCTATCCCTTTCATACTTCCATTTTTAAGAGCCTCGATCATGCCGTCTATATCCGGATGATAGTCCAGACTGTCCGCATGCAGATTCCCGTAGACAAATCCCGTAGACACATCGATATCCGGTTTGGCAACCACCAGATGGCATGCCGGCGGCGCCGGCAGCGGCGTCAGTATCTCTCCGATTCCCTCCGACAGCATCGTTCCGCCTGCAATGCAATAAGGAATATCTGCGCCCAGCGTTACCCCCAGCTGCTGAAGCTGCGATATAGAATACCCCATTTCGAAAAGCTCATTCAATCCACGCATGGCTGCGGCGGCATCGGAGCTGCCCCCTGCCATTCCTGCGGCTATGGGAATCCTTTTTGTTAAAGTGACCTTAACGCCCTCTGTAATATTTCTCTCCCGAAAGAGCAGCTCCGCCGCCTTACAGACCAGGTTATTGCCGTCCAGCGGCAGTTTACTGTTGTCTGTCTGCAGTTCAATGCCTGCCTGCTCCCTCTTTTCTATGATAAGTTCGTCAAAGATGTCCACTGTCTGCATGATCATCCTTACCTCATGATATCCGTCCGTCCTGCGCCGCAGGACATCCAGTCCGATATTCACCTTCGCATAAGCTTTCTGATATATCTTATTCATATACAGGAACACCGCCCTTCTCCTATTCTCTTTCTGCCCAAATCCATCTCCTGCCGGGGACCGCAATCCCAACCGGCCGTCCGATACGGAATCTCTCAGGATTCAAATTGCATTTTGTATACAATGATTGTATTTAATTATATACAATCCGCCCATTTTCGTCAACTATACTATGCCCCTCGCCGCAGGCGGCTTGGAATGGGCAGCGAAAAATTAAAATTTCCCTGTCTGTTCCTAAGTTTTCCAGTGGTATGGTTCGATATAATACATAAGAGCAAAGATTCTTCTTTGCATGAAACAGAAACACAAAATATCATTCCAAGGAGGGATACCAATGAGCGTAAACGGAGTTACAAGCGGTGCAGCAAATGCTTATGATATCTATGCGGCCAACCAGAATGCTGCAAAGACATCCGAAGAGACCAATTCCAAAGGTAACGCTTCTGACGAAAAGAATAACGGCGTTGTCTATGAGCCATCGAAAGAAACATCCAAGGATACGGTAACCAAGACCTACACGCAGAATACGAATCTGGTGAACAAGTTAAAGGCAGACGCTGATGCACACGCTAAACAACTGCAGAGCATCGTAGAGAAACTGATGAACCAGCAGGGACAGACCTACAACAGTGCCAACGGCATCTGGTCCGTTCTTGCAAGCGGCAATCTGAAAGTAGATGCCGCTACCCAGGCACAGGCAAAGAAAGATATCGCCGAGGACGGTTACTGGGGCGTAGAGCAGACATCTGACAGGATCATCGATTTCGCTACCGCATTGACAGGCGGCGATCCCAGCAAGATCGAAGAGATGCGCGAGGCTTTCAAGAAAGGCTACAAGCAGGCAGAGAAAACATGGGGCGGCCAGCTGCCGGATATCTCCCAGAGGACTTATGATGCCGTAATGCAGAAATTCGACAAACTGGCTGAGGAAGCCGGACTGACAACATCGAATTAAGCATTGCTGTATATTTGGTCCATTCACTGATAATTTCAAAACTGTTAAGAGAAGCCATGCCGAATAAGCATGGCTTTCTTATGTCCAATCTCTAAAAATAACACACCCAATCATCAATTTAGCAGGTAGTCTGACTGTCCCTTCCGTGGTAAACTATAGTAGCGGCATAGTACCGTTTTGCCCAGGGCTTTGCAGAGACAATTCGTATTCGTAAAGACTGCAGATACCATAGGCTATATCCAGGAACCAAAAGGAGAATCAGTAGTATGAGTACATTACATCATCGTATCATTGCCGCCGCTGCAGTTTTGATTCCGATGGCTGTCATTCTGTTCTATGCCGGAAGCTGCTCAGTCTCCTCCCTGGCAGAGAACTATCCGCAGACACTAACAGTAGATGTATTCGATTCCCTGGCCAACTATCAGGGTATCCAGTCCGGCTGGTTTGCCGGGCTTGTTCTGGACCGGTTCAATATAAGACTGAATATCATCGCCTCAAATGTGGCCGGCGGAGGGGATACCATGTACCAGACACGCGCCGCTGCCGGGGAACTGGGCGATCTGATTATCTGCGACGGCAGTAACCATAATCTGCAGGAACTTGTGACGGCGGGTCTGGTCATGGATATGAGCAGCCTGCTGCAGGATAAGGCCATCATGCAGTACGGACTTGCGATCCGTGCCCTCAACGACCC
>Ga0137306_103557_pt1 | contig 11451 bp, 11 predicted proteins | sample Inofroosms_March_FD_97187 | JGI IMG/M metagenome (GOLD analysis project Ga0137306, IMG submission 97187) | Mouse cecal microbial communities from Vienna, Austria - N-Acetylneuraminic and N-Acetylglucosamine D2O microcosms_March | ecosystem: Host-associated > Mammals > Digestive system > Large... | reverse complement strand
GTCTTTTTTTCCCAGAAATTCACTGTAATAATGTTCAAAACTCCGGGCCACGGCTCCCAGGATCTGCCCCCGGGACAATCTCTGCCCCGATTCCAGACAGAGGGAGGTGGCGGTGGAGGAGAGTTCTTCCGGGAACTGTTCCATATTTACGTTGATCCCGATCCCTACCACCACATATTGGATGCTGTCCAGTTCTGTGGACATCTCTGTCAGGATCCCGCAGATTTTTTTGCCGTTTATCACCAGGTCATTGGGCCATTTGATCTCCGCTCTGATTCCGGCCGCTTTTTCGATACCCTCCGACACTCCAAGGGCAGCCACAAGAGTCAGCATGGAAGCTTTTGACGGAGGAATATCCGGTCGTAAGATCAGGCTCATCCAGATACCCGTTCCTGGAGGAGAGGTCCATCTTCTTCCCCGCCGGCCTTTGCCGGCATTCTGGGATTCCGCCACTACCAAAGTTCCTTCCCCGGCTCCCTCTTCGGCCAGATGTTTGGCCCTGGCGTTGGTGGAATCCGTCTCTTCAAAACAGATGATATCTCTGCCTATGAGGTTTCCCGTGATACAGCTTTTCAGCTCCGGAGCCGTCATCACGTCTCCGGACTCCACCAGACGATATCCTCTGTTCTGTACGGCTTCGATCCGGTAGCCTTCGCTCTGGAGTTGTTTTATGATCTTCCAGACGGCTGTCCGGGACACTCCCAGCTGCCGGCTTAAGTCCTGACCGGACAGGAAGTCCCGGGAGCTCTTTAAAAGCCTGATGATCTCTGATTTCATATTACTACCTCCAGATACTGATGCCGCTGATGATCGTTACGATCAGAAGAAACACCGCGATCAGAATGAGTCCCAGAGCCAGAACCTTTTTTTTCTTATTGCGTCCGCTCTGCCGGTACCGGTAAACGCCGTTGACCATGTTCAGTACGGCTGCCAGAAAAAAGATAATGGGGAACAGGACCATATTATCTTCCGGATCGACAAAGGCCACCACTGCCATGATCACTACAAGAACTCCGGTAATGATATGCAGCCAGTCCAGGATCAGAGTGGTATTTCTCGGACTTTTTCTTTTTCCCCGTCCATACATGATCTTACTCTCCTAATGTGGCAGCCATCACCGCCTTGATGGTGTGCATACGGTTCTCGGCCTCATCAAATACTTTCGACTGAGGAGATTCGAACACTTCATTGGTTACTTCCATATCTCCGATGCCGAAGCGCCGCCCCATCTCCTGTCCGATGGTGGTCTTCAGATCGTGAAAAGCAGGCAGACAGTGGAGAAAGACGGCTTTTGGACCTGCGTTGTCCATAACGGCTTTTGTCACTTTGTATGGACTCAGTTCCCGTATCCGCTCTTCCCACACAGAGTCAGGCTCTCCCATGGAAACCCACACATCGGTGTAGATCACATCAGCGCCTCTGGTCCCTTCCTCCACATTCTCTGTGAGGGTGACGGAGGCTCCTGATTCGGAGGCATATTCCCGGCATTCTCTGACCAGCGCCTCTGACGGAAAATACCTGCCCGGGGCACAGGCGACAAAATCCAGCCCCATCTTGGAACAGGCGATCATGAGAGAATTTCCCATATTATACCGGGCGTCTCCCATATATACAAGCCGGAGTCCTTTTAATCTTCCGAAATGTTCCCGGATAGTCAGAAGATCCGCCAGCATCTGGGTCGGATGGTATTCATTGGTAAGACCGTTCCATACAGGAACCCCTGCATGTTTTGCCAGCTCTTCCACGATCTCCTGCCCGTATCCCCGATATTCGATGCCTTCATACATGCGTCCCAGGACTCTGGCCGTATCGGCGATGCTCTCTTTTTTGCCGATCTGAGAGCCGGAAGGATCCAAATAGGTGGTTCCCATCCCCAGGTCATGGGCAGCTACCTCGAAAGCACATCTTGTTCTGGTGCTGGTCTTTTCAAAGATGAGAGCCACATTTTTCCCTCTGTGGATGTCTACGGGGATCCCTTTCTTTTTCTTTTCCTTTAAATCCGCAGCCAGATCCAGAAGATATCGGATTTCTTCCGGACTATAATCTTTTAACGTAAGAAAATGCCTTCCCTTTAAATTCATTTCCAGTTCCTCTCTCGTTTCTTTTTGGTATTTTTATACAGGATTATAGATTAGAATCGATGATCGTGCAAGTATATTTTTTCCGTCAGTTCTTCCGGGGTATAGACACAAAAGCGGCTGATTCTCCGGCTTCTGGCAGCATTTTCCAGAATCCCCAGGTATAGTTCCCTGTAGTTCCAGTCTTCTTTCAGCTTCCATTTTCTGGCAAGGCGGGGAAAGATCACTTCTGTATAATATCGGAAGCCAGGAAGCAGATCTTTTTCATCTGCCAGGGAGGCAGTCAATTCCGGAGGGAGAAGCCTTTCCAGAAGATCTGTCTGTGCGGTCAGCTGACGGAAATACAACTCTTCCGGTTCCGGGGCATGGATATAGTACCACCGGCCCTCCAGACCGTAGAGGAGACGGAGGGCATCGTAGTAGCCCAGCTTCATATTCTTTCTCGCCTGTTTTTTGTCAAACTGCAGGATCCCCCCCAGATTCTGCCGGGGAGCGATATGATAGACATGGGTATGCTCCGGTATCTCCGCGCTTTTTTCGGAATCGTGGCCCAGGCCGTAGATGCGGATGATGATAATATCCTCATATCCCTTATCCAGAAAAATATCAAGGGGAACGTTATCAATGGCTCCCCCATCCAGATAGCGTCTTCCTCTCAGTTTTTCGGTTTTAAATACAGGAAGAAACGCGCTGGCCATGAGCATATCGCCGATCTCACCGGGAGGAAGTTCTACGGTGTTGATCGTCAGCAGCTGTCTGTCGCTGACAGAATAGGTTGTAATATACAGCTCCCGTCCGGAGCTGCGGATCTTTTCTTCGTCGATGGCGGAACTGATCAGTTTCCGGAGAGGGGTGATGTCAAATCCTCTGTCCCTCAGCACTTTTTTGGCCTCCGACACCAGAAGGCCCATATCGATGGCCTTTAAGTTTTTAGTCCGCATGTTTTCCATAATACTGTCATCAATATCCATGACTCTGGAATAACTGATATTTTCCCAGATATATTCTGCGGTTTCCAGATCATCCATACAGATCAGAGCGCCATTTAAGGCTCCTACAGAGGCGCCGGAAATCCCCTTTATGGAGATCCCTGCCTCTCTAAGAGCCTTCCACGCTCCGATCTGATAAGAGCCCTTGGCTCCTCCGCCTTCCAGTACCAGACCGTAATCTTTTGTCGGATCAAGATTAAGTTTCGAAGAGATCATTACCCGGTCAGTCCTTTGCCAGTTCCTTTACAGAGGCTACCAGGCCGGCCAGACTCTGAAGCTCTGAGGGGATGATGATCTTGGTAGCCTTGCCGTCGGCAGCTTTGGCAAAAGCCTCCAGACCTTTTAACTGAAGGACGGCATCGTCGGCGCCGGCCTCCTTGATATACCGGATTCCTTCGGCTGTAGCCTGCTGAATCTTTAAAATGGCCTCGGCCTGACCTTCGGCCTCTTTGATACGCTTCTCCTTTTCGGCTTCCGCCCGGAGGATGGCCGACTGTTTATCGGCCTCTGCATCCAGGATAGCAGACTCCTTCTTGCCTTCTGCGACCAGTATGGTGGATTTTTTCTCGCCTTCTGCCCGAAGGATGGCTTCACGCCGTTCCCTCTCCGCCTTCATCTGCTTCTCCATGGCATCCTGGATAGCGGCAGGCGGAATAATATTCTTAAGCTCCACACGGTTTACCTTGATTCCCCAGGGGTCTGTAGCCACATCAAGAGAAGCCCGCATCTTGGTATTGATCGTCTCTCTGGATGTCAGAGTCTGATCCAGCTCCAGATCGCCGATAATGTTTCTGAGAGTGGTGGCCGTCAGGTTTTCGATGGCCATGATCGGATTCTCCACGCCGTAAGTAAACAGCTTGGGATCCGTGATCTGAAAAAATACTACCGTGTCGATACGCATGGTGACATTATCCTTGGTGATCACCGGCTGAGGCGCAAAGTCAACGACCTGTTCCTTTAAGATCACTCTCTTGGCGACGCGGTCGATAAAAGGAGCCTTTACATGAAGCCCTACGGACCAGGTAGCCTTGTAAGCGCCCAGGCGCTCCACCACCATGGCCTGAGCCTGAGGAACGATCTTAACACAGGAAGCCAGGATGATCAAGATCATGATCACCAGAACAATAAAGCCTGTAAATCCCATTAAAAATCCCATCATATCATACCTCCTGCACGTTTTTTACAATCAGTTTCACTCCCCGTATGGCACAGATTTCCACTACAGCATCTACGGGATAAACGCTGTCGTCTTTCTCTGACCGGGCCGTCCACTCCAGCCCGTTGATAACGGCGGAACCGGTGCCCGAAAGGTTATTGATCTCCTCAGTAACTCTCGCCTGTCTGCCGATCAGGCTGTCTGCATTGGTTTTTGTGGCATGGCTGTTCACGTGGCGCATGGCCCAGGGCCTTGTGAAAAACAAAAGCACAAAAGAGACAACCGCAAACACAGACAGCTGAGCGTTGGTGCCGGCTCCGGCGAGAGATAGCAGGAATGCAGCTATGGCGCCGCCTGCGAACCAGACTGTAGTAAGGGCAAGGGTGGCGGCTTCGATTACCACCAGGATGACAAACGCAATAAGCCAGTATGCAGAAGTCATACGATCCCTCCTTTTCTCCTGTAAATATCATCGGTTAACTCTATTATACTCAAAAATCAGGATTTCTTCAATAGAAGGTTCCTGAAGATTCTCTTAAGCATTCCGACGCTGCCTGGCAGCCTCGAACATCAGGATGGAGGAAGCGATAGCAGCATTAAGAGATTCCACCTGTCCCGCCATGGGAATTTTTATGAGCCGGTCCGCCAGGACAGCGGTCTCATGGGACAGTCCTCTGGACTCATTGCCGATAAGAAATCCCGTATCCTTTCTGTAATCTTCCTGGTCATAGGCCCCTTCCCCGTCCAGGTGGGCGGCAAAGAGACGGATCCCCTGACTCTTCAGGACCTGAAGAGTTTCCGGAAGATCATCTGTATAGAGAAAAGGAACCCGGAATATGGAACCCATGGTAGAGCGGATCACTTTGGGATTGTAGATGTCGGCGGTATTCTGGTCCATGATCACTCCTGTGATCCCCGCCCCCTCCCCTGCCCGGAGGATGGTGCCCAGATTGCCCGGGTCCTGGATGGTCTCCAGGATCATAAGAAGGGACCGCCCCGGAGTGTTTTTCAGGTCAGCCATGGAATAACGGTACTGTCTCACAACTGCCAGGATCCCCTGGGGAGTCTGAGTATCCGACATGGCCTTCATCACATCTTCGGTCACCACTTCCATATCAGGAATATGGTCCGGCATGTTTTTGTAAGCAGGGTCCTTAAGAAATGATTCCGTCACAAAGACCTGGCGGATCCTGTCGGCAGGCAGCTCCCCAAACATTTTAGGCCCCTCCACCACAAAAAGACCGGTCTCTTTTCGATATCTGGCTTTTTTAACCAGGGCTGTGGTCTGTTTTATGTGAGGATTGGCCGTGCTGCTGATCATATCAGCGCCTCCGCTTCCTGAAGCCACAGGCGGCTGCAGGCATCGCTGGGCATCCGGAGATCGCCTCTGGGAGATACGGCCACGGAGCCTACCTTGGGACCGTCGGGCAGACAGGAGCGTTTAAACTGCTGGCTGAAGAACCTGCGATAGAAAACTTTCAGCCATTTTAAAATAGTTTCGGCATCATATTCTTTGTCAAAAGCCTGTCTGGCCATGAAAAAGATCCTGGCAGGACTGAATCCGAAACGAAGGATATAGTACAGGAAAAAGTCGTGAAGCTCATAAGGGCCTACCAGATCCTCTGTTTTCTGGGAGATGGCTCCGTCCTCCGGGGGAAGCAGTTCCGGACTCACAGGAGTATCCAGGACATCCAGAAGAACCGATGCCAGCTCTGTCTCCGTACAGGTATCTGCATAGTACCGGACCAGGTGGCGCACCAGAGTTTTGGGGACGGAGGAATTGACCCCGTACATGGACATGTGATCCCCGTTGTAGGTGGCCCATCCCAGAGCCAGTTCCGACATGTCTCCTGTCCCGATGACCAGGCCTCCTACCTGATTGGCCACATCCATAAGGATCTGAGTCCGCTCTCTTGCCTGGCTGTTCTCATAGGTTATATCGTGGTCCGAAGGGTCATGCCCGATGTCTCTGAAATGGTTCAGCACCGATTCCTTCATATCGATCTCCCGAAGTTCTGCCCCCAGACACCTGGTCATGGAGCATGCATTCTGATAGGTTCTGTCCGTGGTTCCGAAGCAGGGCATGGTTATGGCATGGATGTGATCTCTTGGGATGTTCAGCATATCAAAGGCCCTGGCTGTGACCAGAAGGGCCAGGGTGGAGTCCAGGCCGCCGGAGATTCCCAGGACCGCATGAGTGACACCGGTGTGTTCCAGCCGTTTTTTCAGTCCCATGGACTGGATCGTCAGGATCTCCTCGCACCGTCTGTTGCGTGTTTCCCTGTCATGAGGAACAAAAGGAGCCGGATCAATATAGCGGTTCAGCACGACAGGATCAGACCGGAGAGAAAATTCGATAACCATATAAGGTTCCTGCGCAAACGGCCAATGGGCGGGATAGGTGTTCATGCGCCGGCGCTCACTGACCAGACGCTCCAGATCAAGGTCTCCGCAGATGGTCTCGTGACCGAATCTTTTCGAGGCTGCAAGACAGGTTCCGTTCTCGGCTATGAGGTTGTGGCCGCTGAAGACCAGATCCTGGGTTGATTCCCCTTCTCCTGCACTTGCATAAATATATCCGCATACAAGACGGGCAGATTGTCCGCATACAAGGGATGTGCGGTAAATGTCTTTCCCCACGGTCTCATCGCTGGCAGAACAGTTGGCGATCACCGTGGCTCCTGCGCAGGCATGACCGATGCTGGGAGGACAGGGAGCCCACAGGTCTTCGCAGATCTCCGCAGCCAGAGTAAGATCAGGCACAGTGCTGCATCGGAACAGAAGTCGGGTCCCCATAGGTATTTTCTGTCCTTCCCAGTCCGTATAGACGGTCTTTTCTCCTGCCGGGGTAAAGTGGCGCAGCTCATAAAATTCCGAATAGTTGGGGATATGGGTCTTGGGGACCAGACCTAAAAGCTTTCCGGCATGGATGACGGCGGCAGTGTTGTAAAGTTTGCCGTTGTGTTCCCAGGGAAGCCCCAGAAAGGCGATGACATCGTAGGATTCTGTGGCCAGAAGGATCCGTTTCAGCTGGGCTCTGGCGCTCTGTAAAAGGCTGTTCTGGAGAAACAGATCTCCGCAGGTGTATCCTGTAAGGCACAGTTCCGGAAATACGGCGATCTTAACATGCTCATCGGCGGCATGGGACAGTGACTGAAGGATCAGAGAAGCATTGTATTCCGGATCGGCCACTCTGATCTTTGGGGTAATGGCGGCTGTTCTGATAAAACCTTGGTTCATGGCTGTTAGACTCCTCTCAATGACATATATAGACAGTATACATCCCTTTGAAGGAAAAGGGAAGTTTACTTTTTTATCCGGTTCATGTATAATTCTCATACCGTTACTGTTTACGGGAATCTTACAGGATCAGTTTTAAATAAGAAAGGAATTTTTATGCATGAATTTTCAAGAACAGAACTTCTGATCGGACAGGAAAAACTGGAAAGGCTGAAAAAGTCGGTGGTAGCCGTCTTCGGAGTAGGCGGCGTAGGCTCTCACTGTATCGAGGCTCTGGCCCGCAGCGGGGTGGGACGTCTGATCCTGGTGGATCCCGACAGAGTATCTCTTACCAATATCAACCGGCAGAGTATCGCATATCACAGCACGGTGGGCCGGTATAAAACTCATGTGATGAAGGAACGGATCCTGGATATTCATCCCGGAGCCGTGGTGGAGACCAGGGAGATCTTTGTGATGCCGGAGAATCTGGAAGCATTGTTTTCTACATTTCCCTCTTCCATTGATTACATGGCAGACGCCATAGATACCGTGTCGGCCAAACTGGCTCTGGCCGGGTACGGGGCTCTCAGGGGAATTCCTCTCATATCTTCCATGGGAACCGGAAATAAGCTTCACCCGGAACTTTTTCAGGTGGACGACATCTCCCGCACTTCCGTATGCCCTCTGTGCAGAGTCATGCGGCGTGAGCTGAAACACAGGGGCATATCAGAACTGAAAGTGGTTTATTCGAAAGAAATCCCCCAAAAACCGGCTTCCGGAGGGGAAGAGACTGAGGGCCGGCGGCCTGTTCCGGCCAGCATCTCTTTCGTTCCTCCTGTGGCAGGACTGCTCATGGCAGGAGAGATCATCCGGGATCTGACAGGTATCTCATGAAGATGTTTTATGTTCCAGAAGCCGTTTTTTCAGGATCCGTCCGCTGCAGGTCAGATAAAAGGCGGTAGAGACAGAGGCGGCGATCAGATCGATCACAGGCTCCGTCCAGAATACGGCCTCCACTCCGAACAGCCTGGGAAGAAGGAGGACTACGATAAAAAACAGGGCCTTCCTGAAAAATGACAGGGAGATGGCGGCTCCGGCGATGCCCATGCCGGTGAAGCCATCCACAAATGTGTACTGAAAGGCCAGGGGTACGATCATCAGAGTGCTGATCCGGATAGCTCTCACGGACATGTTCACATACTCCGGATTGCGGGTGAAGATCAGGGCGAAATATCTTCCGGCAGTCTGGGCCAGGATCATCATAACCAGGGTAAATGCCACGGCGGTTTTTAAGATCTCCTTTTCTGCCTGACGTACTCTCTTGATCCTTTTTGCACCGTAGTTATATCCCAGGATAGACTGGGTTCCTGCGGTGATTCCGCCCAGGGGCATGGTGATCATCAGCATAAAGCTCTGCATGATGGTTCCGCAGGTCACCATCATGTCTCCTCTCTCCGGTCCTCCATAGCCCTGAAGGACCATGTTCATGGTGATGATCAGGATATTATCGAAGGCAATGATCACGAAAGGAGAAAAGCCCAGCTTCAGGATCTGCCTGCACACTCCCCAGGAGTAACCGCGGAAGGTGATTTTCACCGGAACCTTATTTCCAAAAAGCACACTTAAGACAAAGACGGCCGAGGCTGCCTGGGAGATTACGGTAGCCAGTGCGGCCCCGGCCACTCCCATATCCAAAGCAAAGATGAACACCGGATCCAGAAGCAGATTGAGCACCGCTCCCAGCATGACCGATTTCATCCCGACTCTGGCGAATCCCTGACAGATGATAAACTGGTTCATGCCGGATGAAAACAGGGCAAATACGGTCCCTGCCAGGTACACGGAGATATATTTGTCCCCATAGGGGAAGATGGCTTCGCTTGCCCCGAACCATCTGAGAAGATGATCTTTCATGGCATAGGAAACAACAGTCAGCACTGCCCCCATAACTGCCAGCATCATAAAGCTGTTGGCCACTACCTGGCTGGCGGCCCGATGGTTCTTCTCTCCCATGCGGATGCTCAGAAGAGGCGCGCCGCCGAAACCTGCCAGGGCGGAAAAAGAAGAGATCAGAGTGACCACGGGACCGCAGACTCCCACTCCTGCCAGAGCCAGTTCTCCGGTCTGAGGGATATTTCCGATATACATACGGTCCACAATACTGTAAAAAACACTGACAAACTGAGCCAGCATGGACGGAATGGCCAGACGGAACACCAGCGTCCGGATCCGGTCACGGCCAAGGTCATTTTCAAGCTGCATAAAGGCGGCCTCCTCGGTAAATGTTGCGGGATCTCAGACAGCGGCTTTCCGTTTCCTGACTTCCCACTTTCGGGCGCAGAATACAAAATTCCCAAGCCTTGTTTCGAACAGCAGCCGACACGGATATCTGGTCATAAAATCTTCGCGGAACTCGTCTTTGGTCAGCAGTTCTTCTTTCTCAAGCAGATATTCGGTTTCGGATTTGAACAGCTTGCCCAGGTGATGGAAAAACTGTTCCACGATCTGCATGGAGGCATCCCTGACCATATTTGGCTTATGCATGGCAGATAATCCCAGCATCAATCCGACTCCGCGGCGGGCCAGCTGTTCCTCGATCACCAGAAGCAGCTGCACCTTTCCTCCGTCATCCATATTATAACACAGCCTGTAGTAGTATCCTTTTCTGATGTTGCTTCCGTTATAGTCTGCATCCGCCAGTCTGGCCTCCAGGTGAAAGACATCCTGCATGGCCTGGTTGACCGCGCCGGACACCACGGGTGTTTCCGAGGACACGTCATAAACCTGATCTGCCTGTACATTTCCTGCAATTGCCTGGTCTTCCATCATGATATGTCCGGTGAGCCAGCCGATAAGGACGCTGATAAAACGCTGTACTGACATGGCAGAATACTCGGATTTCTCCAGATACTTTTTCAGGGAGACAAGTGTGGTGTCTCTGAAATCGTCATGGAGCTTTTTGTGCTTTTCGTATCCCTTATAATGGATGGAACGCATATAAGCCTCTTCTTCCGAGAAATGGGTCATGGTGTAATCTTCCAGGAACCGGATGCTCTCCTTGCAGGCATTTTCACAGTTTGCCTCATACTCCACAAGATCGATCAGCTTTCCCACAATCTTGAAGAGTCTGGCATGGGCCTTGTCGACCACATCCACCCCTATATTAAGCTGCTCATTCCAGGTTAGTTTTTTCACAGTTTGTTTCTCCCCCTTATGTCCGATGATTAATGTTTTCCTACTATATTATAGATAGGTTTTTAAGTTTTGTCTATGCTCTTCTTTACAGAATTTACATATGACATAGGGGGTATTCCATGTTTTTGGCCGGTTTATTCTGCCGGCTGTTTACGGATCAGCTCCGCACACCGGACCACATTAAAGATTCCGCAGGTGCAGGGGCGGGCGATGACGTCGGCTGCCTCTTCTGCCGTCATGGTCCCTTTCCGGACCTTTTCACAGCAATTTTCTACTAACGGCGCCCCGATCAGAGAATGACCGCACATGGTGATCAGTTTTAATACATGATCATCGGGGAGTTTTTCTTTCTTTCCGAAGATCCCCAGTGAAAGAGTTGCCGTGTGAGGTTTTAATCCGACCTCGCTGCAGATGGACCGTACCTCATCGATCAATCCGCTGACGACTATGGAAATTCCCAGATCCTCTTCCTTCAGCCTGGCAAGAACATTTTTAACGGCCTCTCTCTCTGAAAAATTAATGATGATTCCATAGGAATGGTCCAGGGATTTTCTGTATTCCTCTATATCTAATCCGTTGATATAACTGCGCCCTGCATGGCTGGAACCAAAATTTACGAAATGCACGGACTGATAGATATCCAGGATCTTTTTTAATTTTTCTCCCGGGTGGTCTCTGTTGACTCCCTTTGCACATCTGGCATACATACAGAAATCATTTTTCAGATCTTCTTCGGTTCCATAGCGGTGAAGAGAATGACTCATAACAGTTTACCTCCTGTTCTTTGCTGTTCAATCTATAAGGGGACGGC
>Ga0137306_102828_pt1 | contig 11454 bp, 12 predicted proteins | sample Inofroosms_March_FD_97187 | JGI IMG/M metagenome (GOLD analysis project Ga0137306, IMG submission 97187) | Mouse cecal microbial communities from Vienna, Austria - N-Acetylneuraminic and N-Acetylglucosamine D2O microcosms_March | ecosystem: Host-associated > Mammals > Digestive system > Large... | reverse complement strand
TTGTAAAAACAGGAAAGCGCGATCGAAAAAGGGGCCACGCCAACCCGCCTGTGTGTTCCTGCTACTGCTAATTCTGTTAAGAGATGCTTGTTTTGTTTCTGCTGAAAATTCTGATAACCGTGCTCTGCCAACTGATCTAACTGTGCTGCCAATGCCTCCACTGACGGATAGCGGTCTTCTCTGGCATAAGCAGCTGCTTTCCAGATCAACGGTTTAAGAAATCGGGATTCTTCTGCCGGCATTTTTTCTGCCATAAACTCCAGTACTTTTCCGATGCCAAATATATCTGCCCTGACATCACAGGAAACTCCCTGATATTTTTCCGGAGGTGCATAGCCGTGCGTCCCAAATTTTTGGAAAGTATTTCCATGCGTGGTAATATAAGATGAGATGCCAAAATCGATTAAAACAATACGTTTTCCACATAATATAATGTGTTCAGGCTTCATATCCTGATAAATAACCGGCTGTGGTTTCTGATCATGCAGGTACTTTACAACATCGCAGATCTGCAGTGCCATATAGATTACCGTATCAATGGAAATACAATCTTGATGAAGCACAAATGCTTCTAAAGACTGTCCCTGGATATATTCCTCTATGATATAATATGACTTATCATCTTCTTCTACATCGTAAATAGTGGGGATACCGGGATGTTTCAGATTTTTTAGAATATCTGCTTCCAGAAGAAGCTGAGGCTGATTGTCATGCGCTGTCTTATCTACGCATTTAATCGCTCGATATGCCTTGAGCTTCTTATGTTCGGCCAAAAATACCCGGCTGTTGTTTCCACTGCCGAGGCTGGAAACAATGCGGTACTTGTCGAACAGATTTGAATTAATAATGCTTTTACTCCTTTCTGACTAAGGGCGTAAGCATCTCTTGAAACTGTTATAACACAGGTACTATGTATTTTGCAAGTACTTTTTTATATTTTTCACAACTTTTTATAAAAATTTTAAAAAATATGTGCTTTATGCGCTTGACTACCATATCTATTTTTTATATACTTTGATTACTTCAAGCTGACATTTACAATCTTAAAATAATACTATATACCATAAGACATTAATTAAGGGAGTGATTCAATGAAAATCGAGAAAGTAAGTGATACCCAGATTCGATGTACGCTGACGAAAGATGATCTGGCAGACCGCCACTTAAAAATCAGTGAACTCGCATACGGCACAGAAAAAGCCAAAAATCTTTTTCGTGACATGATGCAGCAGGCATCCTATGAGTTCGGGTTTGAGGCAGACGATATTCCTTTGATGATTGAAGCAATTCCTGTATCTTCAGATACAATCATCTTACTGATTACGAAAGTAGAATACCCGGAAGAATTAGATACACGTTTTTCCAAATTTTCTGATGCTGACTATGATGATTCTTTTTCCGGCTATGCCCTGGATCAGGGAGAACCTTACGAAGCTGCCAGTGCAAATGATATTTTAGACCTGTTCCAGAAAATCCAGCAGGAATCTAAAAAGAACGCTGAGACTTCTAAAAAGAAAAAATCCGGTTCAAACGAATTTATCCCATTAGATCAGGCTGTCAGGCATGAAACAAAAGAGACAATCCAAAACTCTCCTGCATTAGAAGTTCCTGTTGATCTGACAAAGCTGTTTCTGATTCAGAATCTGGATATTATGACCAAGATTTCCAGTGTGTTAAATGGATATTACCACGGGGATAATACGCTGTTTAGGGACTCTCAGGCCCATTTATTTTATCTAGTAGTCCACAAAAGCACCCATACACCAGAGGAATTTAATAAAGTGTGCAATATTCTCTCGGAATATTCCACGCAGCTTAACTTTTCTAAGTCTATAGAGGCATACTTTCAAGAGCATTTTGACTGTCTGATTCACAGTAGGGCGATCCAGCAGTTTGCAGCTATTTAAAAAAATACCGGATACGAAGGATCTTTTCGTATCCGGCTTTTTTATAACCTGCCGCTGTTCATTTCTTATTCTTTCTTATTCATTTTTTGCCAAAAAATCATTGATCTGTGCTACGAGATCATCCGGCTGTATGCCGTGCACCATGGCTGCTTCTTCAATGGATTCCATCTGTGAAGAAGGACATCCTAGGCAGTGCATGCCGATATTTAATAATAACGGTGCGATATTTTCATTGATCTGAAGCAGTTCCCCTATCATCGTTGATTTTGTTACTTGCTGTGCCATGTTTCTTTTCTCCTTTTCTCTGTTTTTTGTTGTATTCATAGATTCTCCGGCTTTGTTATAATCTGCCCGTTTTCTCTATAAATATACTATAGCAGGCTTTTTATGTCAAATACTGGTAAGTGCTATGTATCAAAAATAATACAGATAATCCCAAAAACTGAACCATTTTCCCACTTGTATAATATCGAGTTTTGTATTAGAATAGAAACAACGGATGAGTGCAGTTTTTTCTGATTCCTCATATACTAAGCTTTTAAAAATTTGTACAGGCACACCGCTTATGATCTATATCGATTTAGTGTATGAGGAATTAGAAAAAACTGCGTCATATTCGTATCTATTAATTTTTTAAGGAGGATTAAGATTATGGCATACCAAATTACAGACGCTTGTGTAAACTGTGGAACATGCGAAAGTGAATGTCCAGTAGGAGCTATCGCTGCAGGAGATGGAAAATACGAAATCAATGCTGACAGCTGTGTAAGCTGCGGATCATGCGCAGGTGCATGCCCTACAGGAGCTATTGAAGAAGGTTAATGATTTTACATTAAAAACCGCCGGGAAAACCGGCGGTTTTATTCATGATAATAGAAAGTCCGCGCAGCGTGCTTTCTATTGTTTTTGTCTGATAAATTATGTACCGCTAGATCGTCAGATCCGGTGCCAGTTCATTCTTTCTCTTTAACATTTTGCGTTCCTTACGGCTCAGCCGCTCTTTTTTTGCGCGCCTGCCATTTTTACCCAGGCTGCGTATCGCTTCGTCCAGCTTGCGGAACCGTTCGTCTTCCTGTTCTTCCTGTGTACGCATCAGGTAATTCATCTCTTTGATGACCTGTTCGCCTACCTGCATGCCTACTTCCTGTCCCAGCTCAGAATTATTTTCATAGATCGCTTTTCGTACGATTTCAGTCATCATAGACTGGAACTGCTCCATTCGTTTCTCACGCTGGGCGTCTTCATCTAACTGACTCACTTTCTGTGTTACATGGATTACTTCATTTTTCGCCATTTCCTTTCTTAACCCCTCCTCGCCAATTTCTACGCCATCCACTTTTTCAATTCGGATTGCCGGTTCCATTTTATTTTCCTCCTTACGTTCTTTTTCATCCTGCAGGATCATCCGAATTGCCTTGAGCTGATATCCGCGTTCCTTTAATTCTTTTATCCGTAAAAACTCCTGTATATTTTCTTGTGTATAGTAGCGGTGCCCTAGTTCGTTCCTTGGAACCGTTAAGTCCAATTCATCTTCCCAGTACCGCAGAACATGTGATTCAACCTGCACGGTGTTAGCTGCATCGGAAATCATATAACGTACCTTTTCCACTTAGAAAACCTCCTTTTTCTAATGTCAGCGGGATCGAAGCAATATAAATAAATATAACTTCTTCTATCAGATAGTATAGCTGACTGCCAGTCCCTGCACAATTTGATTTCATCGGGAAAAAATGACAGAAAAAAACAGATCCGCCTCTTTTTAGAAGCAGATCTGTTTTTATTTTGTCGATTCTCATGAAATATTCACTTTTTTATGAAAACCATGCAGATAACTTTTTTACATGATCTGGGTATGCTAGAGTATAATATATATTCATTCAAAATTTTAATCTTTCTGCATATTGGCAAATTTGGTATACTGCGGCAGCCATACAAGCTCTATCGTTCCGATCGGGCCGTTTCTCTGCTTGGCTATGATCACCTCTGCAATGTTGCGCTTTTCTGTATCTTTGTTGTAATAATCATCACGATATAGAAACATAACGACATCGGCATCCTGCTCAATCGCACCTGATTCACGCAGGTCTGAAAGCATCGGCCGGTGGTCTGGACGCTGCTCAACCGCACGGCTTAACTGCGACAGTGCAATGACCGGCACATGCAGCTCTCTTGCAAGCGCCTTGAGCGCACGGGATATTTCAGATATTTCCTGCTGTCTGGAATCTATTTTGCCGGAACCTGACATCAGCTGCAGATAATCGATAATAATCAGTTTGATATCCAGTTCCAGTTTGTATTTCCTGCACTTTGAGCGGAGCTCAGTAATCGATATGCCCGGCGTATCGTCGATCACCAGATTTGAGCGTCCGATTGTCCCGGCACCTTCGATCAGCTTTTCCCAGTCGCTGTCTGACAGATTGCCGTTGCGCAGCGTCTGTGCATCTACTCTGGATTCCAGTGAAAACAGACGGTTTACCAGCTGCTCCTTTGACATTTCCAGACTAAAGATCGCAGTCGCTAAGTTACTGTGGAATGCGGTGTACTGCGCAATATTAAGTACAAATGCTGTCTTTCCCATAGAAGGACGGGCAGCTACCAGAATCAAATCGGACGGCTGAAGCCCTGACATCCGGTAGTCGAGGTCTATAAACCCTGTGGCAATGCCCGTTACATTTCCCTGTATCTTTGAGGCCTGTTCAATACGGTCCAGCGCATTGATTACAATCTGCTTTATCGGTACATAATCACCGCTGCTCTGGCTCTGAAGGAGCTGGAAAATACTTTTTTCTGTTTCGGCAAAAATCGTCTCCAGCTCGTCACTGCCGGCATAGCATTGGTTCTGAATATTTTCTGTAATCTTAATCAGCCTGCGCAGCATAGCCTTTTCTTTTACAATATTCGCATAATACCGGATATTTGCTGAAGTAGGCACTGCTGCTACAAGACTGTTGATATATTCCAGGCTGCTGATCTCAGGCGGCACATCTTTTTCTTTCAGCTTATCTTGAAGCGTAATAAAGTCTACCGGCTCATTATGATTAAACAGCTCCACGATCGAATCAAATATGACCGCGTACTGATTATGATAAAAATCCTCTGCCAGCAGCGTTTCCGAAGCGGCAATCACTGCTGCACGGTCCATCATCATTGACCCGATCACTGACTGTTCTGCTTCCAGGCTGTTGGGCATGGTTCTTTTTATAATCGCTTCTTCCATAAATGCTATCCTTCAACGACATGTACTTTTAGCTCAGCAGTTACCTGTGGATGCAGTTTTACAGGAACCTGGTAATATCCGAGTGCCTTAATCGGCTCTGTCAGCTGCATTTTCTTTTTATCAAGCTCTAAATCCAGCTGCTGTCTGACTGCTTCAGAAATTTCTTTTGTTGAAACCGAGCCAAATGTACGCCCGCCTTCACCGGCTTTAATTTTGACCTCTACTTCCTTTTCTTTCAAATCTTCTGCTAGCTGCTCTGCTGCTGCCAGATTTTCTGCTGCTACTTTTTCTGCACGCTTATTTCTTAATTTTAAGTCATTGAGCGCCTGTGTAGTTGCTTCCACGCCAAGTTTTTTCTTAATAATCATATTACGTCCGTAAGAATCGCTTACATTTACTATTTCATTCTTTTTTCCGACTGATTTTACATCTTCTAATAAAATTACTTTCATTTTTCTATCTCTCCTTTTTCTATCATTCCGTCTAATATATCACGGATTCTTTGTTTTGCTACCTCTAAATTGCAGTCTGTCAGCTGCGCCCCGGCTATATTTGCATGTCCGCCGCCGCCTAAGCGTTCCATAATCAGCTGAACATTGATCTCATCTATGGAACGTGAGCTGATAAAGATTTTATTCTGATAATCGGTCAGCACAAATGAAGCCTTGATCCCGATAATATTTAACAATTCGTTCGCAGACTGTGCACATACAACGGTCGGGCTTTCCACTTTATCTGCCGGACATGCTGATATGGCAAATGCGCCACGGTACACTTCTGCATCACGCATAACCTCTGCCCTAGCCTTATAATCCGCCATATCGTTGCGCAGCATTTTGCGGACTCTTGTTACTTCTGCACCGCACCGCCGTAAATAAGCTGCTGCTTCAAAGGTACGTACCCCTGTTTTCTGCATAAAGTTATTCGTATCTATTAGAATACCTGCATATATTGCATCTGCTTCACAGGCAGACAGCGTGATATTTTCCGCAAAATACTGTAATACTTCTGCAATCATCTCACAGGTCGATGAGGCATAAGGTTCTATATAAGACAGGATAGGATTTTCAACGACTTCACTGCCCTGTCTGTGGTGGTCAAAAACGACAATATTTTTTGTCTTTTTAAGTATCTCTGGACAATCCGTATAGTTCGGACGGTTAGTATCCACTACCATAACCAGCGTATTTACATTCGTAAGCTCGATCGCCGTCTCGCTGTCAATAAACAGATCCGGTGCATACCCATTTTCGACTGTAAAGCATTCCTTCAGCGGCCTCAGGGAAGTCGTCACCTCGTTTAATACGATCTGTACTTTCTTTTCCAAAATACGGCCTGCGCAGTATACGCCGATTGCTGCTCCAAAAGAATCTACGTCTGCTATGTGGTGGCCCATAACAATGACCTGGCTGCGGCTCTCTAAAATCTCACGCAGCGCATGTGCCTTGACACGTGCCTTGACACGGGTATTTTTATCTACCTGCTTTGATCTGCCGCCAAAATAAGTAATCTGTTCTCCCTCTTTTACAACGACCTGATCACCGCCCCGTCCAAGTGCCAGTCCAATTGCCATGCGTGCATATTCATAATTCTGGTTATAAGTAGCACCTGTATTTCCGACACCGATACTCAGCGTAACAGCCATTTTATTTCCTACCTTGACCGTCTTTACTTCTTCGATCAGGCTGAATTTATCCTCTTCCATTTTGGACAGATAATAATTACGGAAGATGACAAAATACTTATCCTTCTCGATCTTGCGCACGATTCCGTCCATAACCGAAAAATATTTGTTTACCTTACGGTCAATCAGGGCTGTCAGAAGAGACTGCTTGACATCTTCGATACTGTTCATCGTCTCTTCGTAATTATCGATATATACTAAAGCCGCGACCATTTTTTGATCATCATTTTCACGGATATACCGATTCAGCTGTGTCTCATCATACAGATAAAGGGCTGTCATATATTGTTCGTCGCCTTCAATCGATATAAGGTCATTTTCCGGCGTAACGCTGGAAAACTCGATTCTTTTCAACTGCGCCCGAAAATCATGCTCGCCATAAGTAATATGAAGCTGTGTCTCAAGCTTGTTTTTTTGAATGATCTCTTTTGTAATATGAGAAAAAATAGATGTAATAGACTTATGATAGTCTTTGTTTTTTCCAGTCAGTTCCGTAAATTTCTCATTTACCCAGAGGATCTTTCCAGTATAATCGATCAGCGCATAAGCAAGATCGAATTCGTTCAGCAGCTTTTTTTGGACTGTACCGTACTGCGTAGCAAAATTGATCAGTTCGTTTACGAACAATGCCTTGTTTTTGTGGTAGATTGTAAATACTACTACAAAGTAAATTACCACAAAAGCGGATACCATCAGTCCGGCTCTCAGCTGATATATATAAATTGGAACATTCATCAATATCAGCAGTATGGTAAGCAGCATCGGACTTAACAAATAGTTTCTCAGACGTCCTTTAAACTTAATATTTTTTTTCATTTTCCGCTGACTTATCCCTTTCCACAAATATAGAATCCATTATACCATGATTGGATGTTTAATGAAAGAGTTTTGATAACTATTCGTTATAAATCTGTAACAATTATATTTGAAGTTTTACTGCAACTTGAAAAACCTTACTGATTTTTCAAATGTACATAAAATCAGTAAGGTTTCTATCTTATTCAAGCTTTGATACTACATTCAGCCCCTGTTCTGAGGCAGTGTACGACAGCTTAATCAGATCGCCGGCTTTGTACCGGATAATATCGATCAGATTCGCATCAGAAACATTTATGTCAAAGATTGCTTCTGAATTTTTCAAAGTAATATAATAATGCGTATTTCCTTCTATTACAACCTGTGATATGACGTCAATTGTACCTGTGATCTCCTCATACAGGCTGTTATCGCCTTTATTTGAGATTCCATTTGTAGCAAGCAGCTGCACATATGCTTTTTCACATTCGCCTACCGTATCACCGATTGCAACCCACTGGTATTTCTGTACATTTACCATGGCGTATTTTTTTACGAGTCCCGCTCCATCCTTCAATGCCATAAAATAGGTCGGTTCATCGGATATATTCAGCAGGAGAGGGAAGGTTGCCCGGTAGCCCAGGTTCTGTACCTGGCCTTCTGCGGAAGACATGGCAGAATCTTCTATAGCGCCTTCTACTTTATAGTATTTTGTTTCCATGGTACGCTGGTTCATCAGTACGAAGCCGACATTGGACTGGTCTCCGCTGACGGATGTTACGCCTGTATACACCCATACATCATCGTCCATTGCTATATAATTGTAGCCGTTTGTCGCTTTTAAGCAGTCTTTTTGTCCCAGCACGCTGTTAAAAAATCCATGCTTGTATATTCCGTAGTAATTATACAGCTGTGTCAAAAGCTCTGCAGAATAAACCTTGTCAATCCAGTTCGGCACATCTTCAACCGGATAATCCGTACATTCACCGGTTACTGCATTACACAGTACCACATTACCGACTGTCTGGCCGCCGAATAAGCCGATGTTAAACTTTTTGACCGGACATACCCAGTATGGCGTTCCCTCGTCATCGATCTCGAAAAAGATCTGGTCATCGAATATATATGTCGGATAGTTGAAACGCAGATGCCTGTATATATTACGGTTAAAATACTCAGCCTTGGAATATTTGATTGTCTGTTCTAATTTTACGCATTCTGTATTCTGAGTAGCCATGTCGATCCGAATATATGCAGGTATGCCTTCTTTTTGGTTTGTAAACCATTTGATCTCGCTGGCATATACCAGCGGTGTGACTCGCACGGGCGTATCCTGATAATTAATCTGTGTATAATCTGATCCGACTTCAAACTGGGAAACCATATCTACCATACTTCCCATCTTGCGGTTTCCCAAAAGCTCAGCAGAATCTTTATCCAGCAGAGGAATCGAATTGTAGTTTGTCTGCTTGATATCTTCTATAAAATCGCTTTCTACTACCTGCATAAGCTTCTGGTATTTCCCTGCATTGACAATCGGGGATGATAAGACACTCCCGATACAGAATATAAGAAGCAGCAGCACCGAAATTCCGAAACCGATTTTCACTGCTTTCATATCTTTAAATGCCTGCTCAAACGGCCTGATCTGTACAATATTTCCAGCTGACTGTTTCCGTGCCTTTACAAGAGCATAAATCATAGTCAGTGATAGTATGAATACGATCAGCACTACCCAGAATCCCTGTGAATGGATATTAATCGCCGGCAGCGTAAAATAATAGTACACGCCCAACAACAGCAGAATGAGAACGAATAAAATAAACTTCTTCATAAATTTTTTCATATGCTTCCTCTTTTCATCCTATTTATTTGTTTCATAAATTCATTTTCCACCGGCCCCTGAAGCCCCGGCATCTTATCTATATTTTCTCGTGGTATAAATCCTCCTGCCATTGCATAATGCCCGCCGCCGCTGCCGTATTCTTTTAATACCGCAGCAATCAGCTTTCCTGCATTTATTCCTTTACGTTCGCTGCGTACTGAAAATTTGATCCCATCCCTGCGCACTGCATATATAATGGAAATATCTACAACATCGAGTGATAATATAAAATCAGATATAATTGCAATCTGGGCATCCGGGCAGTCCATTGGAAGGCAGGCAAAGCCGACTCCTTCATTAATATGAATATTATCTATAGCTGCTCCATATGCCTTTAAATCACTCAGTTGCATCACATTATTATACATCGTCTCTATCTTATCCACATCAGCCTGTTTGTATACATACGCAAACATATCAATATCCAGATCTGTCACGCCCCGGATGAAATCATTTGTATCGATTTTTATCCCATATGCAAGCGCCGCTGCCGCTGCCGGGCTGATCTGCGTATGTGTACGATAAAAATAATCTGCAATCAATGTGGAACATGCACCTGCCAGACGGATATCCTTGTATTTATAGATACATGAGATAAATGTCGGATGGTGATCTATACACCCCACCTCATCTCCAATCAGATCCGTCATATTGGCATTATATTTTTGTGAATCTACTGCAACAATATAGTCTTCTTCCGTCATATCCTGTATCGTATCTGCCTGAAGTATCTCGATTCCAAATACTTCAAACATTTTCTTAGTGCTCAGTGCTTCTACGGTACCGTCATAACAGATTTTTGCGTCTACTCCATGCTGCTTCAAAAAATACTGAAGCCCAAAAGCACTGGCTACTGCATCTGGATCTGGACAGTTATGTGTCTGTATATAGCTTTTATGCCCTTCCAGCAGTTCAATCAATTCCATTGGGTCCATATAGTAATCCTTTACTCACCTGCCCTTGTACTTAAAAAACACAAAAAGCCATCACACGTGTCCATGTGATGGCTGAATATTAATCCTGTACGTATGGCATTAATGCTACATGGCGAGCTCTTTTAATTGCTGCTGTGAGAGCCCTCTGGTGCTTTGCGCAGTTTCCTGTAATTCTTCTTGGCAAGATTTTACCTCTTTCAGAGATATATCTTTTTAACTTATTGACATCTTTGTAATCAATAACGTTATCCTTACCACAGAATACACATACCTTTTTTCTTCTGTGTATCGTTCTTCTGCGCGGGTTGTCGCCTCTCTCATTTTTATTGAAAGCCATGACTATTACCTCCTGCTAAAATCCGGCAAATGGCCGGCATCAATTAATTAAATGGTAACTCTTCATCAATTCCGTCTGGAATATTCATAAATCCATCACCTGCCGCACTTGGAGACGGCCTGTCTATCGGTGCAAATCCACCGGCATTATTATCAGAATTTGCATTTTTGCTTTCTACAAACTCATGATCTTCGACAACAACATCTGTCGTATACACCTTCTGTCCATCTCGGTTGGTATAACTGCCGGTCTGAATCCGTCCAGTAACTGCGATCTTTGTTCCTTTGCGCAGATATCTCTCCGCAAACTCACCGGCACGTCCAAATGCAACGCATCCGATAAAATCAGCTGACTGCTGATCTGTGCCGTTATTTCTGGAAAAACGCCTGTCTACTGCTAATGTATATCTGGCAACTGCTGTTGACTGTTCGCCCTGAGAATAACGAATCTCAGGATCTCTCGTCAATCGTCCTATCAGTATTACTCTATTCATACTACGATCTCCTTTATCGACTATGCCTCGTCCTTTTTCACGCATAAGAATCGAAGAACATTGTCCATAATGCGAACTTTATGCTCAATCAGAGCCGGTGCAGTAGCCGGTGCATCAAACTGGATAAAATAAAAGAAACCATCGCTCATTTTCTGGATTTCATAAGCTAATTTTTTCTTTCCCCAGTCTTCCACTTCGGTA
>Ga0137306_103556_pt1 | contig 11458 bp, 8 predicted proteins | sample Inofroosms_March_FD_97187 | JGI IMG/M metagenome (GOLD analysis project Ga0137306, IMG submission 97187) | Mouse cecal microbial communities from Vienna, Austria - N-Acetylneuraminic and N-Acetylglucosamine D2O microcosms_March | ecosystem: Host-associated > Mammals > Digestive system > Large... | reverse complement strand
GGAGCTTCTCCGGGCTGGCTACAATCGTCAGAATTGTGCTGATGTATTACCTGAATCTCGAAAAGTTCCTCAATCAGCCCGATGCAGACCTGAAAATCATGCTCGCCGAAGCATCGGAATCGCCTCCCGAAGTTCCTGAAAACTGCTGAGGGGGCTTGTCAAATACAAAAAGTAAGCCCAACTTCTGCCGTTCAGGAAGTTGGACTCGCCTTCTTATGGTTTAGCGGACAGTAATACATCAAAATAAAAAGTTCGTGCAATTACTGCAAAAGAAGCGCGTGCCGGGTAAAATTTCAATCCGGCTGATTTAACATTCATTAGCACTACACTGCAAAACCATGGCATCAAGGCAAGATAATTTTGCATCATAATAAACAAATAAACTCAACTTCAAAACTAAATGACTATGACTGCCACTACTTGTTCTTCAACTGCAACGGGGATGCGTGGCATCCGCCGTTCATTCGATCCTTACCGCCGCCCTGCATCACCCGCGTCAAAGGGCGACAGACCGATCTGCTACGGCGACCGTCTCTTCGCACGTCTCGTAATGCATGGGCGCACAGTTGTTGAACTCACCGTAAATTCTGTCAACGATCTTTCCGAATTATGGGGAGAATTGCGCCGACACTGCCGCGGTATCCGCGGTCTGGCAAAACTATATCTGCGCAACGCCTCCAGAGGCTGGAGCATGGAACGCCCAATGATGCTGTATCCCGCCTGAACATAAACCGACAACAATAAAAATAAAATGCCGCACGGATTCGCGCGGCATTTTATTTTTTACAGTTTCTTCCTTATGTATCTTTCTCAACCGATATATTCTTCGGCGACCGATTTCACGGCATCCTCGTCAACCTCCCATTTCCCGGGGTCTGAAGGACTCATTTTTATAAGGTCCATAACATCATAATAGTCGGCATCTTCGACTTCGTCACCGCCATCAGTTATACTGACCTCCTTGCTTTGCGGATCGATGCGCAGACGCGCATTGTCATCATAAGCCTCTTCATCGGCGGTATAATCCTCCACCGCATTGCGCAGGAGATTCTCTAATTCCTCGCGTGTCATGATCTGCGGAATCAGTCTCTGTTACCGCCCAGAATACGGAGCAGGAACAGGAAGAGGTTGATGAAATCGAGATACAGGTTCATGGCACCCATTGTGGCAAGCTTGTCGGCAAGCGCCGGCTCAAGATTGGCGGCAGCCATGCGTCTTACCTGCTGCGTGTCCCAGGCTGTAAGACCGGTGAAGATCAATACTCCGGCAATAGAGATAATCCATTCCAAGGTGGAGTTCGCCCAGAAGATGTTGACCACACAGGCTATTATAAGACCGAAAAGCGCCATCATCAGATAGGAGCCCATCTTGGAGAGATCGGTCTTGGTGAAATAGCCGTAGACTGACATCGCGCCAAACGTGCCGGCGGTGATGAAAAGAGTGTAGACAATCGTGCCGAGACGATAAACGAGGAAGATCGGAGCCAGCCAGCATCCCATCAGTGCTGAAAAGAGCACGAAGAGACCAAGCACCGCGCCCGATGACATTCTCTCCATTCTCGAAGGAATCACCCATGCCATGACAAACATGGCGATAAGCATACCCCAGAACACAAGACGGTTGCCAAAGAAGAAAGTAAGCGCTGCCGGTGAGCTTGCCACGCCAAGGGCGCAGAAGGCAGAAACCAGCAGACCTATGAACATACGCACATAAACGCGTTTCATCACCGCGTTTGTCTGAGCCACAACCTCCTGACCGCTATAAAAAGGGGGAGGCGTCATTCTTGAACTATTATATTCCATATCAATTTACAACTTAATTTGTTTGTAATTATTAATTTTATTTGATTTGACCTGTATGAATAGGCAAGAGGCTACATGCGCTCCGGCATCTCTATGCCGAGAAGAGACATCGCGCTCTTCAGCGTTCTGCCCACTGTCATCGACAGTAGAAGGCGGAGGTTGCGTTTCTGCTCGTTTTCCTCGCGCAGAATGGAATAGTCATGATAGAACTGATTGTATTCCTTCGCAAGGTCGTAAGCATAGTTGGCTATCAGTGCGGGGGAATAATTGCGTCCTGCCTCAGCCACAACCGACGGGAAGTCAGCCACTTTCTGAATCAAAACGGATTCCTTCGCATTTGGTTCGCTCTGCGGGGTGACAGCGGGGTCAAAACCTTCAGCCTTTCTTATTACAGAACGTATACGGGCATACGTATATTGGATAAACGGTCCGGTATTTCCATTGAAATCAATTGACTCCTTAGGATTGAAAAGCATGTTCTTTCTCGGATCCACTTTCAGAAGGAAATATTTCAACGCACCGAGACCCACCATGCGTGAAATCTCCGCACTCTCCTCCGCAGGCATCTCCGCAAACCGTTCGGCGCCCATCTCCGCAGCCGAGGCAACCATAGTGTCTATAAGGTCATCGGCATCCACCACCGTTCCCTCACGGCTTTTCATCTTGCCTTCAGGAAGCTCCACCATACCGTAGGAGAAATGAGTCAGATCCTTGCCCCATTTAAAGCCGAGTTTGTCGAGAAGAAGCGACAAGACCTGAAAATGATAGTTCTGCTCGTTTCCTACGACATAAATCATCTTGTCAATCGGGAAGTCCTGATAACGCAGTTTGGCGGTGCCTATATCCTGAGTCATATACACGGAAGTGCCGTCGGCACGCAGCAACAGCTTGTGGTCAAGACCGTCTCCCGTAAGGTCAGCCCATACAGAGCCGTCGTCCTTGCGATACATGATACCCTTCTCAATGCCGCCGAGAACCAGATCCTTCCCTTCAAGATAAGTGTCGGATTCATAATATATCTTGTCGAAATCCACACCCAGTCTGCGATAAGTCTCATCGAAACCGGCATAAACCCAACCGTTCATCATCTTCCACAGACCGCGCACCTCCTCATCGCCTGCCTCCCATTTGCGGAGCATCTCGCGAGCCTCTGCCATAAGGGCAGATTTCTTCTCAGCCTCCTCCTCGGAGATATTCTCGCGCTCCATGATCTCCTTGAGTTCAGCCTTGTAGTGCTTGTCGAAAGCCACATAGAAATCACCAATCAGATGATCTCCCTTCTTTCCGGCGGATTCCGGAGTTGCATTCTCGCCCCACTTCTTCCAGGCGAGCATGGATTTGCAGATATGTATTCCACGGTCGTTGACGATGTTGGTTTTAACAACCTTATGACCGTTTGCCTTGAGAATCTGCGACAACGAATAACCGAGAAGGTTGTTACGCACGTGGCCCAGATGCAACGGTTTATTGGTATTTGGCGAAGAATACTCCACCATCACAAGATCTGAAGAATCGTCCGCCTTGCGGATTCCGAAATCGGGATCTGCTGCAATTTCATGAAGCAATCCGAGCCAGAAAGCGGGACTGACAATTATGTTGAGGAATCCTTTCACAACATTGAATCTCTCCACCGCATCGATATTCTTCACAATCCACTCCCCTATCTCTGTCGCAGTAGCATCGGGAGCCTTTCTTGAAATCTTCAGCAACGGAAACACCACTACCGTCAGATCACCTTCAAACTCTTTCTTAGTAGCCGAAGGAGCGACAAGCTTCGGCTCAACATCAGCGCCGTAAAGCTCTTTGACAGCTTTCACAACGCCTTCCGCTATGATATTCTCTATTGTCATCAGTCAGTTAAATTAATCACTCTTTAAAACCGATTCCGGGAAGCCGCACAAATCCGATTCTCATAAAATCTTATATAGAATCCGGCAATCAGATTTAAACAGTTTCCCAAACAGTTTCTTAAACTGCAAAAATACAAAAAATCGGGATGATATACAAATAAAGCCTGCTCCCTCCGAGGGAACAGGCTGAAAATCTTACCGTATACGGTTTTATTTTGCGAGTTCTGCGGCGGGTTTGAATTTAACGACCTTGCGCGCGGGGATCTGGATTTTTTCCTTAGTCTGCGGATTGATACCCGTACGAGCCTCTTTCTCCACAACAGAGAATGTGCCGAAGCCGATGAGCTGAACCTTATCATCATTTGCAAGAGCCTGCTCGATTGATTCGAGTGTAGCTTCGAGGGCAGCCTTTGCTGCTACTTTATTCAACTGGGCCTTAGCCGCGATCTCGTTTACTAAATCTGTCTTGTTCATACTGAATTTTGGTATTTAATTGAAAATTTCTTTTGATATAGGGTATATAGGGTTGTAATAGATTCTATTCCGCCCACAAATATAAGCAATTAAAGCAAAACATCAAACTTGTTACGGATATTTTTCAAAAAAAATCATAAAATCCCCCTCAAATCCCCTGTCACCGCCCCTTCACCCGCATATCAGCAATGGGAAATGCGTCATTGCTAAAAAAGAAAAGAGGACCCTCGCTGTGAGAGTCCTCAGTTCAGTACCCAGAGCCGGGGTCGAACCGGCACGGATTGCTCCACTGGTGTTTGAGACCAGCGCGTCTACCGATTCCGCCATCTGGGCATCGTTGCGGGTGCAAAGTTAATAATTTTTTTGCTTTCCGCAAATAGCATTGACATTTTTTATTCAAATCTGATGCGAGATTTGCGCAGAACTTTCCATGCGCCGTTCTCAAACATCGCTGTGCCGGCATTCTCAGTGATGATACTTCCCGCTCCTGCGGTGTCTTCGATATCGATCGCTGTGCATCCCCCCGAAAGATATTCCACAGGGTTGTTCAACGCCATATCGGCAACCTCTGGCATGTCGAGCACATGGAATGTGCCTACAAGTCCGTCTCTTGTCTCAAGCTTATAGATGGTATGACCAGGATTGGGACGGCGATCCGCCCTCACAAAGAGTCCTCTGCCGTTTACACGCCCGAGATAAAGCTCCGTCGCTGCATTTCTTGTCACATTCTGACGCACAGGCGCGTTTTTGGATTCCGAAGCAACTCGTCTCTCCTCTTGCACCCCTTTCAATTGGGCAATCTCCTCTTTGAGCGATTTTATATCGGAACGCAACCTTTTGTTTTCCGCCTGCGATTCCTCAAATGCCGCCTTATACTCCTCCATGGCTGCCTTTACAGAGGTATATTGTTTGCGCAGATCTGCGTTTTCCCTTGCCTGCGAAGCATTCCCGGAGTCTCCTGCACCGCTACGTTCCAATGGTTCTGACTGCTTTTTCATCATGTTGGCAGCGAACACCACAAGCCACACAACCACTCCGATCAGCACCACGAGCACAAGAACATAAATCCATGTGCCGCTGTCTTCTTTCTTATATTGACGGTCTTCCGTGTCACGGGCAATTGCGTCCTGGTCGGCGAGTATGTCTTCCTGTTTCTCCTGAATCTGCTCCGCCACAGAGGGAGTCGACGGTTCCTCGGCTTTTGGCGTCGCCTCGGCGGGAGAAGGTTCGGCATCCGGCTTGACCTCCTGCGACACAGAAGACGCCGTCTTAACCTCCTCCTTAACCGCTTCTTTTGCAGCGGGAGCAGCGACCGTCATGGCATTTATGCGCTGTTTCACACGCGAACGCGCCACCTTGCCTTTCTCGGCAAGATTGGGAGATGTAAAGAAAGTCACACCCCAGAACTCCACGAGTTTAGCCTTGTCCCATGAAGCATAGTCGGAAGGAACTTTCACTGATTTGAAAGCCTTGATATTCTCTTTCTCTTTGGCTTTTAGCTTTGATTCAAGCTGCGACATGGTCGTTGCCTTGAAATCGTCAAGATATCCGGAACCGTCGTTGGCATATCTCAGATAAGCCTGGGCTGTTATTGTTCTCGCCTCCTCCATCTCCTTGTCTGTTACGGCAAACACGGGAATAGCGAATACCGCCAGAACTACAGAAGCAATTATTCTCTTTATCATATTCAATTGTTGTTTTATACTTAAGCAGGTTTTTATAATCGTTGTGTCCGCCGTTTCAACAGTCCGTCACAGTTTCTTGCGCAGTCGCGCCACCGGAATGCCCTGACGGTCACGGTATTTTGCCACCGTTCGCCGGGACACATCATAGCCACGCGCCGTCATCTCTTCCATTATCTTCTGGTCAGACAGCGGATGACGCTTGTCTTCCGCCTCCACCATCGCCGCGATCTCCGCCTCAACTTTGCGGTTTGTCGCCGCATTGCCGTCTTCCGCAGTCTCCCCGATGGAGTCACTGAAGAAAAAACGCAAGGGGAAAATGCCCCAGGGGGTAGCCACGAATTTATTGGTTGTGGCACGCGAAATTACCGACAGGTCCAGACCCGTAAGTTCCGACACATTCTTAATCATCATCGGACGCAGTCTATATACATCTTCCGTGAGGAAATACTCCTTCTGAATCTTCACGATAGCGGACATCACCGCCATCATGGTCTGCTGCCGCTGAGTGAGCACCCGGATGAAATCACGCGCATCATTATAACGGCTCACTATAAACTCTGATCCTTTCTTTGGTCTCCCTTTGGCGGTACGCTCAAGATTCGCCATAGCCTGGTCGAAACTCTGTTCTATCTGCAACTCTGGAATCCGGTTGTTGAGCGTGATTGTCAGTTCTCCGTCTTCATTGTTCACTATGAAATCCGGAATAATGACATTCGCCTCCTCCGCAGGATCGGAACCGAGTGCGTTTCCAGGTTTCGGATTCAACGACAATATGAGAGCGAGTGCCGCGTCTACCCGCTCCGCCGGAAGATGAAGCTGCGATATGATGCGATGCTTGTGTTTCATGATAAACGCGTCGTATGCATCACGGATTATGAGCAACGCGTCATCACGCGTTTCACCGGAAGGAAGCGTTTTCAGCTGAAGTTCAAGGCAGTCTCTGAGTCCGAAGGCACCGATGCCAGCCGGTTCAAGAGAACGCACGGCATCAAGAGCCTCCCGGGCTTCTGTGTCATTGACATCTATGCCCGGACCGAAAGCCATGTCATCTACAAGATTCGACAGCGAACGGCTGAGATATCCGTTTGAATCAAGATTGCCTACTATATATCTTGCGGCGAGCTCAACCTTCGGAGAAAGACGCCTTTCGGAAAGCTGGGCATAAAGATGGTCATAAAGCGATTCCGACTCATCGGCAGGCGTGAACACCGGTCTGTCATCATCATTGTTTCCGGCAAAAAAAAGGGGATAGCGTCCGGTATCCTCCTCATGGGTCTCCTCTTTGACACCCAGAGCCGGATTGTCCTCAAGTTCGCGCTCGACCGCCTCGTCGAGTTCGGGCGCGTTGAGCTCCAACAGCTTGACAAAGCGAAGCTGCTGTTGCGAAAGACGCATCCCGATGCGCTGCTCCATTTTCAGACTCTGTGCCATAGACGTGCTAAAAAAAACGGAACCGCAATTGGCACGGTTCCGATTTTGTACAGAAAGTGGGACTCGAACCCACACAGCCGGTAAAGGCCAAAGGATTTTAAGTCCTTCGTGTCTACCATTCCACCATTTCTGCATCCTCTTTCCGGTCTCGTCCGGAGTTCAACTGCAAAATTAGTTTCTTTTCGTGAAATTTCCAAATAACTTTCCAACCAATTTCCCGATTAGCCATTAACTTCCAATGAATCAAACAATCCTGCGAGCCTAATTGTTGATTATTTTAAACATGCACCCGCGAAACAGTTCGCTTGGCAAATTATTTTTCTGCATGTGCATGACTTTGTTGAAGATTACTTATTTCTAAAATCATTCATATGGAAGCAACATTCAAAGGAAATCCTGTCAGACTTTCAGGAGAACTGCCCGCAAAAGGCACCAAAGCCCCAGCATTCACGCTTACAGGTCAAAGTCTCAATGACATTTCACTCGAAGATCTACGCGGAAAGCGTGTTGTGCTGAATATCTTCCCCAGTCTTGACACCGATGTATGCGCCGCATCTGTGCGGCGTTTCAACAAAGAGGCTTCGGAACTTGACAACACAGTCGTGCTCTGCGTCTCCGAAGACCTCCCCTTTGCCGCAGCAAGATTCTGCACCGTCAACGGCATTGAAAACGTATCTACCGCCTCTGGATTCCGTTCCGATTTCGGTAAAGAATATGGTGTAGTCATTGAAGAAGGTCCCTTACGCGGACTGTATGCGAGAGCACTCGTAGTGATTGACGAGAACGGCAAAGTCATCGGCACCTCACTTTGCAAGGAAATCACGGAAGAACCGGACTATGAATTTGCAATAAGCCTGCTGAAACAAGCTTAGAACATACGCTGGGAATTGAGCGGCGGCAATAAGAACTTGTTTAAAATAAAAGTTAATTTGCTCGCCATACAATCACCTGATAAATATCGCGTTAATATAAATGAGTCCGAAACCTCAGAGCTGTTGGAAAAAATTAATCAGCAGGTTTCGGACTCATAAATTTAACCGATAAGCGCGATGAAAGCCACTTCAGCCAAGAGAGCCGCAATGGTCCTGTTTTCCACTATTATTTTTTACTGTGCCGCCTGGGCAGAAATAACCTCCCCCTTCGAAGCCATACGTTCACACCGACAATGGATAACCATCAACACTCCCGACCCATCCGGTCTTGATGATGAAGAACTGATGCTCAGGGCAATGGATATTATAGATATACGCCTTCAGGAACCGGAGACAGAAAGGATTCTTATGGCTGCCGCGCGTAAAGTGCCGGAAGTCAAGGCTTATGTCAACTGGACTGCGACCCTTGACTGTGACACACTCTTTCACAGAAAACGGGAAGCTCTGTTCGGCATGGCGAAATATCTTGATTCGCAGAAACCGGGGTGTTATGCCTCGAGGAAAATCAAATCCGAATGGCTCAATATAGAAAGCATGTTCCGCAATGTGCTCGCAGAATATGACTCTCTTATCCATGAACAGGGAAAAATATGCGGCATTTCGACTGACAGCAGAGAGAAAGCATTGCATCTGTCTCTGAAAATAGCACGCTTTGACGCACGCAACACCCTCGAACAAACCGACAACCCTCTGTATTATCCGGAATTGTGGCGACTCGAAGACGAAGTGCTGGCAATGTATCCGGCAAACTCCACCGATTCTTCCGCATATCGCATGCAGCTTTACACTCAGCTCGCCATGCTGAAAAATCTCCCTCAGGATGACCTTAAAGTAAGACTGATGCTGCCTGACAGAAAGAATCCGTATGACAACGGCACTCTTTATGAATATACAGGCGCTTTCAAAGACTATGCCTGCAACAGCGGCTTCTACCTTGACAAGGCTTTTGAGATCAGCAAAAAGATACACGGTCCATACCATCCGGCAACAGCCGCCTGCGCATATTTCCGCGCAGACTTCAATATCAACAACATCACGATCGATTCCGAGACAGTAGACAACATCCGCAACCTGAATGATTTCATGTCGATGTATTATCCGCGTCGTTCGAACGAAGGCAAACTGTGCCGCCTGCTGAAAGCTACGGCTGATTTCCAGTTTTCCGGAAATCCGGGACTTGGCTCTGACCGCGATGAGATATTGGAAATCTCACGGCTGAGTTACGGCGAATCAAGCGCCTATTACCTCAACACCCTGACCCGGCTGACAAGCCTGGCGGTTGTTTCCGAACCTGATTACAAACCGTTTGTCGACTTCTTCGAATCCGAATGCAGACGTATATTTCCCGATGCGCTGCCGCAGACATTGTGGCAGATCTACAACTGCTCGGTCATCGGACACAGGGATCCCGAGAACTGCATGACAAAGATGAACCGTCTCAAAGACACCTATCTCCGTCATCATGACGGCAGCGCACTTTCCATAAAGGTCGGTGAAGAGCTGGCAGGATTCTTCAGTAACATGGCTTACAACTTCGAGGCGGCAAAAGAGGTACACAAGACATTGGCGGATGATACGGAAAAACTGTTCGGAAAACACTCAGCCATGCATTTCATAGCACTCAGAAACCTTTTTAACGTCTCCACGACCGGAGTCGAAAAGCTGGATACTGAACACATGTCTGCCATTATACGCACTGCGGAAAGCAAGAATTTTCCGGCAAAGGAGATTGTTCTCAACACACTGAGAAACACCCTCGCCGATTATCTATGGACAGCAGGTAATTATGAAAAAGCACAGACCGTCTATAAAAAAATACACTCCGGTCAACCTGCGGCAGACTGTCTGCGCGAACGTGTACGCGACGCCATATGCCGCATACTCTCCGGGAAAGAGAAAAACTCTCTTGAAGATCTTGCGGCTGCCACACGAAAGGAGATTGACTCGGCAACCCACACCTGGCTGTCACCCGGAATTTTATCAGAGCTTGCCCGATATTACGACCTTACGGGCGAACCGGAAACCGCAGTCGGCTTTCTTGAGAAAGCCATCGAGGCGCACAACTATCAGACTAACTATTCTCTTGACGATGAATATTTCGACATATCCGGAGAATTGGCGGCATTGTATGAAGCCACCAACAACAGAACGGCAGCCGCACGCCTCATAGCATCCGACAGGGAATGCATCGGTAACGCACACAATCTAATGCCGACATATTCCCTTGTAAACTATCTCCTCGGCGGCTACTACAGGGCACTCTCACGTCTGGACCACAATGCTGCCTTTTTCTACCTCGGCGCGGCAATAAATGCCATTCAGCAGATCGGTGTCACATCAGGCGGTTCCGACGACATGCAGTTCTCTCTGGGGATTTCCGGTTTTCAAGCCATAACAACACTGTTCGTCACCATTGACAGGCAACTTAAAGAGGCTGCAGAATATCTTGACAGTGATGACTTCAAAGCATATAATGTAGACATAGACCTGCTTCTCGGGCAGTTCACGCAATGGATTCCCGCAATTAAGGAAAACATGACCCGGCTTGAACGAGATTTCCCGACATATGATCCCGAATACAGGAAGAATCCCCGCTACCACACACTGCTCGCTTCTTTTGGCGCATTTTACCAGGCTTGTGAACATGACTATGCGAAATCAGAAGAATATCTGCTGAAATGTCTCGACCTTGCGGCGACTCCGGTTGACCGCAAGAATATACTGTTTAACCTTGCCGGACTTACGGAGTTGGCAAAAGACTCCGTAAAGAAAGACCGTTACCTTGCCCTGGCATACGAGACAATAGAAAAGGATCCTGACAGAATGAGCGATACAGACCGTATCGGTGCCCTGGCATACCGATTCAACAGAAGTCTCAAAGCCGATGACATAAAGACTGCCACGGACTACGCACGCAGGATATATGCGGAGAACAGGCGCATCCTCGACAGTAATTTCCAGTTCATGTCTTCAGCCGAACAGGAGAGAGTGTTCAACACATTCGGTGACCCTGCATGGGCGCTAACGACTCTGCTTGACAAAGACCCGCAGAATCTTTCTGCCGAGGCTTACGACGCGGTTGTATACCGCACCGGCATGCAGCTCCGCTCCCAGCAGGAAACCCGACGCATCATAAATGAAAGCAAGAATCCGGACATAAGGCTTGTAGCAGATTCCATAGCCACACTCAGAGCATTGCACAAACAAATCAACATCACTCCCGACCAATGGCTGACTCAGGAGGGAAGCAAAGGCTACAACGAAGCCTCACGGCTCGCCTTCAA
>Ga0137306_103554_pt1 | contig 11461 bp, 7 predicted proteins | sample Inofroosms_March_FD_97187 | JGI IMG/M metagenome (GOLD analysis project Ga0137306, IMG submission 97187) | Mouse cecal microbial communities from Vienna, Austria - N-Acetylneuraminic and N-Acetylglucosamine D2O microcosms_March | ecosystem: Host-associated > Mammals > Digestive system > Large... | reverse complement strand
TCATCTCGACGCGCAGGACATTTCGCCGGAAATAAACGCTTGCACGATCAAACAGGATATAGTAAAAAAAGACGGCAGCATAGAGCCGTGGTACATACTTTACAAAAACGAAACGCATAACCACCCGACCGAAATAGAACCTTTCGGCGGTGCGGCGACGTGCTTGGGCGGCGCTATACGCGATCCGCTGTCGGGCAGAGCGTATGTGTATCAGGCAATGCGCATAACGGGCGCGGCGGATATAAACGCGCCGTTCGATAAAACGATAGAAGGTAAGCTCCCTCAGCGCGTTATAAGCAAGCGAGCTGCCAAAGGATATTCGTCGTACGGCAACCAGATAGGGCTTGCCACGGGCGAAGTGCGCGAGTACTATCATCCCGGGTATGCCGCCAAACGCTTGGAAACGGGCTTTGTGGTCGGCGCCGCGCCTGCGGAAAACGTGGTGCGCGAAGTCCCTGTCGCGGGCGATATAGTGGTGCTTATCGGCGGCGAAACGGGCAGAGACGGTTGCGGCGGCGCAACAGGCTCGTCCAAACCGCACGACGCGCATTCGATAGAAACGTGCGGAGCGGAAGTTCAAAAGGGCAATGCTCCCATCGAGCGTAAGCTTCAGCGTCTTATGCGTAACGGCGAATTTACCAAGCTTATAAAGCGCTGTAACGATTTCGGCGCCGGCGGCGTGGCTGTTGCCGTAGGCGAGCTTTCTCCCGGGCTGGATATAGAACTCGGCAGCGTGCCCAAAAAGTACGCCGGGCTTTCCGCGACAGAGCTTGCAATATCGGAAAGTCAAGAGCGCATGGCTGTTGTTATCGATCCCAAAGACCTCGACGCGTTCGTCCGGCTTGCGCATGACGAAAACCTCGATGCCACCGTTATCGCCAAGGTGACGGACACCGACAGAATGAGGATGTTCCTTAACGGCAATCTTATAGTCGATCTCGAACGCAAGTTCTTGGACAGCAACGGCGTTCGTCAGGAAGCAACCGCGCTCATAAAAGATCCTGCGCCCAAATATTTCGGTTCGCTGTCGGCGACGCGTACGGCTATGTACAACAAGGGCGATTATACGGCATTGCTCGGCGATATACTTTCCGATTATAACGTTTGTTCTCAGAAAGGTCTGGGCGAAACGTTCGACTCCACGGTAGGAGCGAGCAGCGTGTTTATGCCGTTCGGCGGCAAAAAGCAGTTGACGCCTGCCGAAGTAATGGCGGCAAAACTGCCTACCGATACCGATTTTTGTACGGTATGTTCGCACGGACTGTCCGCGGTCCTGCCCGAATCGCCGTTTATGGGCGGTATGTACTCGGTAATACTTGCGGTGGAAAAGCTTGCCGCGGCAGGCGTAAGACCCGATCATATATACTTGACTATGCAGGAGTTTTTCGCGCGCTGTACGGACTCCGAAAAATGGGGCGCGCCCATGTCTGCGTTGCTCGGCGCGCTCACCGCGCAGATAAACTTAAAGCGTGCGGCTATCGGCGGCAAGGATTCCATGTCCGGCACGTTCGAAAAAATATCCGTTCCGCCTACGCTCATAACGTTCGCGCTCGGTGTGGCTGACAGTGCGGTCGTTATAGATAATACGCTTAAAGCCGCGGGGGAGCGCGTTTACAGATACAAGCTCAAACGCGACGAGTACGGTTATCCCGATTTCCAAAACCTGAACGACTTTTTGATGTTGCTTGCAGGCGAGATAGGCAGGCAGAACGTAACGACGGCTGCGGTAGTAGAACGCGGCGGCGCGGCGGCAACGGTAGTAAAATCGTGTTTCGGTAACGGGCTCGGCTTTGCATTCACTTCTACAGATAAGGATCTGTTCGAGGAAAGCGAGGGCGATATAGTGTTTGCCGCGCGCAAAGGCGACGACTTTTTCGGTTATGACCTCGATTGCTTGGGCATCACCACCGACGACGGGAAGTTCCTGTTCGGCGCGAACATAACGCGCACTGCCGACGATACCGATATCGTGTTCGACGGCAAACCCACCGACGAAACAAAACTTCTCGACAGCTTTATCGGCACGTTCGAGAGCGTTTACCCGTCGGTATGCGCCGCGAGCGGCGAAGTGAACGACGTTTGTTATACGGGCAAGGGTGCAAAGCGTACAAGACCCAAGAGCGCGAAACCGCAAAAGGTAAAGGTGTTTATACCCGTATTCCCCGGCACGAACTGCGAGATAGATACGGCGCGCAAGTTTGAGGCGGCAGGCGCGGAAACCGAAATTTTTGTTGTAAGGAACCGTTCGGCGGCGGACGTGGAAGAATGCGTCAAGCAGATGGCAAAGGCTATAGAGTGCAGTAATATACTCGCGCTCCCCGGCGGATTCTCGGGCGGCGACGAACCCGACGGCAGCGCAAAGCTTATTGCTGCGTTCCTATCCAATCCGCTCATTGCCGAAAAGATAGAAAACCTGCTGTATAAGCGCGACGGGCTTGCATTGGGTATATGCAACGGTTTCCAAGCGCTCGTAAAGCTCGGACTTTTGCCGAGCGGACATATACATACGCCCGTAAAGACCGATCCCGTGCTTACGTTCAACAATATAGGCAGACACGTTTCTACGCTTGCCGATATCCGCGTTTGCGCCAACTACAGCCCGTGGTTGAGCAAGCTCAAGGTCGGCGACGTGTATCAAGTACCCGTATCGCACGGCGAGGGCAAGTTCGTTGCGCCCCAAGACGTGCTCGACACGCTTGTAAAGAACGGTCAGATCGCTACGCAATACTGCGACTTTAACGGACACGCTACTATGCAAAGCCCGTTCAATCCCAACGGGTCCATGCTTGCCATAGAGGGCATAACAAGCCCCGACGGAAGAGTTTTCGGCAAAATGGGACATAGCGAACGCACGGGCGAGTTCCTTTTGAAAAACACCGTGGAATGTTATGCAAAAGCCGATATGGGCTTGTTTAAAGCCGGCGTCGAATACTTTAAGTAATACCCGTGATATACAGGAATATAAAGAAAAACGAACAAGCAAGTGATCGATACAAAGTTTTCTTGCTTGTTTTTTTACAAAAGAAGAAAGTCATTCCGAGGGATTTATCGGTCGGAATGACAAAGTGGCGTCTAATAAGTTTCTAACGTAACGAAACTAATCGGGTGCAACCTACAACGAACAGCCTAAGTAAACACACGACACTAAAATTTTTTTTGCATACTTTTTTGCCTAAAGAAGAAAGTCATTCCGAGGGATTTATCGGTCGAAATGACAAAGTGGCGTCCGATAAACTTCTAACGTAACGAAACTATTCGGGTGCAACCTACAACAAACACCCACACGCCCACACACGAAACTAAAAGTTTTCTTGCTTACTTCTTTTACAAAAGAAGTAAGAGCTTGACAAGATACGGTCGATGTATTATAATAATCGTCATGGCAGGGTATTTAGCGACGGTCATAATAACGGCAATAGTAACGTGTGCGGTCACGGCGGCGCTTATAGAAAAGCTCGTCAAACTTATAATGCGGCAGATCAAGCTTTACCATTCGATCAACTTAGTAGAACTGAAAACGCGCAAAGTAATGTATTGGGTGTTTGCGGTGATCGTGGGGTTTTTGATATTCTATTGCATCATGCAAATGTCCGACCCGAGCGCGCCGATCGTACTCGAGTTTGCCAGACTGTTCGGCGTAAACCGACTGCACGCCAACATCGCGTTGATGTTCGTGCTGATAGTCATGATTGCAGCCGAAGCGTTTATAATCATGCTCGGCATAAGCAAGAACGCGGTCGTAGATAAAGGCGTGTATACCAATTTCGACATGCTCGATTGGCATCAGGTCCGAGACTATATAATCGACGAAGAGCGCGGCACGCTTGTTCTGTCGTCCGATAAAGGCACTTTTTCGACGCTCAGGAATATAACGACCCCGTTCCGCGTCGCTAAGGACGATATACAAAAACTCAAGTTCATACTCAATAAGAACAAGAACAAGTTTTCGGAGTTCGACGCGCAAATCCACAACGCCGAGTAACGCACGGATCGGCATAGACCGCAACCCAAACCTTCAAACGCTCAAGTTTTATGGCAAAAGACATCGAACGAATTTTAAACGATGTAGTTGTGCCGGAAATGGAGTACGAACCCAAGTACGACATAGGCAAGACCAAATCGAAAAAGAAAAAGAGCGCAACTGCGTCGGTAGTCACCGTCGATCAGGTGCCGGAAGTCGTATTGCCGAAAACCAAAGCCGAAGTATATCTCGAAGCCAAAGGCAGGCTTACCGAAAAAACGTCGGCGGTATCGCGTACTACGGACGGCACGGCAGTCCGCACGCGTACGCGCAAAACGTCCGAAGAACGCCGCAAACCGAAAAAGCCCGAGCCGAGCACGGTAGAACTCGAAACGGCGGCTGTCGCGAATACGGTATCGCACAGAACAGTCGAGCGCAAGCATATTCGCCCTGTGTCCGACGTAGCATGGGTAGGACGTGCGGACGAGCTTGTCCCGTTTGCCTGGCGCATGCCGCTCATTGCGGACCTTGCGCGCCCGAGCAAAGTTTACAAACAAGTCATACGCGATTCGCAAACGCCCATGCTCCCCGCGCCGCGCGAAAAATAAACGACAGCCCGATCTCCGTACCGAACGGTGCGACCGAAAATAAAACGATCGGATCTATTTATAAAGGATAAACAAATGACGATATCAATAACCGGAATAACGGGCAATATGGGTCAAGCCACGCTCGACGCCTTGCACAACATTCCGCATGTCGACAAAATAAAGCTTTTAAGCCATAGCCCCGAGCGCACAGAAAAATTGCTTAAAAAGCACAAGGCGCTATCAGCCAAGATAGAAATAGTACAAGGCGGCTTGACCGACGATAGCGCAATAGCGCGGCTTATATCGGGCGCCGAGCTTATTATAAACATGGCGGCGGTCATACCTCCGCGCGCGGACAAGCATCCCGAATCCGCCGTTGCGTGCAACGAACACGGCGTAAAAACGCTGTTGAACGCAATAGAAAAAGCGGAAAACGCTCCGGCGCTCGTCCATATATCGACTGTAGCGGTCTACGGCAACAGATCGGGCGCGCACCCGTTTGCGCGAGTGGGCGATCCGCTACTTCCGGCGCCGCTCGATATTTATGCCGCGACCAAGCTCCGCGGCGAATTCAACGTGCTTGAAAGCGGTATAAGCAAGTGGGCGGTGCTGCGCCAAACCGCAATGCTCCATCCGCAAATGCTGTCGGACAATATGCACGACGGACTGATGTTCCACACCACGTTCGACGCACCGCTCGAATGGGCGACGGCGCACGACAGCGGCGTACTCATTGCTAACATCGCGGAACGGTTCGCGTGCGGCGACATTCCTCAAACGTTTTGGCGCAAATGCTATAACATCGCCGGCGGCAAGACAAACCGCAGCTACGGCATAGATACGTTCGACGACGGCTTTGCCGTTATCGGCGGTAATTCGAAAGACTTTTTCAAGCCCGGATACAGCGCCACGCGAAATTTCCACGGCGCGTGGTTCCTCGACGGCGACGAACTCGAAGACCTGTTTCATTTTCAATCCCAAACGACCGCCGATTATTGGAAAGAGGTGTTCGACGCGCATCCGTATTTCAAGCTCGGAAAGATAGTCCCTAACGCGCTTATCCGCAAATTCCTATTCGGCAAACTGCTCCGCGACGACAACGCTCCGTCATATTGGGCAAAGCACAACGACGACGCGCGCATAACCGCTGCGTTCGGCAGCCGCGACAAGTACGACGCGCTCCAAAAAAAGGAATGGAAGGATATCGTCGTGCCCGACAGAACGAATATCCCGAGCATGAGCGACAACGCCGCGCCGCTGTATTACGGCTTCGACTTTTTTAAGCCGAACAGCGAGCTTACCCAAGCCGATCTCGAAAGTGTAGCGTCGGCGCACGGCGGTAGGCTTATGTCCGAGTTCGACGGCGATATGTACAAAAAACTGTACTGGCAAACGCAGGACGGCGAGGACTTTACCGCGTGCGCGTACACGGTGCTTCGCGCAGGGCATTGGTACAGTCGGATCTATACCGAGTTCGTGTGGGACTTCGACAGGTTAGCCAAAAAGGACAAGATCTTCGCGTCGCTGTGGTACGATACCCACGAGCGCGACGAGGATATTCGTTACTCGATCGATGAAAATTTCAGAGCGCACGCGACAAAACTGTCGGAGAACGACGCATGAAGATACTCATTTATTATTTCTCCGCCACAGGCAATACCAAAATGCTTGCCGACGAATATAAACGCACGTTCGAAACATACGGACACGAAGTAACGCTGCGCGAACTGTCGGGTTGCACGCCGCCTGTCGTTTCGGACATCGACGCGTTCGACCGTATCGGTATAGGCTATCCCATACACGCGTTCAACGCGCCGAGAATAATACTCAAGCTTTGCAAAGCATTGCCCAAGCGCGACCGCCGCGCCGCGCCGAAAAACGTTTTCGTGTTAAAAACCTCGGGCGAACCCGTGCGCATGAGCGACGTGTCGTCGCTGAAAATGCGCGGCATGCTCCGCCGCCGCGGCTATAACGTCATAAACGAGTATCAGTACGTAATGCCGTACAACATAATTTTTCGTCATACCGACGAGCAAGCGTTCAGAATGTGGGAAACGGCAAAGAAACTTGTAAAAGTCGATATTTCCGAAATATCGCAAGACCGTCGAAGCTTGCCGAGAAAAATGTTTATGGGCGGTTTTTTGGCATGGATACTGCGGATCGAGCATTGGGGCGCGAAAATTTTAGGCAGGGGATTCAAGACCAACAGCGATTGCGTCAATTGCGGACTGTGCGTGCGCGCGTGCCCGGCGAACAACATAAAAGTAAAGAAAAACGGTAAACTCAAGTTCGGTTGGCATTGCATGATATGTATGCGGTGCGTCTTCAAGTGTCCGAAGAACGCGATAGTCCCGGGCATACTCAAAAATTGGAAGGTAAACGGCGACTACACGTTTGCGTGCCCCGAACAACCGTCGCCGCCGACCAAGCATGACGACTATTGCAAAACGGCATACGACAGGTATTACGCTCAAGCCGAAGAAAAGATAAATAGCGAAAAATAATTCGGAATGAGGAATTATCGATCGCTACGCAGTGACCAAAGTATAATTGCTTAAATAATTCTTGACCGCATTGAAAATATTGACATATTTTGCGGTAACATGACCCCGAGATTATTGTATGGTATAATTAAACCCACAAAAACAAACCGTCGGGGTTTTATTATGCGCTTAAACAGGAAACAGACATTTGTAATAGTATTCCTCAATGTGGTTATCGCCGCGCTTGTCGCGTTCATATTGCTGTATCCGCGGTTCGGCAAAGCCGACGGCGAGCAACCGTCGGGACCGGACATCGACGGCAACGACGTTACCGACCCCACGGACACGCCGCCCGACGAAGTGTATGTAAAGCTTCGCGACGCTACCTCGGGCGCAGTGGAAGAAGTAATACGCGAAACGCACATACAGGGCAGCGGCGACGAAACGGCGTTGCTCACGCAGTACGTAAACGGCACGCTGTACATTTTCGGTAACGCCACGGTAAGCGATTACGACTTCGACAGCTACGGCGGATTTTTATGCACCGTTTCCGATATCGGTAAGATCACTTCGTTCACATACTATGACGGACGCATGACCGCGGCAAAGCTCGTAAACGGCGGATTCGCCGTCGCTACGGTAGTGAACGCCGACAGCGATAAAACAAATTACAAACTGTATGTAACCGATTTTTCGGGCGAAACGATCGAGGTCGCAAGCCCGAGCGCGGCGGTCGAGGACATAATAACGGTAGACGGCACGATCGCCGCGGTGATAACGCGCCCCACGCTCACAAGCTTTATGCTGACCGAATATTCGTTCGGCGCGGACGGGAAGTGGAACAGCGAACGCAGTACGCATATATCGAGCGGATACACGCTCGACTATTTCGACTGTTTCTGTTTAGGCGATAAGTACATATTGGCCGCGCGCGCGTATAGTCTGCCGCGCTATGACTCGATAGTGTTCTATACGTTTGCCGCAGGCGGCGACGCGTCGGCGCATTTCTACGGCGGCTCGAGCGAAAACCTAATGCAGCCGTATGCCGTAATGCCGTACGCCAACGGGTTCATCGCGCTTGCGCGGCGCGACGGAGTGGCGGCGATCGTGACGGTAGACTATGCGTTTTTGAACTACCGCCGCGAACTGCTCGGGTTTATTTTTACCGACGCGCGCCTGTTTTTCCGCAACGATAAATATTATGCCGTGTTCGATTGCCCTGACGGCTCGGTCACATACGAAATAGACAACAATGTCAGCCGTAAGATCATATCCGCCGCGGACGGAGTGGCGGTATCGGCAGTCATCAATTCCAACGGCGCGATGCTCGCGGGCAAGGCCGACTCCGCGCTTAAACTGACCGACACCGCCGCGGCGCGTGCGCTCGTGCTCGATATGGCAGACGTCAAAGTTTTCGGCGGCTATCGGCTCGGCGACGAAACAGTGCTCGTACTGTCCGCAACGGGCGGCGCGGCACTGTCCGCGCCTATAGGCGGTCGCGATATATATGTGATAGCGGTCAATATATAATTATAAATTCGGAATTAGGAATTCTGAATTATAGATCCCTCGACTACGCTCGGGATGACATGGTTAGGCTTGTCCTTTCGACCAAAGCGCGACACGCCATTTTCCATGTCCTTTCGATCGTAGCGCGACACGCCATTTTCCATGTCATTTCGACCGAAGTGAGCGTAGCGAACGGAGTGGAGAAATCTATTGAACAAAATTCCGAATTATCATGACCTATCAGGTCATGATTAAGACATTTCATTGTAGATTTATTAAACTCTCTCTATGCAAAAAGCAGTGGAGAATCCTATGAAATTTACGAAAGATGAAGACGATATCCGAGTCATTTTGGAGCTGTTAGGCGAGATACGGTAAGTTTAAGGTCGGGTTTCGGTCGGCGAAGAATTGTTCAGTTTTTCGCGGATCAATGCGCAGATCTGTTTGGTGCCGTCGACGGAAACGCCGGACGCCGCGGAAATATATTTATGCTTATTGCGGTAGAGCGCGGACACCGCGTTCACGAGCGATGTCGGCGTCATGTCCGTTTCGCGCAGGATGTCTATAGCTCCGAGGTTTTTAAAATATTCGGCGTTTTGCAATTGGTCGCCGCGCGACGCTTTTTCAAGCGGAACGGCGAGCGTGGGAACTTTTAGCGCTATCGCCTCGGCGAGCGCGTTTGCGCCCGCGCGCGTTACCATAACGTTGCAAGTGGCGTACAGTCGCGCCATATTGTTTTCGAACTCGATAGGGCAGTATCCGTGCTGTTTCTCGCCGCCGGACTTGTTCCTGCCCGTCATGTGTATTACGTTAAAGCTTTTAAGCAGTTCGGGCAGGGCTTTTACTACACAGTCGTTAAGCGACTGCGCGCCCGACGAACCGCCTACTACCGCGATTATCGGTTTAAGGTCTTTAAAGCCGTAAGCAGCTCTGTCGGGTGCGCCGCGGTACAGTTTTTGACACAGCGGCGTGCCTACATGCTTGCCGTTCTTGAATTTTTGGGCGCACGGCGAGAACGCGCACAGCACAAGATCGCTCTTGTTTTTGGCGAGCTTGGTGGCAAGCCCCGGCGAGAAATCGCTTTCGTGGCTGATGAGCGGAATATTTTTGGACGCAAGCGCGACGGGCAGAGCGGCATAGCCGCCCTTACTGAAAATAAGCTCGGGCTTAATTTCGTCGAGCGCTTTGCGCGCCGCTTTTACGCATGAACGGAGCTTGAACGGTACGGATATGTTTTTAAGCATTTTGTCACGGCGGAACTTGACTGTGGGGATCGAATAGAACGGTATTCCGCGCTCGAGGCACAGTGTTTTTTCCATGCCGTCGCCGCCGATATAGACGCAGTTGTAGTCCGCTTTAAGCTCGTCTATAAGCGCGAAGTTGGGCATTACGTGTCCGGCAGTGCCGCCGCCGGCGAATACTATTGTTTGCATTGTGACCTCCGAGGAATTGAAAGTAATTAGTAATTATGAATTCGGAAAGCGGAATTATTGACCGCTTCGCGTGAGTAAGCAGAAAGATTTCTCCGCTGCGTTCGCTTGCGCTCACTTCGGTCGAAAAGACATAGTGGCGTTCAATAAATTTCTAACGTAACGAAACTATTCGGGTGCAACCTACAACAAACAACATAAGTAAACACACGACCCTAAAAGTTTTCTTGCCTACTTCTTTTACAAAAGAAGTAGGTTGACAAAAATTTTCCGTCATTGTATAATGTATACCTAAGACAATGTTTTTATGATAGGAGACGACAGTGACAACAGAATTTTTACAGCTTACGGGCGGAAAGAACGTAGCGGTCACATATTGGGACAATGTTGAAAAACCCCGTGCCGCGGTGGTCATGGTACACGGTATGTGCGAGTACATCGCGCGTTACGACGATTTTTGTAAATTCCTCGGTCACAACGGCTATAACGTTATCGGCATGGATAACCGCGGGTTCGGCGATACCGACGCGGACGCGCGCGGCAAGGGTTATCCCGACATGTTCGAAAACACCGTCGACGATATTAAAATGGAAGTGGATATAGCGCGTAAACGCTGGGGTGTGGAACGCGTGTACGTTATCGGTCACAGTTACGGCAGCATATTGACTCAGCGATTCATCGAGAAATACCATTCGTACGTGAACGGCGCGATACTTTGCGGCACTACGATGCAGAGCGGTTTCACGCTGTCGTTCGGGCATTTCCTTGCCAAGCGCAAGGCGAAAAAGCACCCCGACGCGGACGGCAAGATATTCGCCAAGCTCACGTTCGAGAGCTACGACAAAAAACTCAAGGACGGAGTAAACGGCTGGATAAACCGCGATAAAGCCGAAGTGGAAAAATACAATGCCGACGAGAAATGCGCCGGCGTGGGTATATGCTCGGTCATGTTCTATAAAGAGATGTTCAAGGGACTGAAACGCATTCTTAAAGACCGCGGAAGAACGCCGTCGGGCTTCCCGTTGATGATAGCGTCGGGCACGGACGACGGCGTGGGCGGTTACGGCAAGCTCATAAAAAAGCTTGTAAAAACGTACAGAAAGCACGGGCTTGACCCGTTTGTAAAAATGTACGAGGGCGGTCGTCACGAGCTTTTGAACGAAATAAACAAAGACGTCGTGTACGAGGACTTTGTAGGGTTTTTGAACAGACAGGAAGAAAACAGCGGTAAATAGACGTGTTTAATATAGTGCTTTATCAGCCCGAGATACCGCAGAACACGGGCAATATTTCGCGTACTTGCGCTTGTACGGGCGCTGCGCTCCATATAATCAAGCCTATGGGATTCGAAATAACCGACGCAAAACTGAAACGCGCCGGGCTTGATTATTGGGACAAACTCGATCTTACGTACTACGAAAACCTCGACGAGTTTTTCGAAAAGACGCGCGGCGGTCGATATTTCTATCTGTCCAAAAAAGCGAGTAA
>Ga0137306_103553_pt1 | contig 11462 bp, 10 predicted proteins | sample Inofroosms_March_FD_97187 | JGI IMG/M metagenome (GOLD analysis project Ga0137306, IMG submission 97187) | Mouse cecal microbial communities from Vienna, Austria - N-Acetylneuraminic and N-Acetylglucosamine D2O microcosms_March | ecosystem: Host-associated > Mammals > Digestive system > Large... | reverse complement strand
AAATGGGTCCAGGAACATGCAGAAAGCCTGCGGACAAATATGTAAGCATCCGCAGGCTCTGCTTTCCTTGTTTTTTATTTCTTCAAAAATCTACCATTCAGGAATACTGTCAGGGCAGTGTCTCACAGCTATCGCCGCACGCATTTCGACAAAACATCCGCAGATCCTGCACACGCCGTTCAGCAAATGTGCGCATTCTCCGCATTTTTCCAGTCTGCGTTCATACTCCGTTTCAGACACTTTGTCATCTTCCGGAAGACTGGAAATATAGGTGTACATATTATGAAAATATTCTTTTTCTGATAAATCTCTTAAAAGACATTTTCTGCATAGCCGCTCCTTATCATTCTCCATAACTGCTCTACCTCATTTCGAGATGCAGGACACTGCACGCCGGAACTGTAAATCGTATTCCCTTCTCTGTAATCTGCACTCCATCGTAATTTTTCACTATAACGCACTCCGGTTCTTCAAAAGTGTTTTTTGCGTGCATCTCTTCTGCCACGATCTCACCTTTTACTGTTTTAACATTTCTGTCAACGATTGTAACATCTATGTCAAAGCTTTGATCGGCAGAAAGATTTGTCATTGTAAGATGGAGTGTGCCGTCTGTTGTTTCTGATACAGACTCTGTCAGATTCGGTATCTGCCACTTCTCCTCCGCTCCGATCATCTCTGTCTCTATGCTGCTTTCCACGAGTTCCGCGTCCTGGTGATATTTATAAATATCAAAGACATGGTAGGTGGGAGTCTTTATCATTTTATTTCCCTCGGTTAATATAACAGCCTGAAGTACATTGACAATCTGTGCCAGATTTGCCATCTTTACGCGGTCGCTGTGTTTGTTAAATATATTCAGCGTAATGCCCGCCACAAGCGCGTCCCGCATCGTGTTCTGCTGATAGAGGAAACCTGGATTGGTACCCGGCTCGCATGTATACCATGTTCCCCACTCATCTACAATCATGCCAATCTTTTTCTCCGGATCATACTCGTCCATGATCTCACCGTGCCTTCGGATAAGTTCATCAATATACACAGCCTTGTTCAGTGTCTTATACCAAATTTTTTCATCAAAATCCGTTGAACTCCCTTTGGTCTCGATTCCCTCCGGATATACATAATAATGAAGGGAAAGTCCGTCCATGAAACCGTGCTGTTCTTCCTGCGTTCTCCTGAAACAGGTCGCAAGAACCTCTTTCGTCCAATCATAGTCGTCATGGGGCGCTCCGCAGCATATCTTCTGGATGTGCTGCTCACTGCTGTAATCACGCACGAAAGTCTGATATCTGCGGTATTCATTAGCATAATAATCCGGGTTCATGCTGCCGCCGCAGCCCCAGTTTTCATTTCCCAGGCCGAAGAAATCAACTTTCCACGGATCGCTGTGCCCGTTTCTCTTTCTGAGCTCTGCCATGGGAGAAACTCCGTTAAATGTCATATACTCTACCCATTCAGACATTTCTCTTATCGTTCCGCTTCCCAGGTTCCCGTTAATATAAGTCTTGCATCCAAGCTGCCGGCAGAGCTCAAAATATTCGTGGGTACCGAAACTGTTATCCTCAACCACTCCTCCCCAGTTTGTATTAATTATCTTCTTCCGTGCACCTGCAGGCCCTACCCCGTCCATCCAGTGATACTCGTCTGCAAAACATCCGCCGGGCCACCGGAGCACGGGAACCCGTATCTGTTTCAGTGCTTCAACCACATCGGATCTCATTCCGTTCACATTTTTAACCGGCGAATCCTTCCCTACATAAATCCCTTCATAAATGCATCTTCCAAGATGTTCGGAAAAATGCCCGTATATTTCTCTGTTGATCCTGCTCAGTTTCCTGTTGGGATCGATCACCATTCTCGCCATCTCAATATCCTCCTTCTTCATTTTCATACTGTCTGAACAGCCTTACAAGAAGCAGTGAATTTACATATGCACAGGCCGAAAATCCGCCCGCCAGCATAAAGATCCAAATGTCTTTTGTAAAAATCATAAGCACGATCACAATTACATGGATCATCGTCAGCAGAAATGTCTCTCTCAGATGAAAGACGGCTAGAACCACTGCATTTTTCACTGTTTTGAGGACAGTATTATCAAATCTGGCAGTTAATGCAAATACATAGAGGAGCGAAAAAAAACAGATAACCGCAAATACGCCTGTGATCACGAGCATCACCTGGTCGGCAGCAGAATATCCCTGTTTTCTCTGCCAGAACTTCAACCCGAATACAAGGACTGTTCCGATCACAAAATACAAGAATGATAAAAGCACCGACTGCCTAAAATTATTTTTAAATGCCTTAAGAAAAGGTTTGAATATATAACCGCCCTCGTGCCTTGCCTCACGCATGGTAATCGTATAAAGAGCGCTGAGCGCCGGGCCGGTTGTGATGACCGGCGCACAGCATATAATAAACAGAATATTCAGTATCATAAAATCTGCAACTGTACTTAAAAAGGCAATGACAGGACTGTCAAGATTAATCTTCATAGCTTTCTCCCGTATTGTAGCTGTGAATAGTAGTCGTCTGTTATTCTTTTACGCCTCCTAAAGTAAGTCCTGTTACGAAGTATCTCTGCAGGAAAGGATAAATACAGATAATTGGAAGCATAGTTAATATTGATGCCGCCGCCCGAATTGTCTCCGGTGTAACGGAGCCTGCCGCGTTTTTCATCGACTCTGCCGAAGAACCCTGATTCGTCACGGAAGACAGCAGTTTCATCAGCTCGTACTGCAGTGTTGTCAGACCGGAATTCATCCTGTTGTACAGCATGGCATCGAACCATGAATTCCACTGTCCTACCGCCACAAAGAGAGCAACCGTGGCATAAACCGGTTTACACAACGGTGAAATAATCTTTGTAAAAATCGTAAAATATCCCGCGCCGTCCAACTGCGCCGATTCTTCCAGGCTGTCCGGAAGCCCGTTCATATATGTACGGATTACAAGCATATTAAATGCGCTGACCATTCCAGGAATCACGTATACCCAGAAGCTGTTTGTCAGCCCAAGCCCTTTATACAGCAGGAACGTAGGGATCATACCGCCGTTCACATACATGGTAATAACCCAGAAGAGGGACAATTGTTTTTTAAATAAAAATCTTTTTCTGCTGACAATAAATGCCAGTATGGCATTGGCAATAAGCGCCGTGGCCGTCCCCACCAGAGTTCGCGCCACCGTAATATAAGCTCCGGTAATCAAATTATTTTTCTGCAAAACTGTGATAAAATTTTTCAGCGTCCATTTTCTCGGCCAAAGATATATTCCCCCCCTGAGCGCATCGGTTCCGTCATTAAAAGCGAGCGCAAGCGTGTTAAGGATAGGATACATTGTGACAAGAACAAACAGAATCATGAAAATCGTATTGCACACTGTAAGCGCTCTGTCCGCGGGCGCTGTTTTTATTTTGTTTTTTGTTCCCATATTCACCCCTCCTAAAACAGTCTCTCGTCGCCGTTTCGTTTGGCAATCTGGTTAGCGATCACGATCAGGACGATACTTACCACACTCTTGAAGATGCCGGCAGCCGTACCAAGTGAAAAATCACCCTGGCTTATCCCCCAGTTCAGCACATAGATATCAATCGTCTGAGATACGCTCTGTACCAATCCGTTTCCTAACAGGTACTGGATCTCAAATCCTGCATTAAGTACATTTCCGACATTCATAAGAAGAAGGATCATGATCGTAGGTCTGATTCCCGGAAGCGTTACATGTTTTATCTTCGCCCATCTTCCCGCTCCGTCTATCGCTGCCGCCTCATATAGCGAAGGATCGATGGATGTGATGGCTGCAAGGTATATAATGGCGTTCCATCCTGTTTCCTTCCAAACATTCGCAAACGCAACGATCGGCCAGAAATACTCCTTATGTGCAAAGAAATTAATGGGCTGATCAATGATATTCAGATTCATGAGCAGATCATTAACGATACCTGTTCCTGACAATGCGTCATGAATGATTCCTGTTACGATGATCCATGAAAGAAAATGCGGAAGATAAGAGATCGTTTGGACCGTCTTCTTTCCGACAGCATTTCGCACTTCATTAAGAAGGATAGCAAATACGATCGCCGCGATAAATGTCACTACCAGATTGAGCACACCCATAGCAAGTGTGTTTCGTATTACCCTGAGAAATGTCGCGTCTGAAAAAAGCTGCTGAAATTTCTCAAGGCCCACAAACCTGGAGCGAAAGAGTCCGTCAATGGGTCTGTAATTCTGAAAAGCCATCAGCCACCCGCCAAGGGGGAGATAGTAAAAAATAATACCGTAAATCAATATGATTCCTGACCAGATCAAAAGGGATTTCTGGCGCTTTGCCTCTTTCCAACTGAATTGGATCTTTGGTTCAGTCACTACTTCTTTTTTTCTTTTTACTTCAAAAGACATATATTCACCTCATTTCTCAAACAGGCAGATAAGCTTACAGCATATCCGCCTGTCCTGCCGTATTCTATTCGAATTTAGCTGCCTCTTCCATTCTGCGATCCAGTTCAGCCTGCATTTCATCAAGGAATGCCTGCGGATTACATCCATCATATGAATCCATATATGTATTCCATTCACTTTCGAAATCATCTGCCATAACAACTCTCGGGAGATACTCATGTTTTATCTCGCCCATTTTTGTCCATGCCACGCCGCCCGGCGTACTTGTTGTCATTGCATTGGAGAATGAATACATCGGATACCATGGGCCTGGAGCCTCGTTAGTTCCGAGCATATCCACATATGTATCAACACCGTATGCCTCGAAGCATTTCTGCACGGAGGAATTCAGACTGTCAAAGAATTCTCCCGGCTGCTCATCCGGCCAGTTGGCATTAACGCCGTCATCGCTGGTTCCTTTATATGACGGAAAATAGGAATAGGTACAGAGATGTGATGCTTTGTATGCAGTATCTGCTGCCTGTGTTCTCTGCTCTTCTGTCCGATAGAACAGATTGTTTTCATCTACTTCATAGTCGACTCCCTCTTCTCCCCAGAAACGCAGGTTATGGATATCCTGGCCGAGCAGATCGTCAACAAACTGAAGCGCGCCTTCCACGTCCTCACAGCTTGTTGTGATCGCAAGACCGGAGCCCACATTCAGTGCTCCGCCGGAATTGTGCCACTGATTCTTAATTCCCTTGTCAATGGTGATCGGAAGCGGCACATAAGTGCAGCCTTTCTTGTCCAGTCCCTGCTGTTTTAAAGAATCGTGCACATTGAACGCAAAGTTCCACCACTGGTCAACCATTCCCAGAACCCGTCCTGTGGAAAGCTTTGCGATATATTCATCATAAGTCTGCGTAAATGATTCCGGATCCACATAGCCTTTCTGGTACTCTTCATTCAGTTTCTGGAAATACCTCTTTGCAGTATCTGTTGTATTATAATCAATGATCTTCAGTTCATCTGGGTCAACAATCACAGAGCCGTCGTTCGGATAACCGTCAAGGAACTGCGGCGGATTCTCCAGACAGTAATATCTCCAGTCCTCACACAGAATCGTGTAGGCAATGTTGTCTGTGCCGTCCTCCATTGTCGGATTGGCTTCGATGTAGCTCTCCAAAAGGTCAAAGTACTCGTCCAGTGTATTCACTTCCGGATATTCCGCCCACTCCAGCACTCTTGCCTGTATCCAAAACGCCTCGTCATTTTGGGTCGTTGCTTTCTCTTCTCCTTTGATATTCTGGAACTGCTGAATCCAGTAAATATGTCCGTCATCCTGTCTCAGCTTGTTCCATTCTTCGTCGGAATAATAAGCCTTAATATTGGAGTAGTCATCCAGATAATCATCCAGCGGCACAAGTGCTCCTGCCTCATAGAGCTGACCCATAGCGTCTCCGCCGTCAATAAAATCCGGATATTCGCCTCCGGCGATCAAGGTGCCAACTGCCTCGGAAGCCGTCTGGCCGGTAAGCCATGTCTCATCCACTTTCACCCCGGTCTTTTCTGCGATGATCTGCTGAATTTCATTGTCGTCATTAATCTCCGCTCCGGGAACGGCGAAGAAAGCTGTAAATTCTTTAGTCCCATCCTCATTCTCGCCGCTTCCTCCTCCGCATCCGGTAAACAGCGAAACCGAGAGTGCAGATACCAGCAGCATTCCCGTTACTCTTTTTGCTTTCATAACCTTCCTCCTTAAATTTGATAACCTTATTCTAGGGGATTACCTCCCGAAAAAAAACGGATAAACTATGCCAAAAAGCCGGATAAACTATAGGATTTCACGCTGATGAAGCTTTTACACATTTCTCTGTGCCTGCGTCTTCGCCTGTTTTCGGAATTTTGCCGGCGTGCACCCTTTCGCTGAGATAAATCGATTCACAAAGTAATCCAGATCACGGTATCCTGCCATCTCCGCTATCTGGTATATTTTCTTGTCTGTCCGCAGCAACAGTTGACAGGCCTGTTCAATCCGGCAGTTATTCAGATAATCCTTAAACGACTGTCCGTATTTTTTTCTGAAAAGCTGCCCCAGATACGCTCCGTTCAAGTAATATTTCTCGCTGAGTTCTTTAAGCGTCAGATTCTCCGCATACCTCTCCCGGATCTCTTTTTCTATTTTTCCCAGTATTCCGCGTGAGGAATCCCTCCGCATCTGGGCCAGATAATCCCCGTATTCACATGCGACCCTGCACAGATGAGCCTTGCTGCCTCTGAGGACACCCGCCTCAAAAGTACCCTCGCTGATCATTCTCAGTATCTCTTCCTGATTTACTGTATCATCCAGCTCTGATGCCAGATGCAGAAGCTGAAACAGCAGATAATTCACATTCAGCCGCATAACTTCCGCGGAAACCTCTCTCTGCCGCATCTCCTCATAAAAATTATCAACTGCTTTCATGATCCCTGCATGATTGTTCTGTTCGATGGCATTCAGCAGAATATCAAGGCTTTTCTTACACAGCATGATCCCATGCGTATGGATCTGCATTTCTTCCTCATAATAATAGACTGTCTTTTTTTCTCTGAATCCCTGGACAGATCTCACCATGCGCGATGTACTGTACGATTTCGCTGTCTCTTCCAGATTTTTCACTTCTTTTCCCACGATCATAATCACCGGAAGACCGAGTATTTCTCTCAGATACTTTATAAAATCTTCCAGATATTTTTTAATATCTGTAGATTCATACATATATCCGCATAAAAGTAAGCCAACGTCATAGACTTTTTCCTGTATGGAGACATCCATGACGCAATGGGAGCTGTCATCCTGAAGGTAATCCGTGCAGGCTCTGTACATCTGCTTCTGATTTGCCAGCTTTACGGAATCCTCATAGTCATCTCCATCGACCATGATTTCAATATACCTCACCCGTTCTGACAAATGCATATGCTGCCGGACATACTCAAGCGTCAGAGGATCAGATCTTCCCTGAATGACAGAGATCAGCTTTCCGGCAAGATATGCATTTTCCAATTTTTTTGTCTCTCTGTCTTTCTCCAGTTCTATATTTTTCATTCCTCTGACTTTACGAAGCGCCTGGATCAATTTTTCTTTCTCCACGGGCTTTAGTATATAGTCCGTGCATGCATACTTGATCGCCTCCTGGGCATACTGAAAATCAGCATATCCACTCAGGATAATGAAATAAACGTCTCTGTTTTTCTTAGAGGCGCGCAGCATACGCAGCAGTTCCAGGCCGTCCATGACCGGCATTTTGATATCGGCCACAACAAGATCCGCATTATGATCCTGCAGAAAATGAAGTGCCTCTTCTCCGTCAGCCGCCGATCCTACAATTTCAAAGCCTTCACTTTCCCAGTCTATCAGTTCTTCCATTCCCCGAAGTATAAATGGTTCATCATCTACTAACAGTACTCTCAGCATCTTATCACCTTTTTTAACTTTCTATAAACGGCAGGCGTATCAGGACTGTCACACCTGTTCCTTCTTCCCCGCTTAATTCAAACCGTACCTTGTCATTTGACATCATTTTCAGTCTCAAGCAGGCGTTAATGATACCTACTCCTTTTTCATTCTCCAGAAGCTCTATACTCGCATTCTCCATCTTGCGCCACATGCTGTTAAGCTTTTTCTCCGTCATCCCTTCCCCGGTGTCTTCCACTTCAATACACAGCTCCTCATTTTCTCTGTACACACGGACAAATACCCAGCCCGGCACAGTCTTCTGCTCTATTCCGTGCACGCATGCGTTTTCAGTAAATGTCACGATCGTCAGTTTCGGGATTTTCTGGTGCTGACATTCCTTTTCCACATCCAGCTCATATGACAGCCTCGCCCCAAATCGGTACTGCTGAAGATCCATATAATTCCTGACAATCTCCATCTCCTGCCCAACCTCAACAAGATCCTCTCCCCAGTCCACGTACTGTCTCTGCATGACGGCAAGTTTTTCGACCATCTCTGCCGTAGTTTTATCTTTTCTTATCAAACTGTGCATTCGTATGCTTTCAAGCGCATTAAAAAGAAAATGTGGATTAATCTGACTTCTCAGCGCAAGCAGCTCTGCCTTCTGCCTTGCCACTGTCATTTCCTGTTCCTGTATCCGGTTTTTATAGACGATCTTTACCAGGGTTTTTATGCGGGATGCCATCCGGTTATAGTTTCTCATCAGGTCGCCTATCTCATCTCTTGCGCTGACATCTTCGATTTCAATCAGATTTTCATCTTCTGTGTTCCTGAAGATACTGCTCAGTCTGCTGATCCGGACAGTCAGCGAGCGGTTTAAAAGCAGTACCATGATCAGCGGGAACAGGATGTTGATCGAAACAAGAAGCGCCAGCATAGGTAGTCTCTCCGCCAGTTTTCCAATAAAATCTGTTTCTGGACGCAGCACGTATATTTCCATCTCTGCGCCGTAAATATTGCTTTTCTTAGAATATTCCACTTCCCTGGAAAATGAAAATTTCTCATACGGGTCCCCGATGTTTTCACCGCCTCGATTTGAAAATATGATTTTTCCTCCATGACATATATATACAGGCATATCGTAATTCAGATTTTGAAGTTTTCTGTTGATCGTGCTGTAATCCATTTCAACCTTAAGCAGCTTTTCCGATTGTCCGCCTCCATAGTAATTCATCTTACGTATGAAGTAGATATGCCTTTCCTGATCCATAACTGCCCCGGATATATCCGGCTCATATGCAAAGTAGAGCATCTGTCCCGTACCTTTTTCATCCAGTTCCTGATACCAGTCACTTCCTTTGAGCAGATCCAGACTCCTGACTGTGCCGCCGCTTACAATGGTACTGTTATCCGTGTACAGAGTTATCACCGAGCTTCCTGTCATATCTGCACTCTGGAAGAGTGTATCTTTGAAAAACCGCTGATAGTGAATAACATAATCAAATGGATCTTCATACTCTGTCTCAAGAAATTCATTGATATACTGATTCGCGTAAATGCTTTTTGCCACTTTTGAGACAGTGTCCACATCGTAAAAAATCTGGTAGTTGACTGCATCCGCAACATCTTCCATTTCAGATCTGTGCAACTGTGCTTCTGTATGCAGAACCGTATATATGATCACCCCGTCTGTCAGCATAATCGGCAGAAGCATACAGAATATGTAGATAAAGAGCATTTTTTTCCGGATCGTAAAATTATCGATCTGTCTTGTAAATTTTTCCAGTATAAATCGCATCCCTGCCCCACTCCTTTATAAATGGTATGACCGGAAGTCAGTCTATCCCGTACAGACATGGATTCACGGGCAATCCCGCCAGGTATACCGTATTCCCCTCTGGATCAAAGTCGTCCGGCTCAGTCTGTCCGTTTACTGCATGACCGCTTACCCGTATCGTGTCATCCGTATTTTTCTCATTATATATTATTTTTTAATCCATAAATGCAAAGTTTGAGTAAATTATATATGAAAGTCAGAAAAGAAAAATATGGATAAATACAGGAAATCCCCCGACAAATTAAATAACATCCCGGTATTACAGGAAACCTCATGATCAGAAAACACTGATACAGCCTGCAAACGTAAGAAATATCAGTGTTTTTATTCTTCTCTTTTTTAATTTATACAACCGCAGAATCACATGTTTCCATGGAGATCACCGGAACCAGTCACCTATATTCTATACCACTTTTCGAAAAAAATCGTTACCATATATATCCGATCATGCATTTCCTAATTATGCGGGAAGAGGTTACTGTTCACGGTGCCTTGCACCTTGCTGCAAGGCATCCGGCCGGTAAAATAGCGGTTGCATGCATCCAGCCCCTCGCCGTCAGGCGACTTTTTAATGGGCTGGATGCGTTACAGTTCGCGGCCGGTTGGGCCGTGAACTGTAACGGGAAGAGACCTCCGGCTTCAACCTTCTGTTTTTTCGCTTTACATAAAACGTATCCAGCCGTTACAATAATGAATAATGGTACACGCAGAATATGCGTTACTGTTCACACGGCGTCGTGCACTTGCTACACGGCGTCCGGCCAATAAAGTTACATTTGCAATAATATCCAGCCCCTCGCCGTCAGGCGACTTTTCAATGGGCTGGATGCGTTACAGTTCGCGGCCGGTTGGGCCGTGAACTGTAACGAATATGCTGAATGAACCTTCCCGGTCCGGTCGCGCCCCAAAACCGTCCAGTCACGCCAAACGGGTTTATTCCGGGGCCGGTTTGAACGAAAAAACAGATAGAACATTCTCGGAAATTCTTTATCCCCAGATCTGTGAGATGGGTGCGGGGGAGTTTCCGGAAGTGCTTCGACAGACATAGAGGAAAATCAACATGATAAAAACAGCGATTTGTGACGATGAGCCTAAGACCCGCGCCTACCTCTCATCACTGATTCAGGCGCAGCCCTTTCCATGTGAGATCGCGGAATATGCTTCTGCGGATGAATATCTTGCGGATCAGAAGGAAATCGATCTCCTTTTTCTGGACATCGCGCTGGATCCGGACGGTTCCGGATCAGACGGAATGACTCTGGCCCGAAGGATCCGGGAACAGGGAGCGGCGGTACAGCCGGTGATCATTTTTGTGACCGGCTATGAGCAGTATGTATTTGACGCTTTTGACGTGGGGGCCTTCCACTATCTGGTGAAGCCTGTGGACGAAGGGAAGTTTGCCGGGGTCTTCGCCCGCGCGGCTGAGCAGGTCATGGCCGGGCGGAAAACTCCGCAGACAGCCCGCCCGCTCGTGCTCCGGTTTGCCGGTACAAATAAGATCGTTCCATTGGACAATATTTATTACATCGAGAGCAGCAACCATAAGGCCATCCTGCATATGAAGGACGGGGAATTTGCCTGCTACATGAAAATCCGGGATCTGGAGCTGGAGTTGCAGGAGCATTTTTTTCGGATCCACAAAGGGTATCTGGTCAATCTCTCCTATGTGAGTGGATACAGCAAAACGGAGGTGACTTTAACAAATGGAGAAAGGCTGCTGCTCTCCAAGTATAAGTATCCGGATTTTGCAAAAGCGTATCTCCGCTTTCTGAAAAAAGGAGCCGGCCTATGAGTGAAACAGGATTTCAAATCT
>Ga0137306_103551_pt1 | contig 11473 bp, 8 predicted proteins | sample Inofroosms_March_FD_97187 | JGI IMG/M metagenome (GOLD analysis project Ga0137306, IMG submission 97187) | Mouse cecal microbial communities from Vienna, Austria - N-Acetylneuraminic and N-Acetylglucosamine D2O microcosms_March | ecosystem: Host-associated > Mammals > Digestive system > Large... | reverse complement strand
CAATGTCGGCAAGATAACTATTCAACTTGCCATTCATGGGCAGCGAGGTGTAAACCGTTCTTTTATGTTCCTGTAAGTAGCGTTTGTGTCGCTGTCCCCATAAACCGATAGGCTTGTGTTCTTTTTCGGTTGGTAAAGTAAAGCAAGGAATATAATAATCTCCCTGCAACTCATACCATAAACTGTTGCTTTCATCATAAATATATTTCTCCATAGTGTTGTCCTCCAAATAATATATTCGCACATATATCACAATTCTCCGATTGCCACACTCTGTTATATCGTGTTATGAGATTTTCTTGCCCTTAATTTTGCCCTTATAAGCAGTCAGGGAAAGAGTAAACTTGTGTGAAATCATATAAAGAGATAAGGCGAACACATTGCGACAAATCCTTTGTTTTCAAAGCATTTAGAGGATTTTATTGACAACCTATGAAGCGCAATAATCGCTCATAATTTTATGGTTTCCAATTTTCTGTTTACTTTTCCTATAAAGTAAATTAATGGACGGAAAACAGAGAGCGTAAAAACCTCTCTGTTTTTTTATTTCCTATCTATAACATTTGCTAAGAACGTGGTATAATTTATTATATCTAACAAAAATCACAATAGGATGGAGAGCGATATGAAAAAGACGCCAAAAAGAAATCGGAGAAACACCTTGTTTCTTTCCATTATATTAGTTTTTTGTATATTAGGACTTATTGTATTATCTGTTGCCAGAAAGATTTCTGCAGAGATGTCCACCTCTGCGATCCATAACTTAAGCGCCAGCCTCGGCCTGATCAAAAATACGATTGAATCCATCTTAATCAAGGAAACGGAGTTCCAGTTACTCATCGCCCAGGAGATCGCATCCTCCGATGATCCCTATGAGTTCATCCGTTCCTATAAGAACAACCACACACTGGCCAAACTGTCTCTCATCCTTGCTGGGGAGACGGAAGGTATCTCCAGCCTTGGGGAAATATTTACCGAGGATGAGCTTGATTTTTCTTTTGGAAAGACAGTCAATAACATGCCCCTCTCCCAGTCTTACCTCAATAGTATGGGGACATGGGCATACACGATGAAGTGTCCGGTCATCAAGGATGACAGGGAGATTGCCACGCTTTATGTGGAATATACCTTCGACTCCTTCGAGGAGGCGCTGCCAGACGGCTTTTATGATAACCACGCCCAGCTCTATATTATGGACACCAAAAGCCAGCGGCTTGTGTTAAAGCCGACAGGCATAGGCGAACGGGATGCAGGACATCTGAATCTTGCCGATTTTTACCGGGCCAATAATATCCTTGAGGAGAATCTCCAGAAAGAAGTGTCAGAGAGTGTTGAAAGCGGAAGCGATATCTTGTTCTACCATGATATCCGGAACCGGAATTCCCTAATATACATGTGGGCCGTGAACGACGGGGCGATCTACCTTATCGGATATGTGCCGATCGAGGCGATCCAGCAGGAAGGGCGTTCGGTAAACCAGAACATTTTTATCGTCGTAATCGTCATGCTGGCCGCTTTCCTCCTCTGCTGCATACTGTACTATTTCAGCAGGCAGGAAGACGAAAAGCTCCGGAAAGAGCGCGAAGCCGAAAGGGAGATTCACAATAAGCAGCTTGCAGAGGCGCTGCAGGCTGCCCAGATCGCAAGTAAATCCAAGACCACATTCCTCTCCAATATGTCCCACGACATCCGCACCCCGATGAATGCGATTCTCGGATTCACCACATTGCTTGCCAAGGACGCGGATAACCCGGCCAAGGTCAGGGATTATACGAAAAAGATAACCTCATCGGGCCAGCATCTTTTAAGCCTGATTAACGACGTGTTAGATGTATCCAAGATTGAGAGCGGCAAGGTCGTTCTTACTACCGGCGAATTCACGCTGAGCAGCCTGGTATCTTCCGTGGATGCCATCATCCGGCCTATGGCCAAGGAAAAAGCACAGAATTTCTATGTCTCGGTGACCGATATCAAGCATGAATACCTGGTAGGCGACGAGACAAGGATCAACCAGATCCTAATCAACCTGCTCTCTAATTCCGTAAAGTACACGCAGGAGCGCGGCAGCATCTGGTTCAGGATCATCGGAGTCGAACAACGTTCCGGTCAGTTTGAGCACATCCGGATTGAGGTCGAGGACAATGGCTACGGCATGACGCCAGAATATTTGGAGACTATATTTGACGCATTTACCCGGGCGGAGAACAGCACGACCAACAAGGTCCAGGGCACTGGGCTCGGCATGGCGATCACAAAGAATATCGTTGAACTGATGGGCGGAACGATCGACGTTTCCAGCGAAGTTAACAAGGGTACCCTTTTCCGCGTAGATCTGGAGCTTCGCATACCGAGCGGGCTGTCTGACGAACAGTTCTGGGCCGACAGCGGCCTTTCCCGGATTCTTGCCGTAGATGATGATATTGAGATCTTAAAGAGCGTCCAGACACTGATGAAGGATACGGACATCCCGGTAGATACCGCCCTCTCCGGTGAAGAGGCCATCGCCATGGCGCAGGCTTCCTGCGACAACGATGAGGGTTATGACGTCATCCTGCTGGACTGGAAAATACCGGAGATGGACGGGATTGAGACGGCAAAGAAACTCCGCGGGATCATTCCCGAAACTGTCCCCATCCTGTTTCTTACCGCTTACGACGGGGACGAAGTCCAGGATGAGGCTTATTCCATGGAAAATACGGGATTCCTTGCAAAGCCATTTTTCGTATCCGCATTTAAAGAAGCGCTTCTTAAACTGCGTAAAGACCAGAGCCATGAAAACCACATACTGGAGACAGCTTCGGATAGCTGTCTCAACGGTCTTCGCTTCCTCGTCGCAGAGGACAATGATATCAATGCCGAGATCCTCTCCGAACTTTTAGACCTCGAAGGCGCTGTCTGTGAGATTGTGGAAAACGGACAACTCGCATTGGAACGTTTTGCCGGCGCTGCTGCGGGCGAATTTGACGCTATCCTGATGGACGTCCAGATGCCGGTCATGAACGGTTATGAAGCATCGAGAAGAATCCGGGCATTAGAACGGGCGGACGCGGCAGACATCCCGATCATCGCCATGACAGCCAACGCTTTTGCCGAGGATGTCAAAGACGCCCTGAATGCAGGCATGAACGTCCACATCGCCAAGCCGATTGATATGGGATTATTAAAAAAGACCGTAAAACAATACGTCAGCAAAAATCAGCCATCATAAGAAAGGAGCATGACATGAAAGGAAATACAGCAAAAAACCGCAAAAGAATATCAGCAGCTATTTTAGCGGCCGTGATGACCTTCGGCTTAGCGGCCTGCAGCCATACTCCCGACACCAGCGAGAATCTCATACCAAATGATAAAGAAGAAAAAAAGTTCATCAACCTTTTCGGCCCTATGGAGAAATCCAAGCCCAACGCCACCAATGCGGCGCGCAATGCCTTTGACCAGACGATAGAGATGGCGGAAGAAAAGCTTGGGCTGACCGTTGAATACAGAACCTACACAGCGGAAAATTATCAGGAAAAGTCATATGACGACGTAACTCTCGACAGAGTGCGCAACGATATGGACGATCTCTATCTGCTGAATTCGGATACGATACAGATTTTAGGTTCAGAAGGCAGGCTCCTGGACTTATCCGGCCTTGACTGCGTGAGCAATCTGAGGGACGTCGTGAAGGCAGCCAATACCATTGACGGAAAGCTGGTCGCCATACCTCAGGAAGTCGTAGCCAACGGCTTGTTTGTCAACAAGGATATGTTTGACAAATATGATCTAAAGCTTCCCAACACGCCGGAGGAGTTCCTGGAATGCTGCAGGGTATTTAAGGAGAACGGCATCGAGACGCCCGTCGGCGCAAACCGCTGGTGGCTGGAAAACTTCGTCCTCGCCCAGGGCTATGCAGACCTGTATAACGGCGAAGATACGGATGCTGAGATCGCTGCCCTCAACACGGGCGAAGCAAGGTACAGTGATTATATGCGCCCCGGCTTTGAATTTCTAAAGGAAATGATGGACAAAGGCTATATCGACGCTAAAACCGCTTATACTTACGAAGCCATAGAGGGGGAAGGCCCTGACTTCTTAGCCCAGAAGACGCCGATCGTAATGGCATACTGGGGCGCGGCCAACGCAGAGACCGCTTACGGAAAGCCGGACTTTAACCTAAAGGTCATCGGTTTCCCAAGCAAGCTTGGTCAGATGCCTGTCGTATCCATAACCGGTTACGGGATTTGCGCAGGCTCAGATCATATCGACGACACATTAAGCGTTCTGGATATCATCCTGTCCGACGAGGCGCTCCAATTATACACCGAGACCAACAAGGTCATCTCCCCGTCGAAAAATGTGGAAGTGGACTGTATCCCTGCATTAAAGCCGCTGAACGACCGGATAAAAAAGAACATCTACGTACTGGGTTCCAACGCAGGCATGAATGTAGAACAGTGGGGCAATACATGCCTGATCGTGCGGGAGCTCCTGAACGGCTCCACAGTGGATGAATGCATGGAAATGTTCGACAAGCTGCAGGACGAAGCTTTGAACAAATCAGAGTCTTCTGAAAACCAGGAATAATATAATACTACTGTTCACGGCATGAACAATAGCAATAATAATGATAATAACAGAGCAAGCATTAAAACCGAATTAGTGCTTGCTTTTTTTGTCTTTTGGGTATAATATGAATATATATCTAATATAGTTTTAAAAACTACATGTTGTTATTATCATATTTGCAAGGAGGTGTATCACATGTCAGATACTATCAACCGTTATGTAAAGGATCCCGGAAGCGCAATCACTCATTTTATTGGAATGCTCATGGCCATATTCGCAGCAGTTCCGCTTATCATCAAGGCCGCTCACGAGCCGGGACGTATCTATCTGGTCTCTATCGTCATATATGCGGCGAGCCTGATCTTATTGTATGCAGCAAGCACTACTTATCATACCTTCAACCGTTCAGAGCAGGTCAACACGATACTAAAAAAGATCGACCACATGATGATCAGCATTCTGATCGCCGGCAGCTACACACCTATCTGCCTGCTCGTATTGGGCGGCAGGAGAGGGCTTTTCCTTCTGACGGTCGTGTGGAGCTTTGCCGTCGTCGGCATCCTGATCAAAGCATTCTGGGTATACTGCCCAAGATGGGTTTCCTCTGTACTGTATATCGGTATGGGATGGACCTGTGTCCTGGCTTTTACACAGATTCTAAATTCCATGTCAGCAGCGGCGTTCCTCTGGCTGCTTGCAGGCGGCGTCATCTATACGGCAGGAGGAGTCATCTATGCACTCAAGCTCCCGATCTTCAATCTAAAGCACAAAAACTTCGGAAGCCACGAGATCTTCCACCTGTTTGTCATGGGTGGCAGCGCGTGCCATTTTGTTGTCATGTATGTGTTCGTTCTTTAATTCCTGTATCTTTCTCTCACGGAACGAGCAGCATGTACGCCTTCCTGACCCATAAATGATAGCTTTAATTCCCTTATCACTGAAAATACCGTTGTTCAAAAAAAGAAGCGTCCTACTCAGGGCAGCTTCCTTTTTTGATCAGCTTCAATTTCTCCTGCCTGGTCATACGCTTTATCGCATATTCCCGCTTCATCGCCTCGCTTTTCGTCGCGTGCTCCTCTGCATATACCAGCTTCACTGGACGCCGGCTCCTGGTATATTTCGCCCCTTTCCCCGAGTTATGTACTTCTATACGCTTCTTAAGATCCGCCGTCCAGCCTGTGTACAGACTTTTGTCCCTGCATTCTACGATATAGGTATAATTCATATTCTCACCTGCTGTCTTTACATCCTTAAGCCTTCCATAAGTATGCCAAATCCAGGCATACCTATGGAAACTTACATATCATTATAGAATATCCGGCGAAAAAATAACAGCCCGGTATGCCGCCAGACTGCTACTTTTTTCTCTTCATTTTACTCTACCAGATAATCCATCGGATTGACCGGCTGTCCGTCTTTTCTCATCTCAAAATATACATTGCAGCCCTCTACGCTGTAATAGATCGTCGGATCTCCCACATATCCGAGCACGGACTTGCTGTCCACATAATCCCCCGTCTTAACCTTCACGTCATTTAACTGGCCGTAGAACAGCTCGTACCCCCCGCCGATATCAACATTGATCGTCGTTCCGGTCTCTGCCGTCTTGTCGATAGATTTTACGATTCCCGGCGCGGAAGAGATCACCTGATCGCCCTTCTCCCCGGCGATCACCAGCGCAGGATTGTACTTAAACTGGTCCAGAGTGGAGAAGTATACCGTCTTGTCCATACTGTAATTCATCAGGAGCGTCCCTTCCACCGGCCACAGAAGCTTGCTGTCCCCGGCAAAATTCACGGCGTTGCTCTTGCCGGCAGTCTGCTCAGTGCTCTCCGCCTGAGAAGCTTCCGGTTCTTCCTCTTCTTCTGTCTCTGTCTCTTTCTCAGAAGCTGCCTCTGCCACCTTGGCCAGAGTATCGTCTTCCTTCTCATTGATGATCAGATCCGTGTTGGTCGGCTTCGAATCCTCAGTCTTTTCTCTCTGTTCCTCCGTTTTTGCCTGCGACAGCTCCATCTGTTCGATTTCCCGCTGCGATTCTCTGTAGTCCTTAAACGTATATGTTCCCACAATTGCAATTGCTGCTGTGAAGCACAGCACTGCAGCGACGGCTGCCCCTCTGTTTTTTCGTTTCGGCTTAAATCTTGGAGTTTGTTGCCTTTCATTCATATTAATCACCACCTCTGACTCTATTTTTGCCAGATAGCGGCTGACTTATTCTTATAAATACAATTAATTCTAAGTTTGATGAAAAGGCTGTTCATACCGCAGCCGATAACCGCTCCTTTACCTCCGGTCTGCCGATACGATATCTGTCACCTCCTTTATCTCGGTATCCGTAAAGAACTCTTCCAGTATCTCCTCATAATTCCGCCCGGCCTTCGCCAGCTCATTTGCCGTATTCTGGCTCATACCCAAGCCGTGTCCTACGCCTCTCGTCGTGATCCTGAGCTTCCCGTTATACTTCTGCAGGGTAAAGCAGCTTGACGCGAGATGGTAATTGGTCCGGAATTCCTCGCCGCTTACCTTCTCCTTGCCTACCCGCACACTGAGCACGTACCCGGCAGTGTCGCATTTTTCCACCTCCGCATCCATATCCTCTAAGGTCACCGTCTGGATCTGCTCCTCCGCCTCGATATCAAAGGGGCACTCGGTAATCTTAAGATACGGATACCCTTTCCCCAGCACCTCTTTCCCGTCCCTGGTGCTCCCGTTGCTTAGCCGGAAAAATGGTGTCGTCGCAGGCTTACCGTCATACATAAGCACCTGTCCTTCCGTATCCCTCCACGCGCTTCTGAGCTTGTTGTAGTAGCGGGAATACCTGGTCACACCCCACGCCTTCTCCATCTCCTTCTGTGTCCAGAAGGAATCCTCCAGCACCATATCGCTGCCCTCTTTCTCAATCCTGCGGTAAACATCCGTCCGCACAAGGATTGCCTGCGCCTTAAGCATCTCCTTGTCATAGTCCGGCAATACTTCCTTCGCCATAATCCCTATACAGTAATCTTCGATGGGAAGCTCGGCAATGCCGCCTTCTGTATCCGAACCGCTGTCACCGTCATCCCCGGCGCTCTCCGCTTCCTTAAGCTCCCCCCTCTCCCCGTCCAATGCCTGGCTCTCGCCGAGCCGGACCTTCACATATGTCCCGTCCACATGGGACGATGTCGCTATGCTTGGCCCATTTATAAATACCGTTATCACATAAGGCAATAATACGATGATGATCAGATAATACCCGAATTGCTTGAATTTCTGCCGCATAAAAAGCCCTCCCATACATTACTGTATGAGAGGGCCGCTGCTTTTATTCATCTATATCGGAAAAATGCTGGATTCCTGAGTCTGTCTGTCTTCAACCTTGATCTTATCCAGTTTCCAGATATCTTCCACATATTCCTCAATCGTCCGGTCAGAGGAGAATTTGCCGCAGCAGGCCGTGTTAAGAAGCGCCATCTTCGCCCATCTCTCCTCATCCTTATAAGCCTCTTCCACCTTCTCCTGAGCCTCTGCATAAGAGCGGAAATCCTTCAGGATAAAGTACATATCCGGCCGGTCGCTTCCCTTCTTCGTCAGCAGACTGTTATACAGGTCGCGGTATCTCTCCGGATCGCCCTCTGCATAGGTGCCGTCTACAAGCTGGTTCACTACGCGGCGGATCTCCTCGTCACTGTTGTAGATGTCGTACGGATTGTAGCCGCCGTTCTTCTCGTATCCCATGACCTCATCAGAGCTCATACCGAAGATAAATGCGTTCTCCTCGCCTACTTCTTCTACGATCTCAACATTGGCACCGTCCATCGTTCCCAACGTCGGCGCGCCATTCAGCATGAACTTCATATTACCTGTACCCGAAGCTTCCTTGGATGCCGTAGAGATCTGCTCGCTCACATCCGCCGCCGCAAAGATCCACTCTGCAATAGACACACGGTAATCTTCGATAAATACGACCTTAAGCTTCCCGTTGATACTGCGGTCATTGTTCACCACGTCTGCCACAGAGTTAATGAGCTTGATGATCCCCTTCGCGCGGACATAACCAGCCGAAGCCTTCGCGCCGAAGATAAATGTCCTCGGATAAAAGCTCATCTCCGGATGGCTCTTGATCTTATTATACAGATACATGACATGCATGATGTTAAGGAACTGTCTCTTGTACTCATGAAGCCGCTTTACCTGTACGTCAAAGATAGAATCCGGATCGACCTCGATCCCGTTATGCTCCATAATATACGCTGCAAGACGCTCTTTATTCTTGCGCTTGATCGCCATAAATTCTTTGAGGGATGTCGCGTCATCTGCATATTTCTTAAGCCCCTCCATCAGAGTAAGATCTGTCACCCAGTCTTTGGTGCACAGCTTCTTTGTCACCCACTCAGCAAGCAGCGGGTTGCCGTGCATGAGGAAACGTCTCTGGGTAATACCGTTGGTCTTATTGTTGAACTTCTCCGGCATCATCTCGTAGAAATCCTTCAGTTCGCGTTTCTTAAGAATCTCTGTGTGAAGTCTTGCCACGCCATTTACCGAATAACCCGCAACGATAGCAAGATGCGCCATCTTCACCTGGCCGTCGCGCAAGATTCCCATCATCCTGACCTTCTCCTCGTCGCCCGGATACATCTCACGTACCCGGATAATAAAGCGGCGGTCAATCTCCTGGATGATCTGATACACACGCGGAAGCAGCTTTGAGAACAGGTCGATGGGCCATTTCTCAAGAGCCTCCGCCATAATGGTATGGTTCGTGTAAGCGCAGGCTTTCGTCGTAACCTCCCACGCCTCATTCCATCCAAGCTGGTAGTCGTCGAGAAGGATTCTCATCAGCTCTGCTACCGCAACCGTCGGATGCGTATCATTCATCTGGAAGGTCGCCTTCTCGTAAAGCTTTCTCACGTCGTCATGGCTTCTCATATATTTTGCAACTGCTGCCTGCAGACTTGCGGATACGAAGAAATACTGCTGTTTCAGGCGCAGCTCCTTTCCGGCATAGTGGTTATCATTCGGATAAAGCACCTCTACGATATTCTTGGCAAGGTTCTGCTGCTCAACCGCTTTGTGGTAATCGCCCCGGTCGAAGGACTCAAGCTGGAAGTCCACGATCGGCTCTGCGTCCCAGATCCGCAGCGTATTTACCTGATTATTATTGTATCCCACGATCGGGTAATCATACGGAACGGCACGCACGGACTCATAGTTCTCCTGCTTAAATACCGTCTTTCCCGTCTCGTCATACTCTACGCGGATATTGCCGCCGAAGCGGATCTCCTTGGCATACTCGGGTCTGCGAAGCTCAAAGGGGTTGCCGTTTATCAGCCAATTATCCGGCACTTCTACCTGATACCCGTCTTTGATCATCTGCTTAAACATCCCATAGCGGTAACGGATGCCGCAGCCATAAGCCGCATAGCCGAGAGAAGCCAGTGAATCAAGGAAACATGCGGCCAGACGTCCTAAACCTCCGTTTCCAAGAGCCGGATCCGGCTCCTCATCCTCGAGCACATTGAGATCTATCCCCATCTCCTCCAGCGCTTCTGCCACCTCGCTATATGCGGTCATATTAATCAGATTATTTCCAAGGGCGCGCCCCATTAAAAATTCCATGGACATATAGTATACGATCTTCGGGTCATCCTTGTCGAACTGTCTCTGCGTCGCGATCCAGTCGTCAATGATCGCTTCCTTCACCGCGTAGGACACCGCCTGGAACTTCTCCTGCGGATTTGCCTCGTCTAATTCCTTGCGGAACAACCTTCTGACATTCTCCCGCACATCCCTCTTAAATATTGATTTGCTAAATCTTGAATTCATCTGCCTAAATCCTTTCTACACCCAGTGTAACTTTTTCTCCGTTGATCTTCCATTCCTTTACGTATCCTGCCGGAGCCTTCTCCTCAACAGAAACCGCCAGTGTCTCCTCGCCGACAGCCACTGCATTGCCGGCAAATACCGCTCTGGCCTTCTCGGTTCCTTCGTAAGTTACGGCAATCTTATCCATAACCTCAAAACCAGCCTCCTTGCGCATCGTCTGGACCTTGCTGATGATCTCTCTCACAAAGCCTTCCTCTAAAAGCTCATCAGACAGATTCGTATCCAGGACAACCGTGATTCCATTATCATTCTCAGATACATACCCTTCTGTCTGCGCGGACTCGATCAGCAGATCCTCCCTGAACAGGGTGATCTCCTGCCCGTTCACCTCTAGCTTCAATGCACCTGCAGCGTTCAGCTCATCCATAGCTGCATTGCCGTCGATCTCACTGAGCACTGCTTTAATTCCTCCTAACATTTTACCATATTTTGGCCCCACTGTCTTTAGTTGAGGTTTAAAAGAATAGGAGGTGAAATCTCTTACTTCTTGTGTAAATGTTACAGTTTTCACATTCAGCTCATCCGCAACGATATCCTCGTAGAACTTCGGCAGGCAGAAGTCTGCCTTCACGTACATCTGCCCGATCGGCTGACGGTTCTTGATGTTCGCCGTATTCCTGCAGGCGCGGCCCATGACGACAAGCTTAAGCACATTGTCCATGTCCGCCTCCAGCTCCTCGTCGATGAAGCTTTCTTCCGCCTTTGGGAAGCTGCACAGATGGATGCTCTCCGGCGCGCACTTATCGATACTTCTCACCAGATTCTGGTAAATGTCCTCCGTCATGAACGGGATGAGCGGAGCCGCTGTCTTGCTGCAGACAACAAGCGCCGTATAAAGCGTCAGATAAGCGTTGATCTTATCCTGCTCCATCCCCTTCGCCCAGAAGCGCTCACGGCTTCTTCTGACATACCAGTTGCTCATATCATCCACGAAATCCTGCAGCGCCCTTGCCGCCTCCGGGATCCGGTAACCGCCAAGATCTTCGTCCACCTCTTTCACCAGGGTGTTCAGCTTAGAGAGGAGCCATTTATCCATTACGGACAATTTATCGTATTCTAACGA
>Ga0137306_103548_pt1 | contig 11482 bp, 12 predicted proteins | sample Inofroosms_March_FD_97187 | JGI IMG/M metagenome (GOLD analysis project Ga0137306, IMG submission 97187) | Mouse cecal microbial communities from Vienna, Austria - N-Acetylneuraminic and N-Acetylglucosamine D2O microcosms_March | ecosystem: Host-associated > Mammals > Digestive system > Large... | reverse complement strand
AAACAGCGCCAGGGCCGCCGACGGTGATGGCGGCGGCGATTCCGGCGATGTTTCCCGTCCCTGTGGTGGCGGCCAGCACCGTACACAGGGACTGAAACTGGGAGATGGAATGACTGTCAGAGGTTTTTGTCACGCTGCGGTCCCGGAAACAGGCCAGTATGGTGCAGCGCATCCACCGCCTGAACTGGGTGAGCTGAAAAAATCCGGTGCCAACGGTAAACCATAATCCTACGGCTAAAAAACAGAAAAGCATTGCGGGTCCCCAGACAAACCGGCTGACCTGTTCGTTGACTGCGGTAATCCATTCAGTGACAGGATTCATCATAACGTTCTCCCATGGCGTTGTTTCTATTATCAATCCTATGTGACAGGAAAAAAGATATTCCGGATTTTCAGCTTTTCGGCGTAAGACATGCGATTCCCGCAGGGTATTTCATTCGGAAGGGTCGGGAGACTCTGTGCTCATACCTTCATAGTTCTCTGACTGCCGTCCCCATGGTCCTCCCGGTCCGGGAAAAGGAGGTCTTGGCCCCGGTCCCGGTCCAGGAAAGGGGGGTCTTGGTCCCGGTCCTGGCCCAGGAAAGGGAGGTCTTGGCCCCGGTCCCGGTCCAGGAAAAGGAGGTCTTGGCCCCGGTCCCGGTCCAGGAAAGGGGGGTCTGGGACCTGGCCCTGGTCCAGGAAAAGGAGGTCTTGGTCCCGGTCCTGGTCCAGGAAAGGGAGGTCTTGGCCCTGGTCCCGGTCCAGGAAAAGGAGGTCTTGGCCCCGGTCCCGGTCCAGGAAAAGGAGGTCTGGGACCTGGCCCTGGAACAGGGGGTCTTGGGGGCGCCGGCTGTCCGGAACCACAGAAGCTGCACCCTTTGCGTTTGCGGAAAGGAAATTGTGACCAGATAAGCATAAAGTTTACAATCCTGCTTTTTTATTAATGTATGTTAAAAAAACTGTTTTTGTGCTATCATGAAATGTAGGAGAAACGTTAGATGCTTGGCACAGGGGGCGAGAATTGAGACGTGAGAGAACGAAGGAAATGGGCGATAACCGGCGTCCTGCTGGCGGCGGCGCTGGTATTGCAGGTTCTGGCCAGATATACAAAGGGGTTTGCCGACTGGTACGGCGGCAGGATTTATCCACGCATGGTTTTTGTGATAGGCGGATTTTTTTCTTTTTTTCCGTTCAGCGCGGCGGAACTGGGGGTTTATCTGTTTCTGGCATGGATTGCGCTGTATACGGCTGTGTCAGTGATTCTGATGTATCGCAGCGGACCCGGCGTCCTGAAAAATTACTGCGCTTCCTTTACGTTGACGGCGTCGTTGCTGCTTCTGATTTTTACGCTGTTTTGCGGAATCAACTATCACAGCGTTCCTTTTTCAGAAAATGAAGGTTTCGTCATGAAGCAGTCCTCAAAGGAGGAACTCCGTGAATTGTGTGCGTATCTGGCTGAGGAAATCAATCGCAGCGATGCGATGCTGGCCGGAGAGAGTAACCGCGGCAATTCGGTGTTGGCAGAGGAGATTAACCTCAGTGACGCGGCGCCGGCTGATGAGATCGACAGCGATAATACGACGATGCCTGCAAAAGGAGACGCCCGTTTTACATCGTTGGATCTGATGGAACGGCAGGCGGTTCTGGCCATGAAGGAAGCGGGCGAAACCTACGAAAGCCTTTCGGGTTTTACCCCTGAGCCAAAAGCAGTCTGGCAGTCCGGCCTGCTGTCGAAAGTGAAAATTATGGGAATTTACAGCCCGTTTACCATCGAGGCTAATTATAACCGGGAGATGCCTGTATTCAACGTTCCGTCCACGCTCTGCCATGAGCTGTCCCATCTAAAAGGGTATATGCGGGAGGACGAGGCGAACTTTGTGGCCTGGCTGGCCTGTATGGCCTCCGATCAGCCCCAGTTTACTTACAGCGGTCACATGCTGGCATTCAGCTACGCCATGGACGCGCTGTGGAATACGGGGGAAAAGGAGGCATATCGGGAAATTTACGCCGGACTCTGTCAGAACGCGAAAGAGGATTTGCAGGCGGACAGCGCGTTCTGGCTCCAGTATGACGGGAAAGCGGCAGAGGTGTCTCAGACCGTGAACAATACATATTTGAAGCTGAACAGCCAGGATGACGGCGTGAAAAGCTATGGGAGAATGGTGGATTTGCTGCTGGCGTACAGAAGAGAGGAGCATCAGGATGAAAAGAATCGCGTTGATGGTTATTAAACTGATTTGGATCGCGCCTTTTTGGTTTGCGAGGATCTGTCTGTGGGCGAAAAGCGATAAGCATACGGAGCTGGAAAAGTTTTCTTTTCTCAAAATGGTGACAACCAGGGCGAATAAAGCCGGGCGGGTGATCGTACAGGCGTCTGGTCTTGAGAACCTCCCGGAAAAAATGGGGTATGTGATATTTCCCAATCATCAGGGTATGTTTGATGTGCTGGCGCTGCTGGAATGCTGCCCCCATCCGTTTACCGTGGTGATGAAAAAAGAGGTGGCGAACATATTTTTGGTGAAACAGATCCGCCGGCTTTTGAAAGCCCAGTTCATCGACAGGGAGGACGTAAGGGGCTCCGTGCAGGTGATCCGTCAGATGACGGCTGAGGTAAAAGAGGGCCGGAATTATGTAATTTTTGCGGAGGGAACCCGCTCCAAGCACAAAAACCGGATACAGAGCTTCAAAGGCGGCAGCTTTAAAAGCGCCATCAATGCCAGGTGCCCCATCGTCCCGGTGGCATTGATCGACAGCTTTAAGCCTTTTGACAGCCATTCCGTGGAACCGGTGACTGTTCAGGTTTATTTTCTGCCGCCTCTGTACTATGAAGCGTATAAGGATATGAAATCGCTGGAAATCGCCGCCCTGGTTCAGCAGCGGGTGGCGGAAAAGATTAATGATATATTATGGTCCCAAGGAAGGCAGATATAAGAATCAGCATAATGGGGGACAGCTTCTTTTTTGCCAGAAATTTTGCCCCTGCCGTCAATGCCAGCAAAAGGGCCAGAAGAATCACGGCCTGCCAGTCAATGGAAAAATTCTGTGCCTGTCCCAGGCAGTTGTTGATGCACATATAAATGCCGGTGGCCAGAATAATGCCGATGATGCAGGGCTTCAGTCCTTCCAGAACAGCCTGGACATAAATGTTGTCGATCATTGTTTTCAGTACCACCATTGCCAGCAGGATGATAACGAAGGAGGGGAGAATCACTGCCAGCGTAGCAAGAACGGCGCCGAAAAAACCTGCCTGGCTGCTGCCTACATAGGTGGCCAGGTTCACCATAATCGGTCCCGGCGTACTTTCGCTGACGGCGATCATATAGGTCAGGGTCTCGTCTGTCAGCCATCCGTGAGAGAGTACCACATCACGGATCAGAGGGATGGCGCTGTAAGCGCCGCCGAAGGCAAAACAGCTTACCCGGAGGAAATTCCAGAATAATTCTAAATAAATCATTTCTGTTCACCGCCCTTTCGCAAAATTTTAGTTTCCAGGATAAAGATGGAAAGGCTGACCACGGCGGCGATCAGCATCAGGCTGATGGAGGAAAAGCTCCAGGAAAACAGATTGATCAGCAGCATGGCCGTAAAGGAAGCGGCCATAATGACGGAGGGCAGCCACTGCCTTTTCATGTTTTTCATCATCTTCGCCGCCGCTTCTACAATCAGAACGCCCACGCCGATTTTAATGCCATTGAAGGCATGGGCGATCACGGCGATCTCAAGAAAATTATCCAAGAAAAGGGAGATGGCAAAGATAATGACAAAGGATGGAATCGTTACGCCCAAAGTTGCGGCCGCCGCGCCGATTAGACCGGCCTGTCGGTAGCCCACAAAGGTGGCGCAGTTGATGGCGATGGGGCCAGGCGTGGATTCGGCGATTATGGTGACATTCATCATTTCGTCGTTGGTGATCCATTTGTTTTTCTCCACACAGATATTTTCTATGATGGAGATCATGGCATAGCCGCCGCCGAAGGTAAACAGGCCGATTTTCATAAAGGTCAGAAACAGGCGGTATAAAATGTGTTTTTCTTTCATAGGAATTCTCTTTTCGGTGCATGGATAGATTGTTGCGCTGTCTGGATTTTATCCTATCATGGACGGTAGGATTTTGCAATGATGCGGCAGGCGAAATTCGCGCAAAATTTACTGCCTGAAATTCATGCCAACATATTTTTCTGAAAGCCTTGCAATAAAAACCGCTTTATCGGCAGTGGCCTTCAAAAGCGGTTTTTAAAGTTATATGAAAGGTTTTATACGTGGCTAAGGTTTCTCACATTCCGCAGCCTTGCAGACTGTCTCGTCGAGGCGTTCGCCGCCGTGGTCTGCGGCGGGTCGTATGCGGATGAGTGAGGCGTCCTCTTTGCGGAGGGCAATCAGGGTGTTCCGCACCAGGTAGGCGGAGGATTCCCTGTGCCGTCCGGTCAGGACACAGCGGATGTTTGTGCCGCTGATAAAGCCGAGATCTATGAGACGGCGCCGGATTCCGCCTTTTGCGTTAAGGGACAGGATCACGGCGGTTTCGCCGGTACACATTTCATTCAGATAACCGGATTCGCGGCCGGAATTACAATATGAATCGCATTTCATTGCTTCCTCTCTGAAAAAAAGAACTGTTCATTATAGTATATGCCAATGTTTTTTCTTGTGTTTTAAAATGTCCTGCCTTATAATAGACAAAGTGCGAAACGGCAGAAAAGCCGTAAAAGAATAAGGATGAGTTTATGAAATATACGAATATCAAAGAAGGAATCTTTTTAGAGCGCCTGAACCGGTTTGTTGCCCGGGTAACGGTGGATGGGAAAGAGGAATACTGCCATGTGAAAAATACGGGGCGGTGCAAAGAACTGTTTGTGCCGAATACCAGGGTGTTTGTCAGTGAAATCGACAGCACAAAGCGGAAAACCCGGTATGATCTGATCAGTGTTTATAAAGGGGAACGTCTGGTAAACGTGGATTCCCAGGCGCCGAACCAGGTGGCCCAGGAATGGGTGCGGGCCGGAGGGCTTTGCTCCGGCATTACCAAGCTGATCAGGGAAAAAACTTATGGGGATTCAAGAATCGACATTTATGCCGAGACAGAAAAGCGTAAGATTCTGGTAGAGGTAAAAGGGGTCACGCTGGAGGAGGACGGGATTGTGCGCTTTCCGGACGCGCCTACGGACAGGGGAATCAAGCATCTGGGCGAACTGGAAAAGTCCCTCGCGGCAGGCATTGAGGCATATATCCTGTTTGTTATTCAGATGGAGGGCGTCAGATATTTTGAGCCAAACAGGGCCGGGCATCCGGAATTTGCCGACGCGCTGGCGAAAGCATGTCAGGCCGGCGTCCATATCCTGGCTTATGACTGTAAGGTGGGAACGGACAGCCTGGAGATTAGCAGCGAGGTGCCGGTGCTGCTGCGGTGATATGGGTGTTTCATAATCCCTTTTTGATGCTGTTATGGAGTTTTTATACTTTTATTACGCTGCAGAAGCAATTTTCCAAACTTTCGCGGATTCCCTATTTTAATTTCTGCTGATTCGAGTTATAATAAACGAAACCGGGGCGTCAGCGGACGTGCCATCAAATTACGTGATATATGGAGGAATAGAGATGTTAGTACCAGTCCCAGATCAATATCAATAACCTGGAGTGGACAAAGTCCGTGCTGGCCACGGCACAGGAGCTGAACTCCCCCGTGATTTTGGGCGTGTCCGAGGGCGCGGGGAAATATATGACAGGTTTTAAGACGGTTGCCGCCATGGTAAAGGCCATGATCGAGGAGATGGGGATCACCGTTCCGGTGGCGCTCCATCTGGATCACGGCACTTACGAAGGCTGCCTGAAATGTATCGAGGCAGGCTTCTCATCCATTATGTTCGACGGTTCTCACTATCCCATCGAAGAGAATGTGGAAAAGACCCGCGAGCTGGTAAGGATCTGTAAGGAAAAAGGAATTTCCCTGGAGGCCGAGGTGGGCTCCATCGGCGGCGAGGAAGACGGCGTGGTTGGCATGGGCGAGTGCGCCGATCCCAATGAGTGCAAGATGATCGCGGATCTTGGCATCGATATTCTGGCAGCCGGCATCGGAAATATCCACGGACAGTATCCGGAGAACTGGCAGGGCCTGAATTTTGACGTTCTGGCTGCAGTGAATGAGAAGGTAGGGGAAATGCCCCTGGTGCTTCACGGCGGCACGGGTATTCCGGCGGATATGATTAAAAAGGCCATTTCTTTAGGCGTCAGCAAGATTAACGTAAATACGGAGTGCCAGCTGTCCTTTGCGGCCGCTACCAGAAAGTATGTGGAGGAAGGTAAGGATCAGAAGGGTAAGGGTTATGATCCCAGAAAACTGCTTGCGCCCGGTGCGGAGGCCATCAAGGAGACCGTGAAAGAGAAGCTGGAACTGTTCGGTTCCGTGGGAAAAGCCTGAGTATTGCTGTCCGTTTCATGACTGGCAATACACTTTGCAATGCACAAAAATGATACGGAATGCATAGTTTCATTATAAACGGACGGAGACAATCATGGGGCATAAAATCAAATGGATCGTTTTACTTTTGTTGGCGGCGGTGTTCGTATTTTCGGGAATCCAGCTGTACCGCAGCGTAATGGAATATAAGGTGGGCGAGAACGAATATGACAGGCTGGCCCAGGAGGTCTATGCGGATACGCTGCCGCCGGTGGTGCCGGAAGGGTTTCAGCCGGATGCCGGCGGACAGGAGGATGAGACGGAAGGTACCGGGCAGGATGCCGCCCTTTCCTTTGACATCGGCCATGAAAAGCTGCGTGAGATCAATAAGGATTATATCGGCTGGCTTGCCATGAACGACAATATCAATTATCCGATTGTCCAGGGCGCTGATAACACCTATTATCTGACCCATACCTTTTATGGAACCCAGAATAAAGCCGGGACTATCTTTATGGCGGCGGAAAATGAGGAAGGCTGGGACGCGAAAAATATCATTATCTACGGTCATAATATCAAGAACAACACGATGTTTGCCACATTGATGCAGTATGAGGATCAGGCATTTTTTGAGCAGCACAGATATTTCAGTATTTATACGGAAGAAGGCGTTTCTGTCTATGCCATTTTTGCCGCGTTCCGGACGGGAGAAAGCAGCGAGGCTTACCAGTACGGCTTTGCCGATGACGAGGATTTTATGAATTATATTGCCCTGATGCAGTCCTGGTCCGTGATCAATACTGGGATAGGCGTGGACCCGGATGACCAGATTATTACATTGTCCACCTGTACGAATGTGAATAACGGCCGTTTTATCGTCCAGGGGGTAAAGATCGAATAAAGTGGCAAAGCCTGAAAAAACGGTAAAAGTTCAAAGGATTTACCTGCAGGCATAAAAGCCATAACCACAAATTATATGGATATGGGAAAAAAGTGCTTGCATTTATCGGAGAAATGATGTATTTTAATTGTTGTAAATAAATAAAGATGACTTTAAGAACAATGGCGTTCCGATTTTCAAATTGGGACGCCTTTTCCATGTATCGCAGGAAGGTTCTATGCATTTTCCTGTGAAAAAAATATTTCACAGAAGTGCAAGTATAAATGCAGGGTTTTTATTCATCTGAAGTTTAAAACGTGAATGTATTTCCAGCATCTTTCAGAGAATGCTTTCAGGACTGGTAAAAACTGCGAAAACTGAAAGCAGACGCGATGAGAGTCCGGGAGTATATACAAAAACAGGGAGGAAGAAGCGATGAGTGAGATGATCAATGTTGCGGAAGTCTTTGGCGAAAATGTGTTTAACCTGGCAAAAATGAAGGAGCGGCTGCCGAAAAAAATTTATGCGGAAGTCAAGAATGTAATGGAGAATGGCGGCGAACTGTCCGTATCCACCGCCGATGTGGTGGCGAAGGCCATGAAGGACTGGGCCGTATCGAAAGGCGCCACTCATTATACCCATTGGTTCCAGCCGCTGACCGGCATCACGGCGGAAAAGCATGATTCCTTTATTTCGGCCCCGGATGAAATGGGACATACGCTTCTGGAGTTCTCCGGGAAAGAGTTGATCAAAGGCGAACCGGACGCGTCTTCCTTCCCTTCGGGCGGACTGCGGTCCACTTTTGAGGCCAGGGGCTATACGGTATGGGACTGCACTTCTCCGGCATTTTTGAAAGAGGACGCGACGGGCGTGATTCTTTGTATTCCCACGGCATTTTGTTCCTATAAGGGCGAGGCGCTGGACAAGAAGACGCCGCTTTTGCGTTCCATGGAGGCAGTCAGCAGACAGGGTCTGCGGATCGTAAAGCTGTTTGGCAATACGGAGGCTACCCGGGTGATCGCTTCGGTGGGACCGGAGCAGGAATATTTCCTGGTAGACAAGGAGAAATACCTGCAGAGAAAAGACCTGATCTATGCCGGACGCACCCTGTTCGGAGCGCCTGCGCCGAAGGGCCAGGAGCTGGAGGATCAGTATTTCGGCGCGATCAGGGAGCGGGTCGGCGCTTATATGAAGGAGCTGAATGTAGAGCTGTGGAAGCTTGGCATCACTTCGAAAACCCAGCATAACGAGGTGGCTCCGGCTCAGCATGAGATGGCGCCCATCTATGGTACGGCAAATATCGCCGTAGACCATAACCAGCTGGTAATGGAGACAATGAAAAAAGTGGCCGGTCATCACGGCCTGACCTGTTTGCTCCACGAAAAACCTTTCGCCGGCGTGAACGGTTCCGGCAAGCATAATAACTGGTCGCTGGGCACGGATAACGGTGTAAACCTGTTAGACCCCGGCGATACGCCGAACCAGAATATCCAGTTTCTTCTGGTACTGGCCTGCATCATAAAGGCGGTGGATATCCATGCGGATCTTTTACGGCAGTCGGCCTCAGATGTGGGCAATGACCACAGGCTGGGGGCCAACGAGGCGCCGCCGGCCATCATCTCCGTATTTTTGGGGGATCAGTTAGAGGATGTGGTGCGTCAGCTGGTGGAGACCGGCGAGGCGGCCAGATGCATCGAGGGCGACCGTCTGCAGGCGGGCGTAAGTTCACTGCCCAGTATTTCAAAGGATGCTACGGACCGGAACAGAACCTCACCTTTTGCCTTTACCGGAAATAAATTTGAGTTTCGTATGGTAGGCTCCGACGACTCTATCGCCAGCCCGAACACCACATTGAACGCGATTGTGGCCGAGGCGTTCAGCGAGGCGGCCGACATTCTGGAAAAAGCGGAAGATTTTGATATGGCGGTTCATGACCTGATCAAAAAGTATCTGGCCGAACACCAGAGGATTATTTTCAACGGCAACGGTTATTCGGAGGAATGGGTAAAAGAAGCGGAGCGCAGAGGGCTGCCTAATATCAAGTCCATGGTGGAGGCCGTGCCTACGCTTGTGACGGATAAGTCCGTGGCCCTGTTCGAAAAATTTGGCATTTTTACGAAAGCAGAGCTGGAATCCCGTGCCGAGGTGCTGTACGAGACTTATGCGAAGACCATCAATATCGAGGCACTGACGATGATTGATATGGCAGGCAAGCAGATTATTCCTGCGGTAGTGTCTTATACCACCGAGCTTGCATCCTCCGTCAGCGCAGTGAAGGAAGCCTGCCCGGAGGCAGATGCCAGCGCTCAGAAAGAGCTGTTGATCGAGACTTCCGCGCTGTTAGCCGAGGCCAGAAAGGCATTTACCGCTCTGAAAGCGGCCGTGTCCGAAGCCTCCGCCGCGGAGGAGGGCGAGGCGATGGCCTATGCCTACAAGGATAAGGTTGTTCCGGCCATGGAAGCGCTGCGCGCCCCGGTTGATCAGCTGGAGATGATCGTGGATAAAGAGTACTGGCCGATGCCTTCCTATGGTGATCTGATGTTTGAAGTATAATATATAAAACAAAAGTCCGGCAAATGCGGAACTGGCGCATTCGCCGGATTTTTTTAAACGGTAATGACAGAACAAAGATTGAACCCGCCTTGGTGAGAGGCGGGTTCAGTCTTTGTTCTATATAATAATGAAAAAGGGAGGAGAGCTGGAATCCAGCTCTATATTATGAAAAAAATTAGTTAGTAAGCATTAGTCACTTGTTTTTATCTTATGGTGATATTATAGATGTCAATCATGTCAATACTATGAGTTTTTTGTAAAACTTTTTTGAATAAGTTGTGAACGGAATTTGAACGGATGGAAATAGAGCCGCTGCCTGCAGGGATGGCTGCATGATGATGGCTTACTTGAAAAGCATATATTGTTATGGTAGGATTATAAAATGAATAATTATATGTATATTTTGGAATGCAGCGACGGCAGCCTGTATACCGGCTGGACCAATGACCTGGCGAAGCGGGTCAAAGCCCACAATATCGGTCAGGGCGCTAAATACACGAAAAGCCGTAGGCCGGTAAGGCTGTGTTACTGGGAGGCTTTTGGCACAAAGCAGGAGGCTATGCGCCGGGAGGCACAGGTGAAAAGGCTGACCAGGGCAGAGAAAATGAAACTGATTACAAATGGGAATGAAGACAGCCGCAAGGGATAGGGATTGTTCTGGGGCGATAAGACTTTCAGAGAAAAGACTTTACATTTTTTCTTTATAGAATGTTTGGCTTTTATCTGTTATAATAGCGTTTATAAAAACAACGATTGTTTAGAAAATAACGCGAAGGAGGACAGAGAAATGAATTTATTGATATTAGGCGGCTTTCTGGGTTCAGGCAAAACGACGGTGCTTTTGCAGCTGGCAAAATATATTACCGGCGACGATGTAAAGCCAGGCGAGACGAAGGTGGCGATTATAGAAAACGAGATTGGTGAGCAGAGCATAGACGACAAAATTTTAAAGTCCGGGAATTACTCGGTGGAAAACCTGTTTGCAGGCTGTGCCTGCTGTACCTTGTCCGGTTCCGTGCCCGTATATGTGAGCAAAATCCAGAAGGAATTGAATCCGGAATGGCTGATTTTCGAGTCCACCGGCGTGGGCTATCCGGCCAGCATTCAGAGGACGATCAAGGAAGTGCTGGATGTGGATTCCAGAATCTGCATTATCGTGGACGCGAAACGGTGGCTTCGGATTGAAAAGCCGATGGAGCAGCTTTTGAGCGGTCAGTTTGAGAATGCGGATGTGGTGCTGATCAATAAGAAGGATTTGGTAGATCGGGAGATATTGGAAAAAGTGACGCAGTCCGTGGCGGCCCATGTTCCGGATGTGAAGCTGATTCCGATCAGCGCGGTGGAGCCTGTTTCTGAGACTGTGTGGGAGGAAGTGCTGGGGCAAAAATAAATGCTGATTTCTATCATCTGGTATAAGCCTGCCATATAAGGGTGGCGGATATTCGATGAGGAAACGGTATTTAGACAGATTGTCGGAAAGTCGGCCGGGGTGCATAACCGGTGCGAAATATTTGGAATGTGCTATTAAACGAAATATCATAGAGATATGCAGCGAAAAAATTTCAAATTGCAGCCGTATTTTCCGGCGCTATAGGAGATTGGTATGGGAAATGCAGGTTTGGAACATGAAAATAGGGAAAACAATGGGAATCAGGAAAACGATGAACACAAAGAAT
>Ga0137306_103547_pt1 | contig 11484 bp, 10 predicted proteins | sample Inofroosms_March_FD_97187 | JGI IMG/M metagenome (GOLD analysis project Ga0137306, IMG submission 97187) | Mouse cecal microbial communities from Vienna, Austria - N-Acetylneuraminic and N-Acetylglucosamine D2O microcosms_March | ecosystem: Host-associated > Mammals > Digestive system > Large... | reverse complement strand
TAATAGTTCCGGTATAATTTTTTAAAACAGGAGAATCACATCCGGAGCAGCTTCCTCTTTTGTAAAAGTTGGTAAAACCGTATCCTATCTGCTCCGGATACAATACTCCGTTTATGAATTATAACACATTTTTCCGAAGAATGCTATTTTTTTACGGAATTCTTTCAGGAAATTTTTTATATGACTGGTAATTTCTGCAGATTTCGCAGACACACGGTATTTTTCCCGTAAAAGTACATAGAAATCCCCCGGAGCGTTTTTGAGGGGAGGCTCCGGGGGATTCTACAATCATTTATACTCCCTATTATAATAACAACCGAGCGGGACAGAATATGACACTTTTCGGTAAAATTTTTAAAAAAATTTAAAAAAGTTGTTTTACTGTTCAAAGTCAGCAGCGTATGCAATCAGGTTCCTCAGGAAAAAGGGAACAGGAAAGCCCGGCAAAAGCCCGCTTTGCTCTCAAAACTTATAAGAACCCCCTGGAGCTGTTATGAGGGGAAGCTCCAGGGGGTTCTGCAATAATTTATACTCCCTGTCTATAATAACAATTAAGCAGGACAGAATATGACACTTTCTGACATAAAATTTTATTATTTTCTATAATTGTAACTTCTTAATTGTAAATCTAAATTCCCAATCATAGTCCCAGGTACCTTTTGATGGCTTTTTGCTCATCACCTTCACTTCCTGCAGCAATGATTTCTTTCAATGTTATAAGTTTATCCTGTAATCCATTCGAAACCTGTCCGCCTGACCATTCCAATGTTTTTCCATCCAATGTGCCTAAGTCGCACTGCACATAAGTATTACTTTTGACAGCCACTTTTGAGTCAGAGAATAATATCCCAGTTTCAAATAGTAATCGCCCAGGTATTGCATTCGTTCTATGACATGGGCAGACTGTGAAAAAATTTACTTTACTGCCGCTGTTTTGCTGCTTTTAAGTCCTCTGCCGAATACAGCTCCAGAATCTGTGATTCCGGAACACTCAGTTTTAACATATTAAAGACAGCAACTATACGTTCTTCTCTCCGTCCGTTACGTTCCCCTTTTTCTATTCCATCTTCATATATCATTTTTCCGATTTTCGTCATGGCAAGCTCCCTCCTTATTGTCTCCGCATCTTCTCCGCTGATGAATTTATCACTCACTACCAGAAGACCGGAAAATACAAATCACTATCATTCTTATCAGAGGAATTTCTCCTGTATCAGCGTAAATACGTCTTATCACTCTCCCAATATAATTCAGGTATTTTATCCGATTCTCTGTGGTGTTTCCGGATTCGTAATCCACAAGGGCATATGTTCCGTCCTCCAGCAGAAACAGGTTATCCATCCTCAGTTCATTTGCCGATACCTCCGGCAGATTCGTGGGCAGAACTTCTTTTATCCTGGGCAGTTTCAGCCCATAGGCTTCAAAGGATTTCTCTCTGTAAGCCTCACTCAGTATCTTGAATTCTATATCTTTATTCTGCCAGGCAATCCCTTCTGACATTCCATCCCCTCCTCTTTTTTTACATTGTAACATCTGTCTGATATCAGTGCAAGAGCCGATATTTTCAGAGTAACATCTGTCTGATATCAGTGCAGGAGCCGATATTTTCAGGCAAAGCCAGCAAAAATCCCCTCAGAGCCTTTCCAGGGGTCAGCTCCAGGGGATTTCTCCGAAAAATTTATATATTATTCCGGATACTCTGTCAGAGTATCTGCTCAATCACGTTATTCTCATACAGCAGCTTCAGCAGTGGATTCTCCTGTATCTCCTGCATCATGGCTCCTCCCCAGTCGCTGCTCTGGCACAGGGTAATCACAAAAAACAGAATCCACACAATTACCAGTCCTTCCAGAGCGCCCACAATCAGGCCGCCTACATGGTTAATGCTGTTAATTCCAGGCAATCTTGCAATGATGTCAAGAAGATGAATCAGAACGCCCAGCAGAATACTGATAATAATAAAGGACAGCGTCCAGGACAGACGCAGCAGCACCGCGTCGGCAATCAAATCTGCCGCCTGTTCGTAAAGCCCGCTGTTTTCCAGCAGGTCTCCTGTCTGCTCTGTCATATTTCCGGTAAGGAATTCCTGCACTTCAGAGGGAAGTTCCACACCGAATACATTCCATTTCTCTGGTTCTGCTGTTTCATTCTGGCCGGAGCCTTCCTGCTGCTCTGGCAGTCTGCCTTCCATATTTTTCTCAATTCCGGATGAAACGGCTTCCATGCATTTTTCCCGGATGGTATCGTACAGGGGCGTCTGTGTCCGAAGAAATTCCGCTGTATACGGGGCGGCCAGCGACGCCAGAACTATGGTCAGCACGATGGCCACCAGCGAAAAAATCATCCGAACCATCCCTCTGATATAGCCATGAAGGGCAAAGCACCCCAGAACAATCAGCACGATTATCAGTAATATATCCATGTTTGCTGTACTCCTATTTCAGTCTGATCCTCTGTGTTTCTCCATCTGTCAGGAAAATATAATCTCTGACTTTGTTGGCAGACATTACCTTCCAGATGTTTTTCTCAAAGTTTTCGTGATACTTCCGAATACCCCGCAGGGTGTATATGGCGCATTCCAAATCATTCCGAATACAGATTTCATCATTTTCCAGAAAGCCGATTTCCTGGTATTCCATCCGGAAATCCCGGGAGAGAACTTCTGCTCCCCGCAGGTCATAAATATTCATATGATAAGATGATTCTTTGTTCTCATTGTCAAACACAAATCCCATATAGGCGTCGTTATAAAAAATGCTGCGTATTTCCCGCTTCAAATCCAGTTCCTTTTTGACTTTCGGTTTCTGGGAAGCGTCAAAAATTACCGCTTTTCCATTTCCAAATCCTACCATAATATCGTTTGTGAGAAATTCCACCTTGGGTACTACCATCTCGGAGTAGGAAAACTGGCCCACAATATTATCAATTTCATTCTGGCCCATGGCGTCAAAATAGAAAAAGGTAATGGTGGTTTTTACGAATCCTTCATTCACATCCAGCAGAGACACCGCCAGTTTCTTCCCGTCATTGGATATGGTCAGATCCAGGGGGTATCCGCTGTTTTCCGTATGTACTTCCCCGCCTGCCAGATATTCTCCTGATTTGTCATACACCTGTATGTATCCGGTGCCCTCCTGTTCCAACAGCACCGCAACGGTGCCCTGGCCGGCCACCTGTACCCGCTGAACGGGCATGGACGTTTTAATTTCCCCGCAGGGGCCCGTTGTGTCCATAATATAAATCCGGTCGCCCTTTTTATCTGCAATCGCCACATAGTTCTCACAGGAATCTGTCATGGGAGATTGCATTTCATAGGTCTGGTTCCAGATGGTTTTATTATTCGTATCCACCAGAGAGGCGCCGTCTTTGTTATATTTCAGAATATTTCCGTTAAACACATCAAACTGAGTGCCCGAAGTATCCTCCCGTTTTACGGTTTTCAGCACTTCGTAACCGGTATAAGTCCTGGTCTGCAAATATATATACAGCCCGGCGCTTCCGGCCAGAAGAAGAATGGTTACAAAAGCAATGATACCCAGTATTCTTCTCCGGTGCCTGTGGATTTTCTCATTCATTTCCTTTACATCCGATTTTACAATCCGGTATGCTTTATCTGCCAAAACTACACCTCCAGGTATGAAATCCGTCAACTGTGCATGGAAAGTCCGTCCTTATCATATCATACTCTTACGTTTCATGCACATTTTTTCATAATATAGTGATTCCGACTCTTATGGAAGCAGCAGTTTCTGCCCTGCGTAAATTTTATCTCCATTTTCAATCCCGTTTACTTCACAGACTCTTCCCATCATGTCTTTGGTATGGTAAATACTGATACAGATGGAAGCCAGGGTATCTCCCGGCTGCACCGTATAATACCGGGGTTCTGCCGCCTGTCCGCCTGAGGTTTCCTGTGCGGTATTATCTTCTGCAGGAGCCTCCGGAGAAGAGTCTGTTCCTGCTGCATCCGGTTCTGCAGTTTCCTGACTGCCCGTGTTTCCCTGTCCCGCCTGATTATCAGCATTTCCTGGCTGCGGAGCTTCCTGTCCCGCCTGATTATCAGTATTTCCTGGCTGCGGGGTTCCCTGCCCGGTCTGGTCACCGGCAGCTTCCGGCTGCAAAGCGCCCTGGGCTGCTGTTTCTCCGGTACCTGTTTCCTGGCTGTCTCCTGCCTGTCCAGGTTCCGAAGCAGAAGTTTCTTCTTCCAGCGGGGATACCTGGGAGGATACGCTTTCCACCACAGGGCCGTTCTCATCCCCGGAACGCTTCCCTTCCGATTCCACATGACTCATCACATCCAGAACATCCTCTACTTTCTGCATTTTCCGGTAATTATTGATGGTGGTAATTCCCAGAACACAGACGACCACCAGGAAAAAGGAGGAAGCGGTATAAAGGAAATTCCGGTTTTGTTTTGCAAGCTGTCTGCCCTGTCGTTCCAGTATCATGTTCCGGTAGGATTCCAGCGCTTCTTCTGCATGGGTCCGGGGTTCTTCCAGATTGTTTCTGGCAAATATTTTTTCCGGATTTCCCGGTTCCGTTCCCCGTTCCAGCTCCCGGTGCAGTTCCTGAAATGCTTCCGCCGCCGAAATTGTTTCGGATGGTTCCTGCACTGATTTCCCACGCTGCTCCGAAACTGTCTCGTCTTCCGGGCATGTCTGTGCCTGGGGGGCTTCTTCCGGCTGTTCCGGTGTCCGGGTTTTCTTCGTCTCTGACTGCTCCTGTGTCCGGGCTTTCTCTGTCTCTGACTGCTCCTGTGTCCGGGTTTTCTCTGTCTCTGACTGCTCCTGTGTCCGGGTTTTCTCTGCTTCCGGTCGTTTCTGCGTCCCGGCTTTTTTTGTCCCCGGCTGTTTTTCTGTTTCCCTTCCGGCCTTCAATTCCCGGTGCAGTTCTGCAAATTCCGTGCGTTCTTCTGCCTCCGCCAGCTCTGTCAGTTCTTCCAGCCGCTGCTCTTCTTCTTTTTTGCTGATCATATATTCCTGCATGGGAATATTTTTCTCATAATAGATGTAATAGCCTTCCCGTTTCTGCAGGTAGCCCTGGTCATAAATGAAGAACACTTCCTCATTTTCCAGCACGTCCATCAGCATAAGCACCTTGTCCCTGCCTGAAAAATATTTCCGGTGAGCTGCCTCCGCAACGGGCGTCAGTTCCATGGCCTGTCCTTTTTTTCCAAGAAACCAGCCTACAATCTCCTTTTCGGGAAAATACTGTCTGATTTCCCGTTCCGCAGATTCCCGGAAACTGTCGTCCATACAGATTTGCTCCAGCTGAAATACCGTGTTTCCGCACTCCAGGGCTCCGCTGATAAAGGTATAGCGGATATCTTTGCACACCTGGCTGTTTCCCAGAAATATTGCGGCGCAGGATTCATTTTTCCCGGCCAGAGTTTTCAGATATGTATACACGTAATCTTCCAGGTATATCTTATGTCTCCCTGCAGGGCTGCCCATCTGACGGATGTTCTTCGGAAGGCATATTTTTTTCTCTTTTTCTTCCGGTAACCCCTCTCTGCAAACAATTTCTATCATGTCTTCACCTCTTTTTCCACATGGTAGCATATTCTGTTTGCAGTTTTTGGAAATCCCTGTCAGGCCCCGGAAAAACATTTCGACGGGATTCTACAATTCTGTCCTGCCTTCCAGAGCCCGCAGCAGCGTCATCTCGTCGATGTATTCCAGATCTCCTCCCACAGGAACGCCGCTGGCGATTCTGGACACCTTGATTCCGGTGGGCTTAATCAGTTTGCTGATATACATGGCTGTGGTTTCTCCCTCCAGACTGGAGTTGGTGGCTATAATCACCTCGTCCACATCTGCCTGCAGGCGGTGCATGAGTTCTTTTAACTTTATATCTCCGGGGCCTATGCCCAGCATGGGGGAAATGGCCCCGTGGAGCACATGGTACACCCCTTCGTATTTGTTGGTTTTTTCGTAAGCTGCCAAATCCCTGGTATCTTCCACCACCATAATGGTTTTATGGTCCCGGTTTTTATTTTTACAGATGGGACAGAGTTCCTCGTCGGTGAGGGTGTAACATTCCCTGCAGTACTTTACATTTCTTCTGGCTTCCGTTATGGATGAGGACAGCCTTTCCACATGCTCCAGCGGCATATGCAAAATATGAAAAGCAAGCCGCTGTGCCGACTTGCTTCCAATTCCGGGCAGAGAAGATAACTCCTCAATCAGTTTACTTATCTGGCTGCTGTAATAATCCATTTTCTCCCTCCCTGCCTGTGTCTAAAATGGAAATCCGCCGCCCATTCCGCCGAGTCCTCCCGTGATTTTCGACATGGACTGCTGGGACGCCTCTTCAATCTGACGGAGCGCCTCATTGGTGGCCGCCATAATCAGGTCTTCCAGCATTTCAATATCGTCCGGGTCCACTACTTCTTCCGTCAGTTTCACTTTTGTGACTTCCCGCTTGCCGGAAACAGTAACCTCTACTGCTCCGCCCCCTGCAGCCGCTGTAATTTCTTTCTCCTCCAGCGCTTTGGTGGCCTCCTCCATCTGCTTCTGCATTTTCTGAGCCTGCTTCATCAGATTATTCATGTTGCCGGGCATTCCTCCCGGAAATCCTCCGCGTTTCGCCATGGTATTTCCTCCTAATCTCTGTTTCAGTCTTCTATGACTATTTCCATATTTATGAGCTTTCCAAGATCCACATAAGTATCTTCCGCCGGCCGTCCTGTCTCATGCAGCTGAATTTTTACTTCTGTTTCTTTTCCAATCCGTTGAAATATGACCTGCTTTAATTCCTGCATATGGGCTTCTGAGCTGACAAAGGCCTCTGCCACTTCATCTTCCAGCACAATCAGAAGCTGGTTCTCTCCTGCCAGGCTTAAGCGGGCGGTTTTCAGATAATTTTTCAGTCCGCCGGACAGGTCTTCAATTACAGAACGCCAGTTCTGTACTACCTGCCGGATATCTTCCGGCACTGCTTTGGGCACAGGGGGAGCCGCATCCTCATTCTTCCCTGCCGGCTCCGGCTGACCTGCTGTCGTTTCTCTCTGATTCCTGCCGCCGCTTCTTCCGGAAACCTGTTCCGGCAGTATCTGTATTCCCTGTTCCAGCTTCTGCTCCAGACTGGAAATTCTCTGAACCAGAGACTCGTAATCCCGCTCCATCTGGGGCCTGCACAGCTTAATCAGGGCTATTTCCAGAAGGATTCGCTTCTGGGCAGCATACCGAAGCTGGCCGGACAGTTCCGAAAATATACGGATATAGCGTATGAGCTGTTCCGGCTCCGCCATCTTCGATTCTTCTTTTAAAAGCTGCAGGTTTTCGCTGGAAATATCCAGCACGTCTTCCATATTATCAGAACTCTGCAATAAAAGCAAATTTCTCAGATACCAGGTGAAATCTGTCACAAACTGTCCCGGTTCCCGGCCCTGTGCCACCAGTTCTTCCAGCAGGCCGACGGCGCCGGCCACATCCTGCTGCAGAATCTTCCGCAGTATTCCGGAAAACACTTCGGTATCCACAGCTCCCAGAACTTCCAGCACATGGTCATAAGTGAGACGTTCTCCCAGGTAAAAGGAAATACACTGATCCAGCAGGCTTAAGGCGTCTCTCATGGAACCGTCCGCTGCTCTGGCAATATAGCGGATGGCTTTGGGCTCCACCTCAGTCTGCTCTTTTTCCATCAGTTCTTCCAGCCTTGCAGCAATGGTATCAATGGAAATTCTCCGGAAATCATACCGCTGGCAGCGGGAAAGGATGGTCACAGGTATCTTGTGGGCCTCGGTGGTAGCCAGAATAAAAATCACATAAGAGGGCGGTTCTTCCAGGGTTTTCAGCAGTGCATTAAACGCTCCTGTGGAAAGCATATGAACTTCATCAATAATATAGACTTTATATCTGCCTTCCGTTGGAGAATACGCCACTTCCTCACGGATTTCCCGGATATTATCCACACCGTTGTTAGAGGCGGCGTCAATTTCAATCACATTCATGGAACTGCCCGCGGCAATGGCCCTGCAGGAGGGGCACTGGCCGCAGGGGCTTCCTTCCTGAGGGTGTTCGCAGTTGACTGCCCTGGCAAATATTTTGGCAATGGTGGTCTTTCCGGTTCCTCTGGTTCCGCAGAACAGGTAGGCATGTCCCACCCGTTCTGCCCGTATCTGATTTTTCAGGGTTGTTACAATATGCTCCTGTCCCCGGACGTCTTCAAATTCCTGGGGACGGAATTTCCGGTATAAGGCCGTATATGACATCTTTAATCACCAAAACTGATTCCGATTAATTTTGCTTCTTTAATAATTTTGGAATCCGGTTCTACGGTTTTTAATTTTCCTGCCACTTCTCCCAGAGGAACTTTCTTCGTATTTCCATCCACCATGGCTACCATATACCCGTACTCCTCTTTCAGAATCAGATTTGCGGCTGCGGCGCCCAGTCTGGTACAGAGTACGCGGTCGTAGGGGCAGGGACTTCCACCTCTCTGGGTATGTCCCGGAACGGTCACGCGCACTTCACTTCCGATTTTTTCTTCAATCCGGGCTGCCACCTCATAGGAAACAGAAGGGTATTTCATATTCTTTTTCTTTTCTTTCAGTTCTTTTTTGGACAGGGCCGCGTCTTCTTTGGAAATGGCGCCTTCGGCTACTGCCAGTATGGTAAATCCTTTTCCGGCTTTATTTCTTCCGGCAATAGCGGAAACTACTTTGTCAATATCATAGGGGATTTCCGGAAGCAGAATAATGTCCGCGCCTCCTGCAATTCCGGCGTACAATGTCAGCCAGCCCACTTTATGGCCCATGACTTCCACAATAAACACACGGTTGTGGGAAGCGGCTGTGGTATGGATGCAGTCGATGGCTTCCGTTGCAATATTGATGGCGCTCTGGAATCCGAAAGTCACATCCGTACCGTAAATATCATTGTCTATGGTTTTGGGAAGATGAATCACATTCAGTCCTTCTTCTCTGAGAAGATTTGCCGTTTTCTGGGTTCCGTTTCCTCCCAGAATCACCAGACAGTCCAGACGCAGCTTGTAATAAGTCTGTTTCATGGCTTCCACCTTGTCCAGCCCTTTTTCATCAGGCACGCGCATCATTTTAAATGGCTGTCTGGAAGTTCCCAGAATCGTACCGCCCTTTGTAAGAATTCCTGAAAAATCCGAACCGGTAAGCAGACGGTAATTTCCGTATATCAGTCCCTTGTACCCTTCGTAAAAACCATATACTTCCAGATCTTCCACATTTTTACTCAGTCCTTTTACCACTCCGCGCATTGCCGCATTTAACGCCTGGCAGTCGCCTCCGCTTGTCAGCATTCCAATTCTTTTCATAATCTTCACATCCTTTACCATATTTCATTTCCAGTATTTTCATATATCTTTCCTTTTCACGGCAGAAAAATTATTTCCTGCCTGACGGAAATATTATAGCTCATTCTCCGGCCCATCACAAGATTTTTCTGCTGTTTCCATTTGCATTTCTGAAAATATCTGGTATAATAGCTATGGATATTACACTGCCCAAAGAGGCAGCAATTCCCATTACAGAATATTTCCAGTCTGTAATGAGAATATTACGGAGGAGTACCCAAGCGGCTGAAGGGTCTGGCTTCGAACACCAGCAGGTCGGTAGTCCCGGCGCGGGGGTTCAAATCCCCCCTCCTCCGTTTCCGGCACTTTTTTGTTTTTATAACCAAATAGTCAGGGACAAAAGAAGAAAGTACAAAAGAAGAAAATACAAAAAACGAATCCTCAGACGGTACTGCCATACCGGTCCGGGGATTCGTTTCTTTCGCCCACATGGACTTTTTATCTCTTTTTTTGCCTGTTGACATTATAGCATATGCAAAATTTTTTCAATATGCCTGCCACAGGAAAAAAATCTCTGCACCTGTGGAAACCGCACCCTGCAGGTACTTTTCCTAATCCAGTCACAAAGATTTCTTTCGGAGCTAAAATTGAATTGAGATCTTCTCCCCTTTTTATACCCCTGTAATAATTCTACCGACATTTTATGTCAGCCGCCATACACTTTGAGGAAAATTTCCTGGTTTTTCAGATTTTTATATCCTGCTCCGGAACTTTACTTTCACGCGTCAGTGCGACGCGGTATTTCCTGATAAGATAAAAATAGGAAATTTTTCCTGGTTTTTCCTCAAAGTTCATGGCTGCCCGGCAAATATCATGCTATACTTCCATCAACATATCAGTGTTCCCATCATCAGCCGGACACATAACTGTCAATTTCACAGAGGAGGTATTTTTATGAAAAAAACAATCATAAGCACCTGTTTATCTTTTTGCCTTTTATCTGCACTTTTTCCGTCACTGCCCTCTTTCAGATTTCAGCTGAAGCTGCCCGGAATCAGCACCCTGTCATATTTTGACGATCTCATCGAGTATTACTGATTCCATCTGCCAGTTTTCTTTCAGAAAAGTCTGCAGCCTTTCACACTGCGTTCTGTTCCCCAGGGCATAAAAAGCGCAGCAGCCTTTCACCAGTGACTCTTCTGCCTGTTCTCTCTCCTGCAGTTCCAGCAGGGCCAGACCTCTGTTGATGAGGAATTCCGGGAACAGGCAGAAGCGGTTATTTTCCTGGCTCATGGCAATTCCCTGATTACACAGCTCCACCACATCTGAAAATTTGTGTTCGTCCAGCAGCAGATTGGAAAGATTAAACAGGATCATCGGATATTTCTGCACCTTTTCTTTCCGGTCTATCATATGAGTATCCATATACTGTTTCAGTCCGAAAAGTATTTCTATGGCTTTATCCCGCCTGCCCAGCTTCCGGTAAGCTCTTGCGATGTTAATAAGAATTACCATTTCGTTGTAAGTCAGCAGACCTTTCAAAATATTTTCCATCGCAATTCCATTTGGTTTTGTCATGCGCAGAGTTTCCTCCAGTTCTTCAATAGCTCCCTCCCAGTCCTGATTTTTCCGCTGTTTCACTATAATTCTGGTAAATCGGCAATATTGGGAATTCAGGATATCTCCTTTTGCTATGGTGCGCTCAAATCTGTCAATCAGCTCTTCCAGCCCTTCATACTCGTAATTGGTAATTTTGCGGACAATCCGGCTGCATATCTCCACCTGCTGCATTTCCTCTCTGCTGGAATACTGCAGAAACGTCTCCCCGCAGCCCAGGCGCTGCGTCAGCGCTTCCACAGTTTTCCGGTTGGGCATCCGCGTCCCGTTTTCAATCTTGGACAGATTTCCCACAGAACAGATACCAAAACATAATTCTTCCTGGGAATATCCACGCTCCACCCTCATATCGTGGATATAATTTCCAATTTCAATACCGCCATTCTTAATTATTTCCCTGCCTTTCCTCTCCCTCCTCTGTGTCTGACATTATAAAACACCTGGGTTTCTTTGTCCACGAAATCTGCAAATCTCCAATTGCTTCCTGTACCGCCTTCTGTTTCTCTTGCCTTTTATTTTATTTCCCTATATAATAAGAATGAAAATCAGATAACGATTCAGAATATTTTACTGTTTTTATACAGGAAAGGATTTCCC
>Ga0137306_103543_pt1 | contig 11490 bp, 8 predicted proteins | sample Inofroosms_March_FD_97187 | JGI IMG/M metagenome (GOLD analysis project Ga0137306, IMG submission 97187) | Mouse cecal microbial communities from Vienna, Austria - N-Acetylneuraminic and N-Acetylglucosamine D2O microcosms_March | ecosystem: Host-associated > Mammals > Digestive system > Large... | reverse complement strand
GGCCCAAGACCGGAAGATCGTGGAGGAGGCCTACGCCGGGGACATCATCGGCGTGTTTGACCCGGGGATCTTCTCCATCGGCGACACCCTGTGCCTGTCCAATGAGAAGTTCCAGTACGAGGGCATCCCAACTTTCGCCCCGGAGCATTTCGCCAGAGTCCGCCAGGTGGACACCATGAAGCGGAAGCAGTTCATCAAAGGCGTCAACCAGATCGCCCAGGAAGGCGCCATCCAGATCTTTCAGGAGTTTAACACCGGGATGGAGGAGATCATCGTAGGCGTGGTGGGAGAGCTGCAGTTCGAGGTTCTGACCTACCGGCTGGAGAATGAGTACAATGTGGAAGTAAAACTGGAGAAACTTCCATATGAATACATCCGCTGGGTAGAGAACAAAGGCGAAATAGACGTATCAAAGATCCAAGGCACATCCGACATGAAGCGGATCAAAGATCTCAAAGACAATCCGCTGCTGTTATTCGTAAACAGCTGGAGCATAGGCATGGTCCAAGACCGAAACCCAGATCTGGTGATGTCGGAATTTGGGCGCAACTAGGAGCCATGCAGGAAGGTGTACATGGATTTCCAGCAGGGAGCACGCTTTTGCTCACTGAGGGAAATCCATGTACACCTTCCTATACGGCGACAGCCGTACATCAGGCAGGCCGGAGGACTGCCTGATGGCATGGCGGAATAGAGGGACGCGCCCCCGGCCCCCAGCAGGGAGCACGCTTTTGCTCACTGAGGGAAATCCATGTACACCTTCCTATACGGCGACAGCCGTACATCAGGCAGGCCGGAGGACTGCCTGATGGCATGGCGGAATAGAGGGACGCGCCCCCGGCCCCCAGCAGGGAGCACGCTTTTGCTCACTGAGGGAAATCCATGTACACCTTCCTATACGGCGACAGCCGTACATCAGGCAGGCCGGAGGACTGCCTGATGGCATGGCGGAATAGAGGGACGCGCCCCCGGACCCCAGCAGGGAGCACGCTTTTGCTCACTGAGGGAAATAAAAAACATTGTCAAATCCCTCTCCTGGTATTATAATATAGGGAGAATATTTGGGACGCGAAAAGGCACGGGAGGGGAGAATGCTTATGACGGGAAAGGTGTATGCGCTGTCGGATCTGCACGGGCATTACGACGCCCTGATGGCCATGCTCAAAAAGATCCGTTTTTCGGACAGGGACCAGCTCTACATCCTGGGGGACTGCAATGACCGGGGGAAGAAGGCCATGGAGATCTACCACTTTATCCAGCAGCACCAGGACAATATTTTTCTCTTAAAGGGCAACCATGAGCTGATGATGCGGGATTTTCTCATGAAGGAGGACTGGGAGTGTCCCCAGGGCAGGATCTGGCAGTGCAACGGCGGCGACAAGACCATGAAGGACATGGATCATTTTTTAAAGAAAGCGTGCGGAAGCGATAAGGATTTTCAGTGCCGGAAAAAGGAATTTCGCAAGTGGCTCATTGACTATATCAACCACCTTCCAAGTTTCATCGAGATCAACGTGGGAGGGCAGGCCCTGGTGCTGATCCATGCGGGTATTGACCCGGAAAAGCCTCTCCATGACCAGGACGAGGAGATCTGCGCCTGGATCCGGGAGTGGTTTTACATGTCCCCGGCCATCAAAGGGAAGACCATTGTGTTCGGCCACACGCCTCTGTGCCATCTAAACGGCGGCGAGAATTTTAATGTCTGGTTTGACCCCTACTATGAGGATAAGATCGGCATTGACGGCGGACTTGGCCCCTTTGAAAACGGACAGCTTAATTGTCTCTGCCTCAATGATATGTCCGTCACAGTTATCAAAAAAACGGACATGGCAGAGAAAAAGGAGGCAGTATGAATATGGATGTGCTGTTGGCAAGGATCTTAAAGTATTTAAACGGAGCCCTGTTCTATGACGACTCCTACAAGTTCTGCACCTATCTGGTGGATCACTACCTGGAGATGGAGACCATGACAAAGGAGCGGATCCTTCAGGAGACGGGCATCAGTGAGGAGAACATGGACGACTTTGTCAGCCGGCTGGGGTGCAGCTTTCAGTGGGAGGATTTTCACAAGACCTTTATGGAGCACCACTACACCAGGCTGGATCAGATCCGGGGCAGGATGCTGGGGTTAAAGACCTCGGACATGGTGAAGGCTATGGAAAAGGACGTATCGGACCAGGAGATGCTTGAGCGCCTGTACGTACTGTGCGGGCAGATGGAAAAGCACAGAAGGATCGTCCTTGTGGGAGCTCTTTACCCCATGTCCATTGCCGTGGAGTTTCAGACGGATCTGATCACCTTCGGGAAAAATGTGGTTCAGTTCCACAACTATGATCCCACCCTTACCTTTACGGAGGAGGACATGTTGATCTTTATATCAGCTACAGGCAGGGCCATGAAGGGATTTTTAAACTCCCGGGGGGATCTAAGCCCGGAGAGGGCCACCAGCCTTCTGATCACCCAGAATCCCATATATATGAGACCGGAGCACAAGATCAGCGACTATATCCTGCGGATGCCGGGGCGGTATGACGGGGTGAATTTTAACTATCAGCTGATGCAGATCTTTGACCTTCTGCGGATCCAGTATTATCAGCAGTACTATTTGGGAAATGCTTGATCGAAAGAACAGGGGCAGTTTGTTTTCCGGGACGGGGAATGGGCTGCCCTTTTTATGAACGAGGACGCATTATGGGAAAATATTTCAGTGACATTGTTGAGAAGGCGGTCAGTGACATTTACTACTGTTATGACAATGCCAGGGCGACACAGGCGGCGGATGATCTGGCCCTGGCCGCCACGGAGCAGGAGGACGGGGACGCCTGCTATATTCTTGCCCGCTGTTTTTCCCGGGCCTGCCAGGCCTGGAAGTACCATCCCTTTGAGGAGAACCAGGGCGCGGTCTACACCATGCTGCGCAAAGGCATCTTTCTGGGAAGCGCCCCTGCGGTGGTGGGGGCCTTGCGTATGGGGGCGCTTAACGGGGAACTTCTGGAGATCATGCCGTTTTCCAGTATCAGGGAGCCATGGGAGATGGTCCTTGAAAAGGCGGAGGATGGCTGTCCTTTCTGCCAGTACTTAGTCGGCAGTACGTTCTACTATCTGGACATCAGGAAGCTCCGGGAAACAGAGGAACATGATTTTGTTAGCCAGGGAGACTGGGAAGAGTGGCAGAGACAGCAGATCCTGGAGGGCGTCTCCTGGTACGAGAAGGCGTTTGAGAACGGCATGGGGCTGGCCGGGCGCAATCTGATCCACTATTATGACAATGGGAGAGCAGGGCTTATACCGCCAGAGCGGGAAATGGTCCGTCAGGTGGTCAAAAAAGGGGCTGAGCTTGGGTACCCGGATTGTATGTTTGATCTGGCCTGTGATCTGTGCCGCGGGGACGAGAAGGAGGAAGGGCTTTCCTGGGCCCGCAGGGCGGCCGAGATGGGGCATCTGGAGGGATGGCGCCTTTTAGGGGACGCCTGCCGGGACGGGCAGGGCGAAGAAGCTCTGGTCCGGGCCCTGGAGTGTTACGAGAAGGCGGCAGCAGCCGGGGACGACCCCGATTCCAGCGGTCAGGCGGGGGAGATGTATTTCCTTGGCCTGGGGGCTGACAGGGATTACAAGAAGGCCGTAGAGTACCTGGAGCAGAATTTCGCCCTTCGGGGAAATGAGGGCAGACCGGATATCCTGGGTCTGTGCCTTTTGCTGGGATACGGCTGTGAGCGGGACCCGGAGAGGGGAAGGCAGCTTTTGGAAGAAAGCAGAGATACCAGATATCGGTCATACGGCCTTGGAATGATGTACGCGGACGGCATCGGAGTGGATCAGGACATAAAAACCGGCGTCGGATATCTTAAGGCGGCGGGAGACTATGAGCCGGCAAGAGAGGCTCTGAAACAGTTTAAGCGGGGCTTTTGGGGCGGCTGGAAGCGCAGATAACATACACGCCAGAGCATTTATCCGGACCAGGAAAGAGGTGAGGGACATGGCAGTGAGGGAACAGATCAAGGAAGAGATCAAAAGCAGGATAAAGGAGCCGAGACAGTACCAGGTTCTGATCTACAACGACGATTTTACGCCCATGGATTTTGTGGTGGAAGTGCTTATAGAGATATTTGACAAGGAGGAGGCCGCGGCTGTGTCCATGATGCTGGATGTCCACAGAGGAAACTACGCGGTTGCCGGCGTCTATCCCAGGGATATCGCCGCCACCAAGGCTGCCCAGGCAGTTCAGTGGGCAAGGTCAGAGGGATATCCTCTGAAGGTGGAGGCAGTGCCGGAGGGGTGAGGCGCCAGACGCGTCGTTTGGCCGGTGAAAAGACATCGGTGTTTTATAGACAGCGTGCGAGGAACAGGTGAGAGAGATGGAATTCAGCAGAGATATGCAGAAGCTTATGGAGCGTGCCGTAAAGCTGGCAGGAGAACAGCGCCACCGGTATTTTATGCCGGAGCACATGATCTACGGCATGACCTTTGATGAGGGGTTCTGCCGGGAGTACGAGATATTTGGAGGCAATGTGGAAAAGCTGCGGCAGGATATCCTGGGTTTTCTTGAAAAGCAGGCGGGAAGAGCCAGGGATGAAAACGCGGTGCTGACCGCTGACACGGACCGGGTCATACGGATGTCCGAGGGACAGGCCCGGGCCAGCGGCCGGAGCGCCATTGACGTGAGCCATTTTCTGTCCGCCGTCATGCAGCTGGAGGAGTGCTATGGCGTCTACTATCTGGCCGTCCAGGGGGTGGATCTTGTGGAAGTTGCCGGGGAGATGTCCAGGGACAGCCTGGCCCGGGAGCGGGATCCGGCTAAAGGATGGAGCGGGGAGGCAGATGGCAGGAGCCAGGGACGGCTCCATGAAGGCGGATCAGGGGAAGCGGATACAACTAACCGGGGGACGGGCTGCCAGGACCAGAGAGGCGCCGGCCCGGCGGGGCAGTGGAGACGGTATGTGGAAAATATGAACCAAACCTGCGGGAAGAAGAATCCCCTTATCGGCCGGGAGGCAGAGTTAGAGCGCACAATACAGATCTTGTGCCGCAAGGATAAGAACAATGTTCTCCACGTGGGGGAGCCCGGGGTGGGAAAGACGGCTCTGGCCTACGGGCTGGCCAGAAAGCTCACATTCGGCCAGGTTCCGGAGCCTCTTAAGGGCTCTGTTCTCTACAGTCTTGACCTTGGAGGCCTTCTTGCCGGGACCCAGTACCGGGGAGATTTTGAAAAACGGTTTAAGGAGATCATGGACGGCCTTTCAGGTGAGAAAAGCCCCATCCTCTACCTGGACGAGATCCACACCATTGTGGGAGCCGGGGCCGTGGGGGGAGGAAGCCTGGACGCGGCCAATCTGCTAAAGCCCTATCTTTCGTCAGGCCATATCCGCTTTATGGGCGCTACCACCTATGAGGAGTACAAGAAATATTTTTCCGTCAGCAAAAGCCTGGCAAGGCGGTTCCAGAAGGTGGATGTGGGAGAGCCCGCCTATGAGGAGGCGGTGGAGATCTTAAAAGGGCTGAAATCCGGCTATGAGAAGTTCCACGGGGTTAAGTACGGCCCTGGGGTCCTGGAGCACGCGGTCTCCATCAGCAGCCGGTACATCAACGAGCGGTTTCTTCCGGACAAAGCCATCGACCTTATGGACGAGGCCGGGGCGTGGCGGCGGCTCCACCCTCTGGATCAGAAGCGGCAGACAGTTAACAAGGCCCTTTTAGACCAGGTGCTCTCAAAAACCTGCAATATCCCCCTAAAGAGCGTGGAGAAGGATGAACTGGAGGGGCTGGCGTCTCTGGAGGAGCATTTGCGGGAACAGATTTTTGGCCAGGATGAGGCGGTGAGGGAGGTTGTCAACGCGGTCAAATTTTCCAAGGCAGGGCTAAATGATGAGGGGAAGCCTATCGCCTCCTTCCTGTTTGTGGGAGCCACGGGAGTGGGGAAGACGGAGCTGGCTAAGGTTTTGGCGTCCCGGCTTGGGATCTCCTTTATGCGGTTTGACATGAGCGAGTACGCGGAGAAGCACACCGTGGCCAAGCTGATCGGCGCGCCGGCCGGGTATGTGGGTTATGAGGAGGGCGGCATTCTGACAGAGGAGATACGCCGCCATCCCCACGGGGTCCTTCTCCTGGATGAGATCGAGAAGGCCCATCCCGACATTTTTAATGTGCTTCTCCAGGTGATGGATTACGCCACCCTGACGGACAATCAGGGCCGCAAAGCGGATTTTCGCAACATCATCCTGATCATGACCTCCAACGCCGGAGCCAGCCAGGTGGGAAAGAGCCGGATTGGCTTTGGCAGCAGCCGGATCAATATGGACGCCCTGGCAGAAGCCGTGGACCGGACGTTCCAGCCTGAATTCCGCAACCGCTTAAGCCGCATCGTGACCTTTCACGGCATGGACGACGACATGGCAGCGCGGATCACGGAAAAGAAGCTTAAGGAGCTTTCCCGGAAGCTGGCTCCCAAAAAAGTGGAGCTTTTGGTGACGGACGGGGCCAAAAGACATGTGCAGAAGGCGGGGATCACCAACGAATACGGGGCCAGAGAGATCGACAGGGTTATTGACCGTGAGATCAAGCCCCTGCTTGCGGAACGCCTGCTTTTTGGGAAGCTAAGGCGGGGCGGAAGGTGCAGGCTGGATGTGCGGGATGGGAAGCTGGTTGTGGAGGAGGGGACGTGAGAGACGGGCTGATCTGCATTTTTTCATATTTATAGAAAGGATCGAAAAACCAGTTGACATCCTGCGGCATTTGTCTATAATTGGATATAAATTTAAGGTTTTTAGGGAAAGGAAGGGATATTTATGGATATAAGAATGGAGAGAACAACCTGCCCAAAGGAGAGACCGGGGCAGGATGACCCGCTGAAGTTCGGGACTATTTTCACGGACCACATGTTTGAGATGGATTACGAAGAGGGGAGAGGTTGGTACGATCCCAGGGTGGTGCCTTATCACAAGCTGGAGCTGGAGCCCTCTGCCATGGTCTTCCACTACGGTCAGGAGATGTTTGAGGGCTTAAAGGCCTATAAGGCTGAGGACGGAAGAGTCCTTTTGTTTCGCCCGGACAAGAACATTGAGCGGGCCAACCGAAGCAACCGGCGTCTGTGCATCCCCGAACTTCCGGAGGATGTGTTTATGGAAGGGCTTAAGGCCGTGGTCTCTGCTGATCAGGCCTGGATCCCCACAAAGCCGGGGACTTCCCTGTATATCCGGCCTTTTGTCATCGCCACAGACCCGTTTCTGGGCGTAAGGCCGTCTCATACGTACAAGTTTATGATCATCCTCTCCCCTGTGGGGGCTTACTATGCCAGCGGCCTGGATCCGGTGAAGATCTGGATCGAGGACGAGTATGTCCGCGCGGTGAAGGGCGGCATCGGTGAGGCCAAGACAGGAGGCAACTATGCGGCTTCCTTAGCTTCCCAGGTTAAGGCCCACGACGAGGGCTACTCCCAGGTGCTGTGGCTGGACGGCGTGTACCGCAAGTACATTGAGGAGGTGGGCGCTATGAACATCTTCTTTAAGATCAACGGGACCGTGGTGACGCCAAAGTTAAACGGAAGCATTCTTCCCGGCGTTACCAGGGATTCCGTGCTGGCTCTGTGCAGACAGTGGGGCGTTCCTGTGGAGGAAAGACAGATCTCCGTGGACGAAGTGGTGGCGGCAGCCGGGTCAGGACAGATGGAAGAGTGCTTTGGCACCGGCACCGCAGCGGTTATCTCCCCGGTAGGCGAGCTGCGGTATGAGGAGCAGCGGATGGCCATCGGCGGCGGGAAGATCGGCGAATTGACCCAGAAGCTTTATGACACCATCACCGGGATCCAGCTTGGAAAGGTGAAGGGGCCTGACGGGTGGAGCGTGGAAGTGAGGTAGAAAGCCGGAGATGGCTAAAAAATTTTGTGGTAAGACATCCGGACTAACGTGGGGTATGTCTTACCTTTTTTATGGATGTCTTGTCCATGAAACATTTATGCCATTGATAATGCCTATGAAAGATCTTCGCGGCGGTCAGCAGTATTGACCAGGCGATATAGGACTCAGAACGAGAGTTGGAAGATCGTAACAGTTCAAGGGTCATCTGAACTGTTACGGAAGATCAATATTCAGAATGCCGAAAGGAAAAACAGTGAATAAACAAGATTCCTCAAAAGACAAATTCCCCTCGGCGGTAGACTTTTACCGCTGTCAGAGGGGCCTTACCAAGACAGAACTGTCCCGGCTTACAGGCATTAGGAGAGGAAAGATCCCTTCTTATGGGAGGTCATGAGTGGGAAAGACTGTTTCAGAAGATCGTGTATGATGTAACGCCTCCCAAGGAGGCATTTCTGACTCCTGAGGGTAGTCCTCCTGTGAGGACGGACTATAAACTTCAGATCCCCAAACAGAGCCATAAGGCCAGCGCTGTTCTGGAACAGGCATTCCACTATGGATGCGTGCGGTATCTGGAGATATGGTGGGAAGAAGCATCGCTATATTACAACTGGAGCTGGACGAGTAAAGACAGGTCAGCTGATTCTTGACCGATACTGTCTGGCAGACCAAACCGTCCCATTCTGCCAATAACCTGAAAACAAAATAAATAAATTGGACAAAAGTATTAAATTTTTGGTTCCCTTTTTCTCCATATTTTGGTACAATATAGCTATCATGGTCTGCAATCGGGGGAAAACCCGCAAAAAGAGCGTTTCGGGAGTATGCGGCGACAAGGGCAGCATAGCAGGCAGGCCTATGAAATTATGTTAGGAAGACTATCAGACATACTTGGCGCGGGGGAGTCTAGCTGGTAGGCAAAGAAATGGAGGCTAGTTGTATGGCACTTGCAGGGAGTGTTGATTACGGGATGGCAGTGGACCAGGCGAAGGCGGAGGTTCTGTCAGCTCTTTCCAACAAAGTACGAACCCCGATCGGTGTAGTTCTTGGAAATACGGAAGTCATTATTCGTGAGACAGGGGAAAGCCACACAGCGTCCCATGCTATGAACATTCAGGCGGCGGCGAGGACCTTGCTTTTGTTGGTCAATGACATTATGGACCTTACAGAGATCCATAACAAGACCTTAAAGCTGGAGGAAGGTTCTTTTTCTGTGCTTTCTCTCTTGCAGGATGTGATTGCCTATGCGGAGTACAGCACGGACGAGAAGCACCTGGAGTTGAGGCTTGATATTGACGAGCGGCTGCCGAGGGGATTGTGGGGAGACGCCATCAGGTTGACACAGATCTTTAATAACCTGTTGAGCAACGCGATAAAATATACATCGGAAGGGTATGTGGAGCTTAACATCCGCTGGCAGGCTCTGGGCAGCGGAGCCAAGGGAGAGTACGGCATTTTGTCCGTTCAGGTGAGGGATACGGGGATCGGCATGGATGCTGAGACCATCGAGCGGCTGCTTGGAGAGAGCGCCGGGGGAGTGGGGAACTCCTCCGGTCAGTCGGAGAACCTGGAGATGGGCATTTTTATAGTTGAAAACCTGCTGGAATTAATGGGAAGCAAACTGCAGATCGGGAGCGAATATGGGAAAGGAAGCACATTTTCGTTCTGTGTGGTCCAGAGGATCGAGGATCCTGCCTTTGTGGGCAAGCGAAAAAGCAGGCAGAGCCACAACCTTCTGGCCCAGATGGAGGCTGACCAGAAGATCGTGGCCCCCAGCGCCAGGATTTTGGTGGTGGATGACAGCACCATGAACCAGGATCTGGTCCGGGGGATCCTTAGGGGAACCAAGATCAAGATCGACACAGCCATCAACGGCGAGGAGGCCTTAGAGAAGCTGGAAGAGCAGAAGTATCACATGGTTCTCATGGATCACATGATGCCGGTGATAGACGGGATGGAAGCGTTAAAGCTGATCAAGGAGAGGAATCTGTGCCAGGGAGTTCCGGTGGTGGTGCTGACTGCCAACGTGGCGCCTGGCGCTAAGGAAGAATATTTAAAAGCCGGATTTGACGACTACCTGACAAAACCTGTGATTCCCCAGCAGTTAGAGTCGGCCATTAAACGGCACCTGCCAAAGCGCCTGATTCTGGAGCGGTGGGAGCGGGGCGGTTTGACCGAGGAAAAGCCGGAGAACGAGACGCCTCAGGAGCAGTCTCCGTTTTTACAGAAGTTCTCCTTTTTGGACACTTCTGTGGGCATGTCCTATTTTGCGGACAATGAAGAATTTTACGGCGATATGATTCGGTGCTATCTGGACAACAGTTCCTTTGAGGACATCCGCAAAGCTTACGAGGAGGAGGACTGGGAGAATTACCGCATCCTGGTTCACGCGCTGAAGAGCACATCTCTGTCCATCGGCGCGGTGGAGCTTTCCGGTCAGGCAAAAGTCCTGGAGATGGCTGCCAAGGAAAACCGCATAGACGATATAAAGAGAGACCACGACGTGATGATGGAGCGGTTCCACCAGCTTTTGGAGGATATTCGCCTGGCCCTTGGAGATACCAGGCAGGAGAAGGAAGAGACACTCTCTGTGCAGGAGGATAAAGCTACCATCCTTGTGGTGGATGACGACGCCATGAACCTGCGGATCGCGGAGAAGATGCTGGAATCCCAGTTCCGTATCGAGTGCGTCAAGTCGGGCAGGGAGGCCCTGGAGTTTGTGGAGCGGGTCATTCCCAACTTGATCCTTCTGGATCTCCACATGCCGGGCATGGACGGTTTTCAGGTCATCGCAGCCCTGCGGGCTCAGGAAAAGTTCCGGGAGATCCCTGTGATCTTCCTGACCGCGGACAATGACAGGGACACGGAGATCAAGGGATTTCGGGAGGGTGCCCTGGACTTTATCACCAAGCCTTTTATCGCGGATATCGCCATTTCCAGGGTTAACCGTATCCTGGAGTTAAGCCGTCTCCAAAAAGATCTGCAGACAGAGGTTAGGAAACAGACAAGGACCGCGGAGGAGCGGCGCCAGAAGGTGGAGCGGCTTTCCAGCCAGATCATGGAGACCTTGGCAGGCACCATCGACGCCAAGGATAAGTACACCAAAGGCCATTCCTCCAGAGTGGCTGAGTACGCACTGAAGATCGCGGAAAAACTGGGAAAGAGCGAGAAGGAGCAGCAGGACATCTACTACTTAGGCCTGCTCCACGACATCGGCAAGATCGGCATTCCGGACGGCATCATCAACAAGACCAGCAGACTTACGGACGACGAGTACGAGGTCATCAAGACCCACCCAGCCATCGGGGCGGAGATCCTGGAGAATATCTCCGAGCTTCCGGAGCTGGCCTTTGGTGCCAGATGGCATCATGAGCGGTACGACGGCAGGGGATATCCGGACCACCTTAAAGGGGAGGAGATCCCGGAGATGGCCCGCATCATCGGGGTGGCGGACGCCTATGACGCCATGACCTCCAACCGCAGCTACCGCAGCGTATTGCCTCAGAGCGTGGTCCGGGGAGAGATCGAGAAGGGGAAAGGAACCCAGTTCGATCCGCTTTTTGCTGACAAGATGATCGAGATGATTGATGAAGATGTGGAATACCAGATGAGGGAAAGATAAACCATGAAGATAAAAAAGAAA
>Ga0137306_103540_pt1 | contig 11496 bp, 16 predicted proteins | sample Inofroosms_March_FD_97187 | JGI IMG/M metagenome (GOLD analysis project Ga0137306, IMG submission 97187) | Mouse cecal microbial communities from Vienna, Austria - N-Acetylneuraminic and N-Acetylglucosamine D2O microcosms_March | ecosystem: Host-associated > Mammals > Digestive system > Large... | reverse complement strand
AAAAATCATTGAAAATACAGCATTTTCAGCACTTTCACGGCTTTCAGATTACTTTCCTGCCGAACTAACCTTAAAATCACATATTTTTCTTCATTCTGGTAGCAGTCCATTAAACCTTAAATGCTCAAAACCCTTGATTTTCCTATATTTCTAAGCATTTACAAGCATATTTCCCGAACACTACCGAACTATGCAAAATTGATACACAGACTTTTACATATCAATTCCAACATACCATATAAACGCCAAAAATAGAAGAAGCCATAACCTTTCAGCTATGACCTCTCCCCAAATCAATCAAATATATCAAAGGTAATCAGCCTATGATACCAAATTAAAAATCTAATAATATTGAAGACCTCCTCTTTAAAATAAAATATATATAACGTGATTGATTATTGCTCACAAACACAGGCGGTCTATGACCATTTGTGGAACTGTAGTTATCCAATCAATGAACTTCTGCACAGCTTTTTGGATCTCTTCACGGGAGTGAAAAAATACGTTGTTTATTACTGAATCCTTAAGCCATCCCCAAAGTTCTTCAATCTTGTTCAGGTTTGGACTATATGGCGGAAGAAAGACAAGCTCCAGATGTTCCCTGTTTTCTGCAAGAAATTCCCTGAGCAGTTTCGCATGGTGGATCTTTGCATTGTCAAGAATAATGACGATCTTTCCATCCTGATACTGGGAAAGCACATTTTTCAGAAACTGCAGGAATACCTCGGCATCGTATTTTTTGTGTTCTTCCACATATACATGCCCGGTTTCATAATCCAAGATGCCGACCAGTTTTACACCTTCATGTTTTCCGTATGTCGGTATGATCCGCTGCTTTCCTTTTGGAAACCATGTTTTCATAATGGCCTGATAATCACGGATCATGGATTCATCCTCAAACAGTATTGTGGAAACATCACCATTCAGCAGTTTTTTTTAATGATTCGAATGCTTCTCTGAACTCTTCCTGTTTCTGGGGATCGGCCTTGTCCAGTGTATATGTCGGTCTAGTATAGGTCAGGCCAAGACGCTCAAAAAGATTAAGCATTCCACGACTGCTGAACAGGACACCGAACTTCTGCTCTACAAACGCGCATGCAAGAGCCGCCGTCCAGTTGGCAAAAACACCCATCCCCGCTTCCTCGGGAGTTTGGGTTGAAATAACAAACAGAAGCTCGGTTTCCTGTTCATCCGTAAGTTTCTTTTGCGCTCCAGGCTGTTTTATTATAAGAAGGGATTCTATACCGCCTTTCTCATAATTTAAAATATGATAGTTGACAGTCCTGTGAGGAATATGAAGAATCTGGGCAATCTGTTTTCTGGGATATCCTTCCATATAAAGCAAAACGGCATCATACCGATTTTTCTGTTTGACATTTTTTTCAGTTTTGGATGCCATAAGCAGACGGTAATAATCTTTTATTGAATCGCTAAGCGTTAAAGTATTCATATGTATAAACCTCCCTATCAATGTCTATAAGAGTATTATACATATATTTCCAATATTAGCAACTATAGGCAATAAACAATCACTTTATATATAAGTTATCTTTTCATTATTTCAATCCTATATCCAAGCCATTCCAGTAAGTCCCTCATACCATGAAAACATTCGTAGTGTCGATATTCTCCGTTCATGTTCTCAATATATTCTTCTCCATCATAAATTCCATAACCACAAGATGAGCAGTAATGAGTAGCCTTTGGCGGAGTATAATTGGGACAAACTGTAAAGCATGGATTATGTCTACAAATCTCACACAATTATGCAACACCTCCCACACCATATTTCTCCAATCGTTCATGTACATATCCATCATTACTTGTATAATAAATATCTCGTATTCCCAGATCCCTTATTGCCGCCATGCAGGAAGGACATGGACGTGCCAATCCATAAGGTTGATCCTTCCTGATACGGTATATGTATATCTTTACTTTTGAAAAGTTAATATCCAAATGCCGGATAGAATTTATGCAATTAATTTCAGCATGAAGTTTTGGCAACATAAAGTCTGACTGCTTACGATATTTGTTATATTTCTTTTGCATTGGATGCGTTTTATTACAATTACATCCAATGCCAATTACGTTTCCCTGATAAACAGCTATACATCCAATATGTGTTTTATGAAAATCAGAAATTAGAGCGGCTTGTCTCGCCTTGTCAAAAAACTTGAAATCAGTGTTATAAATCATGACTTAGTTTCCTTTTCAATACAATTCCAGTCCAAATTAGCATTACAACGTGGACACTGATCCTGATATTCTTCAATGTATGAACCACAATAGCTGCAATAAAAAGCTTTTCTAATAATTTCACATTCTTTAACTGGATATAATTGTTTTAAAGATTCTTTTTCAAAAAAGTCGTTTCCTTTATCAAAACATTTATATGTATATTCATACTTTTCAATATATTTATCAAAATATCCACTCATGGAAGCATATTCAACAACCCTGCGAATATTGTATTCAATAGTAGCCTCATCACCATTAATGTATTGCTTGTCAATAGCCTGCTTATCACCAATATCATTTCTAAATAATTCCATAGATAATAAATATTGTTCCTGATCTTTATCAAAAGAATAGCTACAGTCTACAGAATAACCGACATGTCCACATTCTTCTGGTAAATCAATTGTTAATGTAGTTCTCTTATTTTTGCACTTAATCATTTTTCTTCTTCCTTCCTTTTGGTAAATTGTAATTATTTCCTTTATTATTTCTACACCAGTTATCAAATTTCTGTGCTGCTACAATTCTTGTAGCCATGTTCCTGGAACCTGAATGTCCTGTGTCATAATCTGATGAAAGTATTACACCTCCAAATGTTGAATGATCTATTTTATAATTTCCTGTTCTGTAATATGTTTCTGACATTGTCATATGTTTTTGTCATGTCTCCTTTTCCAATATTAAGTTTTTGATAGTGTTTGATTTTATTATCATGGTTTAAAGCTCCTTATATGAAATTTGTGATGGTGGTAATATATATTTCTACATTTTCTTTTGTGATTCTTCTAAAATTTCGAGTTGATTCTGGATTTCTGTTCTGTAATCATAATTAGAATCTATTATCTGATTCCCATTCTCGTCTTTTGCAAAATGTCTATAATCAGCAAATACCTTTGGAATAGTAAGAAATCCATACTTATCATCTTGCTTTTTGTATCTAATCCGTTTACCCTCTTGAAATTTGATAATATCCATCACATCTAACATTTTTACAATTCGTGATATATAACGTTTTGATAATCCGATATCCTCTGTAATCTTTTGATAAAGACGATAACAACATAAAGGTTTATCTGGATTGCGATTCATATTTACACGAAGGTAGGAGAGGAGTAGTAAAATATAAGCTGATGACATTCTGGTTACATCAATTTCTTCTCCATTTACTTTGATATCTTTTAGTACTTCTTTGAAATTCAAAACCCTTTATAATTCATCAAAGTAAATAATTCCAAAATTATCAGGTGTATCAAATTTCTCTATGTTAATTTTGATATTGTAATAATCTGTAGAATTTTTCTTTTCTTTTGCCAGTTTCTCAAAATTAGGATGGGATTCAAAATATCCAGAGTAGGATAGTATTTCTAATACTTCTAAATATTTATGATTGATCTTTCCATCATGGTAATTTGGTTTTAGGTGTGACCAGTGGCACAGTTCTGAAATACTAAATGCCACTGTATCATCTAATGATCTATGGGAACACAGGTAAGAGAATATGATCACTCGCTTATCACCAAGTTCTTTATTGCAGATTATTTCTCGTGGTATCTTTACATAGTTAGGCAAATTGTTACTTGCTTAATCATCTAGCCTGCCCATCTTCAACTGCTTCCTTTTCAGAAGTTTATAATTGTATTTTTCTACAAACAACTTTGCATATTTGATAGAAGTTTTCTTTGTGCGAATATCTGATTCTGCGTCTTTCTTAATATCTCTGATATTTTCACGGGATAATACTTCTACTAATCGCTTCCTGTCAAACTCATCTGAGTATGTTTCATAAAAATCAAACATCCCACGTAAGAAACTCCACTGGAGAGAAACAGGATCTCCATTAAAGCATGATTTTATGATATCCAGACATTCAACAAACTCATCAATTTGATTACAGATACTATATTTTTTATAAACACTAAGAAGTTTGGCAGGACATCCAATTCTAAAATCATTTCCAGACTCTTCACCATAAATATCCAGTTTGTATCCAAGAGACTTCACACATTTGTAAAAATTTTGTTCATCTTTATTGTTTTCATATGTACCATTAATCTGAGCCGTTAAAGTACGTTTCCTTGACTGGTTTCTTCGCTTCGTATTTTCGATATTAAACCAGTCATTTTCTTCCTGCTCGGTCAATCCATATCTAAGCTCGCACTGAACCATTGTATATCCACGCTTTTTTAAAATAGCGATGGTGTGCTGTCCATCACACACTTTCATAGAACCATCAGGTCTGACACTGACAAGAACAATACTAACTTCGCTTTCCCTGAATACATCGTCCCTGCTTTTCTCTTCAACAAAAGCCATATCAATATCGCGCTGATAATTCAACATAGAGTCAAGTTTATCAATAGGTACACTTTTTCTTTCGATTTTAATTCTTCCTGATTTTCCAGTTACCTTTAATACTTCTTTTAATTTCATACTTTTAATCCTCCGTTTTTGTTGTAATATTCTTTGCCTCTTCAATAGCAGATAACATTTTCTCTACTATATTTTCAGCACTTTTAATACAATCATTTAATTCTCTTTTTGTTACACGATTTTCCATATCATTTAAAATGCTTACAAATCCGTCAAAATACATTTCAAAATCGGCATTCATACATTCGATAATTGCAACCCTATAATCCCAAATAGAATCAAGGTATTCTCTAGTCTTTTCTGTTTTTAAGTCAGCACATATTTGTTTGACTTCTTCACTTATCTGAGTTTTAGATGTGGTTTGTTTTATGGTAGTAGAAGAGGGGGTATTATTTACTTCTCCATTTGCATTTATGTTTGCTTCTTTTTTGCTTTGTATAAGTTCCTTATATCCAGCATTTATACTTTTTTCTCCAGATAATACTTCCTGTTTTAATGTATCGTTATCAGAATCAAGAATTTTTTTGCCTTTAGAATATGTATCTTCTGAAACGCCAGCAACATCAGATAATATTTTTCTTACAGTTGGATTTCGTTCTTTGTCATTAGAAATCGCTTGTGATGAATTCGTCGCAACCGATTTCTTATAATTTACGGATTTTTTATCTCCACCAGCTTTAGATTGATTCTCTTGTGCTTGTCTTTCATAGATAGGTCTATATTTCTCTGTAACAGCAATTCTTTGAATAGGAGAGAGGTTACGTCTTCCCAACTGAATATCAAGCATCCATCTCATAACTTCTTCTTTTGTGTCATAAGCAAGAGTTCCGATTACAGGTTCAATATTATGTTTCTTACAGATTGAATAACGATTGTGTCCGTCAGCGATATATCCATTCCATTCCATAATTGGAAAGTTGCGATCAAAGCCATTATCTTTGATGTTTTTTTCAAGCTGCTTATATTCCTCATCCGTAAGTGGTGGTAATAAATTTTTTAATTCTGGATCAATTTTTAATTCTTTCATATGTTTCCTTTCTCTAATTCAAATCTGTAATTTCCACTCTTAGGTGGATAAAATTCATCTACTTTATATAATTTCAGCATTTTATTTAAAGCCCATTCTATTTCCTGCTTATATCCCTCCTTATTCAATACATAAATGTTTGGTACATTTTGTGGTGGTTTGGTTTTATCTGGTTGTACACTACCTACTTCTCTTTTTATTAAAAGGGCAGGTATATCATCAGATGATTTGGTTAGATATTCTATACATTGGTTAATAGTATCTTTTGACATAGACAATTCTTCAGCCATATGTTTAATACTTCTATAAAATGCTTCTGGATTATCTTTTGCATTTTCATATTCAGATCCGTCATTTTGTCTTGGACGGCAACCTATGTATGAGTTAATGTAAAGAAATGCCACAAGTATATTTTCTCTATTCAAAGAACTATCCGCCATCATAATTGTGTCAAAATCTTTTCCATATATTTTTGTGAAATTTGAAGTTATATCAAAGTTTTCTGTAATTATTTCTATTTCTATACAATCATCATATCCAACTGTGTATGCATCAAAGTTTGTGTTAATAAAATGGTTTTCTTTCAAAAATAATAAGGATTTGATTATCTCGTAATATACTTTTGGTTTATTTCTACTAATTTTATACCCACAAATTCTAAATACCTGTCCTATTGTTACATATGATTTATCCTCATAATTTCTATTTCTATCAATTAGGATATATACAACTAAAAAAATACGATTCAATCCAAAAATCTTAGAAATATTATTTTGAATGAAGATGTTAGGAATTCTGGTAAAATATTTGACTTTATTTTTATAATCAGCTTCTGGAATATCTAATGTAGCAAAAGCATAAAAATCAAATAATGTTGAATCTGTTAAAGCGGAACCTGATTGATTGTACCCATCTTTTATCAAATTCAGTTCTTTTATTGTTTTTGATTCTATTGTTCTTGCTTGTAAGTACTCTAAATTATCATAAAGAATTTCATGAGAAAATCCATCCCATCCATACTTCTTTATATCTGAATAAAACTTTTTATTATTTTTATAACCAAGACCATTGTTCCAACGAGTTTCAGCTTTCATTTTTGTAATTCCACAATATTTTTTTAATGTTGTTAAATTTGTGTGCATATAAACTTTATAATTCTTTTTAACCTCTATAATTTGACCTCCTTTACATTTACGAGAGTTCAGAATATGTGCATCAGTGTAAATAAAAAATGTTTTTCTATAAAATTCATGTGTACTGGTGTTAATAAACTGAACTGAAATAATATATACTCCTTTAAATAAGACAGACATATTCGTGATTGTTTGCTAACGCAAAAATCACTCCATTAAAAACTTTTTGATTGTTGGTGGTTAATAGTAGTTACGGTTGGCATAAGTTACAAGTAGTAAGGTATAGTAGTAGTGGTTATTTATATATTTTCTTTTCTTGGATATAAAATTTCTTGTATGTATATAGATTGTATTCTACATTTACTATTTCTATCTTTAGTAATCATCAATGCTATATTTCTTATTATAAAATTATTTGGTGAATCTGACATAAGTAATGCTGTTTTTGTATTGGTAGTGTTCATTATGTAATTTTCTCTCCTATAGTTATTTCTTCTTATCAACAGGTTCTCTATCAAATAATGTTTCTCTTTTGAAATTTTTTATTTCTTCCTCAGTCTTTAACCTATATTTAACTAGACTATTATCAATCAGCAAAGTCAAAGCCTCTCTAAGTCTGGAATCGTACTCAATAGCATACATAGGATAACATTCATCTTTCAGTAAATGATTTTCGTAACAGTAATCTTCATGGATCTGGTTTATATCCACGTCATATGTATCTTCCAGTTCCTTATAGATAGAAGAGTAGAGTTCTTTTCTGTCACAGTCGAAATATTCCATTAGCATTTTGTATTTTGGTGCGATTTTCTTATACCAAGCTGACGGATATCTGTTTTCTAATAAATAGCGATTTCTTTGTGACTGTTTCAGATCCTGAATATCTTGTTGCATTGCTGCCATATTAGTAGTCAGTGTAGTTATTGCTTGAGACATTGAGGTTATTGCTTCTGTTATAGGAGTCATATTTATTTGCTGAGGGGGGAATTAATTCGTTATTTCTATATTTCTCAACAATATCCCATACCCAATCCATGAACTGATTGGATTTATCACTCTTAGACCATCTACAAATTTCCATAACTCCTTTATCTGAGTAATAATATGTTTCATGTCCGTTTACCAAAATGGTAAATGAAAAATTATCAAGTCTATCTTTATGTCTTTTGTGAATTTTTCCATTGCTACCATTGGATCAGAATATTCAAGTGCCAATCCAATCTGTTCTCTTGTAAGTAATATGTCATCATTCATATTGCGATAGAAGTTACAAGATAAATCTCCAAAAGTTTCTGTTGTGATAAGTTTTAAGTTGTTTGCAATGTAAAAATCTCATTTTTCTGTTAAGTTTTTTGTTGATTAAGTTTTATTTCTGTGTGTTTGTGAGTAATCTAATTATTATTTCTACATTTAGGTTTATGGAAAGTCATAATTTTTTTTACTTTATATATTTTGGGATGATGTAGTAGTGTAGTTTATAAAAATTTAATAATGTAAAATGTACCCCCCCCCATTGTGAATGTGTTGTCTCAATGCCAATATTATTTTCTCTTTCTATTTTTGTCTCGTTTTCTATATAATTTTTGGGACAAAAATAAGACAGATGATTTCTCACCTGTCTTAATAGAATTATCTGATTATTCTGTTATATTTTCTGCCATAAGCCAATTAGATTCCGGTTTTGCAATAAGACGAGCATCCATATATGCCATTTCCATTGACAAGCATGTAGTTGCCTGATAATATCCATTTTTCATTAAGTCCAAGACTAAGGCAACATCAGGATTATCATCCTTACCAAAACAAAGAGGCACAAGTAGCTGAATTTTATTTTGATAATAATGTGGGACTGCCAATTTGTAATTTGCTATTACTTTTTGGATGGCAGTATCTATAACCCCTTTTAGTGTTTCTAATGGTCGGTCACTATTTTTTATAGAATCTGGTAATCTTTGTGATGTATCCAAATCATCAAGAATATGTTTATAATTCTTATTAACATTAAGATGCCAGTTAAATACCAATCTTGATGGATCTGAAAAATAATCAGCTCTTTCCGGGAATTTTTCAATATCAAGACTACCCAGTTCATATGTATCTTTAAATCCTTTAAAATACCATTTTGTAGTATTTTCAGTTACACTTTTATTAATTTCACCATAGGCATATATTGGTTCATAATATTTTGAAAATAATCCAGTGTCAAAAGCACAGTATGTATCAGTTTCTATTATTTTATTTTCCTCTTGAAGTTTTTTAAATGTGTATTTCAAATAATTTTTTAAGATATAATTATCGTCTTTATTTTCAAAACTCCATTTTTCTGAGATTGCTTTATCTGCAAGCTTTTGTATTTGTAAGTTATAATCACCCCAATACATGTAATCGTAAATATCAATAGCTTCCATATATCTGTCCCCCTTTAACAAAGATAATGTTTGATTGATTATATCATATTTTCTTGAAACCGAAAAGAAATATTCTGAAAATTGTAATTCACCTTCAAAAAAATCATATGGAACATCATTATATTTTCTTATAGATATTGGGAGAAATCCTTTTTGTATTTTTGCTTTATAATATGCTTCTTTTTCTGTATTTGCATAGACAACCATGATTTCAGTAAAAACAGATTGATATTCTTTTGATACAGGTACTAAATAAGTATTCATAATTTTTATCTCCTTTATGTTTAAGTTTTTGTATCTTTATATTCTCTATTTAACTGAATATTCTATTAAATTTTATCAAGAAAAATTTGATGAGTTCGGTGGAAGAGTAGTTTTGAGATTCAAGTAATTCGAAAAAGTATTGATTTTATAAGGATTTAAAAGAATTTTGGGCTTTTTTCTTGGATGTGATTGTAGTAGGAATTTTTGAAAAAAGTAAAATTTGAGGTGAGTTCGAGAATGTGTTGATTTTACAAGGGTTTTTGGGATTTTTATAGGTGAATTTTAAGGTTGAGAATTTTGTAAGGCTGCAAAAGCCAGGAAAATTAAGATCTACCGAACCAAATACCGAACTATTTTTATTGTTTGTTAATAATATTTTTATCTTTTGTTTAGTAAAATGTTATTTGAAATTTATAAATTATGGTGTGGGAAGAACAGATAGGGCGTTTACGAAAATAGCATTTTTGAATTAATATGTAAACTACCCCCGGTATACCATGCTGTAATTATGCGGTTTAAAGTTACACTTTGCGTATTTCTGCAACCTAATACAAACATAATTTCTGTCAAGTAAAAATACTTGACACTTGAAATATAGACGTACATGTATTCTGTCAAGTAATTTTACTTGACGAGTTCGACGAAAATGCGATTATTTTAGTAAATAATAAAACAAACACGCAATAACTTTAATAAGTAATAAAACAGCCACCACCATTTTAACATTGTATGATATATTTATTAAATACTAAATATTATAGTAAATAATAAAATATTCACTGCATATTAAAACAAAGCAATTATATTTTGCCAAATACTAAAACTTATACTAAATACTAAAATAAATCATCCCGATCCCATCAAAAATTCCACACCGTGATCACACCATAATCACCTAATTAATCCCAATATCACTACAACGCACTACAAGCCCCATACAGCTACTTTACACCCACAAACGATACTTTTACCACTTACATATAAATCATCGCTTAAAATCGATTTTAAAGATAGCATTGCAATGATAAAAAGTATCGTTTCCTTATATAAAGCAAATTTTGATATATATGAGATTATGGTTTGTGTCCCATCTGGCACAGTCTGACATACGCATGATTATGATCCATCTGCAGTACTATCCACACTAAACCCCTTTGCGTCCAAATCTGCTTTTATCAGATTCTTGATATATGCGTTGGCGCTTTGTCCCGTCTGCTCTAAGTATGCTTTTACACGCTCACCGTCTTGCGCCTCTGATAAACTGTACTGCACTTTAAACTGACTTGTCTTTTTTTGATACTCTTTTTGACTTTTTGGGTAGTATGCCATAACTTTTTTTATCCTCCATAACTTTTTTATATATGTATACTTCTTTTTTTTATGACATACTTTTGTGCTTTTATGTATGTCTTTATATTACCATAGTATCACATATAAAGCCATAACCGCTATAATTATTGTGCACAATTAACAATCTAGTACTAGATATAAAGTTTGTATATTGTTTATAATTGACAATCATTTTTAAATTCGAAAAAATCGCTTGATTTATCTAGTACTAGATGTTACTATATAATCACAAGCAAGGCAAAAAACAAGAATTCGAACAAAAATTCGAACGACAGTCACAAGCCAAACTTGTAAGACCTACTCAACCTTGACAATTAAATAGACTTTACATCTAAGTTGTGATATACTTGCATCAAGCACAAACAATACATACAGATCACAACAAAGGAGTGGTATAAAATGACATTATCAAATGAAGACCTTAAAGCTATTGAGTCAATGTTAGAACCGATAAAGCGTGATATAAAAAGCATTCAATTGACACTTGAAAATGAGACTAACCGCAATATAAAAATTATTGCTGAAGGTCATCTTGATTTAAGTCGAAAGCTTGATGACGCTTTAAAGGTAGAAAACGAAAAAGAAATGCTTTTGATACGTGTAAATTCACTTGAAAACGAATTGCGAAAAGTAAAAGAACGCATTGAAAGCATAGCATAACAGCTGAATAACATATATCACGATAAAGGTGTAAAGTCTATTT
>Ga0137306_103539_pt1 | contig 11497 bp, 12 predicted proteins | sample Inofroosms_March_FD_97187 | JGI IMG/M metagenome (GOLD analysis project Ga0137306, IMG submission 97187) | Mouse cecal microbial communities from Vienna, Austria - N-Acetylneuraminic and N-Acetylglucosamine D2O microcosms_March | ecosystem: Host-associated > Mammals > Digestive system > Large... | reverse complement strand
TTTGGCACATATGTGCATAATACAGGAGCTGGTCAGAAATTATCTGACCGGCTCCTGCTTTATGTACATCCGGATGCAGGGGAAGCATGCTGCTGAAGCGGCGCATGGTTTGATGCCCATAACAGGAATCCGAAAGCAGAGCTACTGTTCACCCCTCATCTGATATTGGCACACTTTTGGCTGTCAAAGGCGTGAACAGCAGCAGTTTATGCACACAAATTGATAAAGGACATCAATTTGGCGTATGATTTCCGCTACTTTGATGAACATCTGAACAGTAACAAGGCAGAACTATTACGCTATAACAAATATATAAAGGTATAGATATCACAGCAGACATGTGATATACTAAAAGCATAGCAAAAATACTTTTCTTTAAACGAAGGAGGTGAAACATTGTGCCGATAAATGAAAAGGAATATAATGGCAATCTTTTTGATCAGCTTTCTATCTTAGAACGGATTGAAGCTGTTGCAAAAGAGGAAGCAGTGTTGAAACAGATTGAAATTGAAAGGCGGCAGATTAATCGGAAATTGTATCAGCAGCCACCGCTTAAAACGGAATAGCCTTAAGGGAGTGTCAAAATGGCACTCTTCTTTTTTCATCAAAACGGGACAGCCAAACAAAAAATCCTGAAATTTATGAGGGCGCTTGGGGAAAAATTAAGTTAGGGTCAGGGATTCAGACAGTTGCAGATTCAGGCAGTGCAATTCAAAGTAATGATTATGATAACATGGCAAATTATACAGCGATAACTCCAAGGGCAATGAGTCCATGCAGAAACGCTACGACACGGATGGCAAAGAGGTATCCGGTGTGGTACCCAATAAGTATTTCGATGAGAAGGATGAGTACAAGGGTCGCAAACGCGTTGCAGAGGGTATCGACGCAGCGTTCCGCGCTCGGGGCAGTCCAGAACCGTCTGGAACATGCAATCAGAAATCTGGATAACGTTGTGGAGAACACGACTGGTGCAGAATCTGTGATTCGAGATACAGACATGGCTATGGAGATGGTGAAATATTCCGCATAACAACTGAAATATAAATTGAAAATTATGCCCTATTAGTCTGCAAATAAGAAAAACAATCTTAATTTTCGCACAATTTGAAGGGCAGAGTTGACATATTCAGATAACTTTGCTATTATTAACATAGAAGTAAAGTTATTACGTTACCCAAAAGGAAGGAGTATGGATATGGATATCAAAAATAATGTTGCAATCGGAAACGGAAGGGTCAAGGAGACGTATGCGGACAGGAAACAGGAAAAAACTGTGCCTCAGCAGAGTATGGCAGAACCGCAGGAAAGTGATGCGGCATCATTAAAGCTATCTGCGCAGGCGCTTGACAATCTGGATAAGGCAGTCAGGGCGGCATCAGAATCAGGCAGCACATCAATCAGTGCGGAACGGGCGGATGAGATGATAAGCGCGTCAAACAGACGGATACTGGAACAGGCAGACGATGCACTTCTTGCACAGGCAAACCAGATTGCGGAGACCGTGGCAGGGCTGCTCGCTTCCTAGGTTAAATGTGAGATGGTGGAGATAGATGGCAGCATTACCAGTTTCAGTTTGCATTATAGCAAAGAATGAAGAGAAGTACATAGAGCAGTGCCTGAAAAGCGTTTCGCGGTACGGATTTGAAATCGTCGTTGCCGACACCGGTTCTTCTGACAGGACAAAGGAACTGGCAGAAAAATACACCGACAGATTGTTTGACTTTGCGTGGTGTGCCGATTTTAGTAAGGCGAGGAATTTTTGTGCAGGAAAGGCATCCAATGACTGGATTCTGGCGATTGACTGTGACGAGCAGGTTCAGGAACTGGACATGGACCGGTTCGGAGAGCTGATAGAGCAGTTTCCGCACTCGGTTGGAAGGCTGGTTGTTAAAAATGTAAAGCGGTCGGCAGATGGCGGCATGGATTATGAGACTGATGAAATCGTGCGCCTGTATAACAGGAAGGAGTATGAGTTTGCGGCACCAATTCATGAGCAGATTAGAAGAATAGGCGCACCGGATGGGGAAGCGCTCCAGGGATTTGATATTCCGATGGAGCTGATACATTACGGTTATGCGCTTTCCGGGGAAAAGATGGCAGAAAAGCAGCGCCGGAACCTTGAACTTCTGTACCGCCAGGCTGAAAGCGAGCCGGAAAATGCGTATATATATTTTCAGATAGGACAGTCCCAGGCGGTTATCGGAAACCATACAGAGGCAATCACGGCATATGAAAAGTCGCTGGCTATGGATGGAGAAACCACAAAGCCATATGTGCAGCTGATGCTTGTGTCACTTATGAAAACCTATAGAAATGCAGGCCGCATGGAAGACGCACTGGCACTGGCTCAGAAATATGCATCGCGATGCGCAACTTCCAGATTTGTAGAGGCGTACGCAGAGCTGCTTTGGAACTGCGGCCAGCGCCTGAAGGCGATGGTATTGTACCTGAAAGCTACCCTGATGCCGGATGCGGATACGCTTGGCGAGGGATTGCTGCGCTGTTATGCGCACCTGATTCAGGGATATTATGATACTGGAGACATCAAGATGGCAGAACTGTTCAAACAAAAATTTGCAGAATGTAAGGAACAGCAGGAAAATCAGTTGTTCCACACATAAATGAATATACAGACAAAAGAATTGCCGCCGCCTGGCGGCTTTTTTTGCTTAGGAACTGTTCAGAAATTACTTGTCATGAGTAATTTCTGAACAGTTCCTTATGCACATGGGCGTCCAAATGAAATATGTCAGCAAGCTGACGGACGCCCGGCGCGCAAGTAGGGAAATTGCAATAGGGTAGAATTATAGTTATGGATTTTTTATCGTGGAATTGCACAAAATGTATATATTTTTGCAAAAATACATAATATTTACATAATTGTTTGACGATATATTAAATATGGTACAGTTGTTATGTCAATGGGGCGAGAAGTGGTAATTTCACATAATATATCTGCAATCAATGCGCAAAGACAATCTGGAATTATCACTAGGAAGGGAGACGGCATTACAGAGAAGCTGTCTTCGGGCTACCGTGTGAACCGTGCGGCAGATGATGCGGCAGGGTTGTCCATATGTGAAAAGATGAGAAAGCAGATAAGGGGGCTTGACAGGGCAGCACAAAATGCACAGTCGGACCGTTTATGCCGGATCCGAACAACAGCGATGTTGCAAACCAGTATCCACAGGGGTATCTTCACAGCGGTCGATACAGGGGGCATATCAGAACCGGCTTGAGCGTATCATCCGGAACCTGGACAATGTGGTGCAAAATACACAGCCATCGGAGTCAGGGATTCGGGATACGGATATGGCGGAGGAGATGGTGAAGTATTCCGATAACCAGATTCTGCAGCAGGCTGGACAGTCTGTCCTTGTTCAGGCGGCACAGGCGGCGAATGGCGTTATGAAGCTACTAACATAGAAAAATGCTAGGAGGATATAAGGGTGGTAATCAAAAATAATTTGGAGGCAATGAATGCCGGAAGGCATATGGGCATTGTGGCTTCCGGCAGGGCGAAAAGTACGGAAAAGCTGTCGTCAGGTTACCAGATTAACAGGGCGGCTGACAATGCGGCGGGGCTTGCAATATCCGAGAAGATGCGCAAACAGGTGCGGGGGCTGGACCGGGCGGCGAGGAACATAGAGGACGGAATCGGATATGTCCAGGTTGCAGATGGGGCGTTGCGTGAAGTGCATGATATGCTGCAGCGTGTGAATGAGCTTGCAGTACAGGCGGCAAACGGAACAAATTCACCGTCCGACAGGGAGCATATCAACCGTGAGGTGCAGCAGATTAAAAGTGAAATGGAGCGCATTTTTGTCACGACTTCATTTAATGAGCGTAAGATTTGGGAGGACACGGAACACCCGGTAATAAATGTCATGGGGGATTTGATGATCCAGTCGGCAACCCCGTCGACGCCTTATCTGAACCGCACAGTCACAAATGATAATTATGATAAAATTTCTTTAAACAATTATGCAATCCAGTTAGATGAAACAGGAATGGTGCTTTCGTGGACAGGATACAATGGAACGGATTACCAGACTTCCGTGATCGGCTGGGATAAGTTTAATGCAAAAAATAACTGGTCGTTCCAGATTGCAGATTATTTCAGACCCGAGGATAAGGATTTGTTTGACAGTGCGGGCAATCCGGTATTTGATTTCCCGGTATCTTTTTCAGTATCTTCCGATTCCCGGCAGCCGGATATTATAAAAGCGTTGAATGGAACATATGTATACTCTCATCCGTACAGTTCGATTTCGGCTTCATTTGAGGAGCCAAATAAGGGAGGGGCGATGCATATGGGAAGTGCAAGCATTGTATACACAGCAGCGTATGCATCCCGGACGAATGCCACGAATAATACACCATTTGATTTTAATAATGGGAGTGATAGTTATATAGAACCGTCCAGCCGGAATGGAAATATGATAGCCGGACCTTCGGCGACTACTGTGGCTGCGGCGAGAAATGACACACAACCCTGGGTTTTTGAATTTGAAATGGATGGGATTGGGACGGTGACGGGGACATCTTCGTCAATATCGTACTGGGCACCAAGTGACCGTGACGATGATGACTATGGCTATTGGTGGGACTGGTCATACTATTCTGACGGAAGCCGCAGGAAGAGCACGATAACACACTCCGCAAGCGGAGATTTGAAAGGGCTTATGGGGGCACTGACCGGAAAGAAAGGCTCGGCGGATGTGGCAGGTCTGCTGACGGCGGCAAATGGCGGTGATTGCGACCACGGTGGAACCATACAGATTAGTTTTGATTTGCGGTCAAAAAATGATTATACTTATGGAAAAGGACAGACAAGCAATGCAGTCGGTTCTTTCTACATGTCAATAAGCGTAAGTCCAAGTGACACGGAGCAGACAATATTTAACAAGGTTCGGGATGCGCTGAACAGCAGAACAGTTGTTGACTTGCAGACGAATAGTACGAATAACAGCTATTTTTATAACCAGCATTATAGTTTCAACAATTCACCCATACAGGTTAAGCGGTATTTGATTGACTATGATTATGATGACATTGATTTATCCATCCATAGCGGTGCAAATGTGATAGATAAGATACCGATGAAGTATGAATGTCTCCGTCTGGCGACGCTTGGAATGACAGACACCAATGTGCTGACAGAGGAGGAGGCAGGAAAGACACTGGATACGCTTACCGGTGCCCTCCGGATTGTGAGCCACCAGCGTTCCGTTTTCGGCGCGTACCAGAACAGGCTGGAACACGCATTTGCCGTTGACAAGAACGCGTCGGAAAATACACAGTCTGCGGAGTCCCGGATACGCGATACGGATATGGCGAAGGAAATGATTCAATATAGCAATTTCAATATATTGGAACAGTCAGGAACTGCGATGCTTGCGCAGGCAAACCAGTCGAATAACCTGGCACTGTCATTGCTGGGATAGCATAGTAAAGGTTCTGCAAAAGTATTCCTTAATAAGCGCAATTGCGGAAATTGTTGGCAGGATATGGTGCAATATTTAAAAAAATTCAAAAAAAATGCACACATAACTAAGTTTTCAGAAAATTCAGACGATATATATACTGTAAATGGAGTTACAGAAAATATTAACAATAACTTTGATTGATTCAAGGGGAAAAAGATAATAATCAAAAGAATAATTGTATAGGAAGGTTGCTTGGCGAAACGGATGTCCTGGGCTGCTGAAGGAGGAGAAAAATATGGTAGTACAGCACAATCTCAAAGCTATGAATGCAAACAGAATGTTGAACATTAATACAAAAGCTTCATCACATTCTACAGAGAAACTTTCAAGCGGTTATCGCGTAAACAGGGCAGCAGATGACGCTGCAGGACTTGCTATATCAGAGAAGATGAGAAAACAGATCCGTGGTCTCGGCCAGGCTTCCAGAAATGCGGAGGATGGAATCTCGTGTGTACAGACAGCGGAAGGTGCACTTGCGGAAGTGCAGGATATGCTTCAGAGAATGAACGAGCTTTGCGTACAGGCGGCAAACGGTACGAACTCCTTGACAGACCGTCAGTACATTCAGGACGAGATAGACCAGCTCGTGACGGAGGTTGACAGAATTTCAGAGACGACAAAGTTCAATGAGCTCTATCTCTTAAAGGGTGATGAAACACTCCCCAAGGAGCTGTCACATACATTCAGCCTTATTGAGGATGATAAGATTGACCAGACAGGAACTTCACTGGTTAAAAGTGATGTGCTTCCTTCAACCTCTCCGGTAAGACTTAAGGTGGACTATGACAGTACGGAGAATGTCTATGTGGTAGGCGCGGATATTAAAGATTCCAATTCAAGCAGCCCTATGACTGCAGACGTTATAACAAAGGGCAGCGATTATACAAAGTATCTTGCAGATGGTACTACAGTTGGCACAAGCTCTTCAGTTACGGCTGCTGTATTCAACAATAAGTATGTCGCATTCAAGAATACAAATCTGAGCGCTGCTGATGCAGATGTTGCGACATCAACATTGAAGAAGGATGACAAGGGAAATATTACACATTCCACAAATGATACTTATATGTATGATACAGAGACAAAGAATATTATCCATCTGTCAAAGCAGGAAGACTTGTCAGATTATATCGAAATCAAAGACGGAAAGTATGTAGTAAAGGATCGTTACAGAATGCTTTCGGAAGCAGATGGGGCAACAACGGCAGGTGCCACTGTGCTTGGGGAAGCCATTACAGGCGACAGGGTTCTGACCAAGAATGATTTTGTAGGTGCAACGGCAGAGCGTGAGCTTTATGATTCGAACGGTAATCGTGTATCCAGCATGGCTCTCTACAAATATTTTAATGATAATGGTGATTACACAGGAGGCTTGTTCAGCGATAAGGCGGCAACCATGGAAGTGGAGCAGGGAGCCGGAACACCTGATGACAAGAAGGATTCCACAAAGATTGAATTCTATGTCAAGACGGTATCCGAGCCTTTGATCGCAGCATTGACATTCACGGTTCATGCGGGTTCAGATTCTGACCTTGAGAACAAGATTAGCGGAACAATTGACACGATGTCAGCAGCGGGTCTTGGCATCAACAAGTTAAAGAGCAAGTCCATCGGTATCGTGGATGCGACAGGTGATAATGCGACAGCAGCAATTGATGTCGTTGCAGAGGGACTTAAGGTTGTTTCCACACAGCGTTCCATCCTCGGTGCAATGCAGAACCGTCTGGAGCACACCATCGCAAACCTGGATAACGTTGTAGAGAACACGACGGCGGCAGAGTCAGCAATCCGTGATACAGATATGGCTGAGGAGATGGTAAGCTACTCCAATAACCAGGTACTCCTGCAGGCAGGACAGTCAATCCTTGCACAGGCAAATCAGGCAAACCAGGGTGTACTTTCACTCTTGCAGTAAATTACGATCACGCTAACCTAATCTAATATATACGAAAAAGACCGACCAGATAACCTGGCGGTCTTTTTCGCATGTATTTTTTGTATATTAACTATACTACTGCCTCTATAATTGTTTTATTGCCAATGGGATATTCCATGGGCTGTTGTACTGGTGCTCCGATTCAGGACGCAGTTTTAGTTTCAGGTTTTTAATATCATAAACCCCCGCCAGTGGCTCAAGCAGTTCCATGGTATCGCTTAACTGGCTGGTTCTGGCTGAGCGCATAAATACTTTTGCAAAAGCACATGCAAACTTTGACTGGTCTGCAAATTCCGCAGAACCAAGCTCCTGAAAATCCAGTGATATAACAGTATATTCTTCCGATAAGTATTTTTTTAAAGCCTTTAACGTCGTCGTCTTCCCATACTGGCGTCCCCTGTTGATGACAAAATAGCTGCCATAATCAACATAATCGTCCTTTATCTTCTTCAGCCGGTCATCGAGCCGTACCATATAATGTTTGTCCACACTGAATGAACCTGTTGTGTTAAATCTGCGTCTCATCGCCATATCCTCCTATCAGCCAATGCCTCCCTGCATAATCCTATTATATGGGAGACAGGACAAATTAACAATAAGCAATAGGTAAAAATCCCTGCAAAAAGGTATAAAACCCGCTGTACTTTTTTGCCTTTTGTGTTATACTAATAATAAAATAGTATAGTTTTAGGATTGGGAGGTGGTACATAATGCCTCATGCAGATTTAGAGATAACGCAAAAGGCGATGGAGGACTTTATCAAAATCCAAAGACATATGTTAATCGCGCGGAAAGAAAACGCAACAGAAACATATGGCAGTTTAAAGAAAGAATATTTATATCTGAAAAGTTTTTTGAATGTGGCAGGGGTAAATCTTACGGATATCGATGAAATAAAAGAATAACAGGGAATCATGAAGGGTGCCGGCAGCGGCGTCCTTTTTGTATCATGTAATTTCACCGTGTTTCTGTTATGATTGAGAAAAGAAAGATTCTGGTGAAACCTTGGAGGATGGTCAGGGATGGGAAAAGAGAGAGAAAATTCAGCCGGACAGGAAAAAAATAACCTGACGGAGGGGGCAATATGGAAGAAAATATTATTTTTTGCGTTGCCGATTTTTCTGGGACAGGTGTTCCAGCAGCTCTATAACACGTTTGATTCGCTGATTGTAGGGAAATATTTGGGGGATGAGGCGCTTGCGGCAGTCAGCTCCTCGGGAAGCCTGATTTTTATGATGGTCGGGTTTTTCGGCGGCGTTGCCATGGGTGCCGGTGTCATGATAGCCAAGGAATACGGCGCGAAGGATTACAGGGCGATGCGGCTTTCCATCCATACGGATGTGGCTTTTGGTCTTGCAGCGGGCATTCTGCTGACCGTTCTGGGGGTATGTTTTACGCCGACTATCCTTCGGTGGATGCGGACTCCGGAAAATGTGCTTCCCCAGTCGGTGGAGTATTTCCGGTTTTATTTCTGCGGGGCTGTTTTTACAGTAATGTACAATATTTTTGTCGGCATTTTGCAGGCTGTGGGGGACAGCAGGCACCCGCTCTATTATCTGATTATATCCTCCGTGGTCAATGTGGTGCTGGATTTGGTGCTGGTAGGCGGTTTCCATTTCGGCGTGGGTGCGGCGGCGATTGCGACCACCATATCACAGGGAATCAGCGTGCTGCTCTGTCTGATACAGCTGATCCGGTGCAGGACGGAATACCGGCTTCAGCTGAAGGCAGTCAGGTTCCACTGGGAGAGCCTGAAAAACATTATCCGCTTCGGTCTGCCGTCAGGCGTGCAGAATTCCGTAATTGCCATGGCAAATCTGGTCGTGCAGACCAATATCAACACGTTTGGCCCATCCGCGATGGCAGGATGCGGTTCCTACGCGAAAATAGAAGGGTTCGCATTCCTGCCGATTACATGTTTTGCGCAGGCACTGTCCACCTTTGTGGGGCAGAACCTGGGTGCAAAGAAATATGACCGGGTAAAAAAAGGGGTGCGTTTTGGCATTCTTTGTTCAGTCTCCATGGCAGAGTTAATCGGGGTGGTCTTTTGGATGTGCGCGCCGGTATTCATCGGGATATTCAGCGACTCTCCGGATGTGATTGCATTTGGCGTGCGACAGGCACGCGTCGAGGCGCTTTTTTACTGTATGCTGGCGCTGGCACACTGCATTGCGGGAATAATGCGTGGCGCGGGGAAAGCCACGGTTCCGATGTTCACCATGCTGGGGTTCTGGTGTGTGCTGCGTGTGGCATATATCACACTGATGCTGCATTTTTACCCTTACATTGAGGTCGTGTTCACCGCATACCCGCTGACCTGGGGGACAAGCTGCATCGTGTTCCTGTTATATTTTTTCAAGGCAGACTGGATACATAATTTCGAGCGAATCGACAGGCAGAAAGGTGGCGGCTGAAATGTGTTATATTGAAAGAAGCATGGAATTTATTTGTTTTTGGATTATAATAAAGTAAAAGGATTTAAAATGAGCGCTACTTTAAAGAAAAAAGGGATTGTATGATTACAGCAGAGCTTACGCAGAAGATAGATACCTTGTCGAATGAGGAATACCATTTGGTTGAAATCTATGTTGATAATGTATTGAAATATTCAAAGAGGAAAAAAGGAAGCAGCATGGGATAGAATAAAATCTGATTTGACAGAATCAGAGAAACGAATGAGACTTGAGGGGGGATTCCTTCGGGGCAGCTTCGGGAAAAGCTGGGGGTATGATATGTATGGAATTATTTATTCTCCAATTGTCCAAGAAAAGTTAGGAATTGTAGGAAAATAAGTGATGCAACTTGCTCAGTATATTTCTTCGAGGTGAAATTGCTAAAGCAATTGTCAAAAAACGCAGACGTAGCGAGCTACGGCGAGGCTTTTTGACATGCATAATCGGAGAAATAGACAAGTCAAGATGCGTCAGTTATTTTTCTACAGTTCCTTAGCTGAATTAAAAGTCAAACTGATAGAATTATGTGGAGAAAATATTGGAAAAAAGCGATTTTCAGTAGTTATAGACGGTTTTGAAACTAGTACAATCCGCGCTAAATACCTTAATGTTTGGCGCGGATTATACTAGGCTTGTCTTTTCTAATACTGGAATACCTATAAAAACAATGTATGATGTGGAGAAAAAAATATTATGTTATTTATTCACACAAAAATTATTTTCTGTATTATATAGAGGATGAACAGGTGAATGTTATGGAAATGTATGATGAACGTGAGGATTTCGCAAGGACGATGTTTGGAATAATTTCAACTGCACAGGAAATGTTGGATTATTGGGATGAATAATATATGAAGGGCTTTTGCCGGACTGCCGTCAAGGAAAGGTTAATATAATACTATAAATGAGCAAATTTGAATTTTTACCAAATGTCAAAAAGTAAAGACATCATACCTTTTAGGGTGTATACTGTTTTCGTCACCAAAACAAATACCCAGCAAAGGATGGTGCCTTATGGAAAACAGTATATACCATTCAGACTTGCTTTACAACTGCTTTAAAAAATTAAATTTGTGCCGGGTCTTTCCGCAGACAGCCATGAAGCATATCATGGCCATACTGATATCCGCTTTTTTCCCTTGGGTATCACGGAAAAACCATTGACTTTGAGAAGTACAGCCCCTGCCACCACACCACTGTTGCCCATTTCCTTAATAAAGGAAAATGGGACGGCGGCACACTGGAAAATATACTCAAAAGTACTGTTGTCCAGTTTATCTATGAGGAATCCCGGCGGTCTGGCAAACCAGTATTCTGCATCGTGGACGATACCATATCTTCCAAGACAAAGCCCTCGTCATGGGCTCTGCACCCGATTAAAGATGCGTATTTTCACCAGTCCCATCTAAAGGGAAGGCAGGACTATGGACATCAGGCCGTGGCTGTCATGCTCTCCTGCAATAACATTGTACTTAATTATGCCATCGTCATGTATGACAAGTCGAAGTCAAAGGTGAGGACCGTGCAGGAGATCGCAGGGGAACTGCCCATGCCGCCAGTGGCCTCTTATTTCCTGTGCGACAGCTGGTATACATGCGGCAGCATAATGGATGCTT
>Ga0137306_103538_pt1 | contig 11501 bp, 10 predicted proteins | sample Inofroosms_March_FD_97187 | JGI IMG/M metagenome (GOLD analysis project Ga0137306, IMG submission 97187) | Mouse cecal microbial communities from Vienna, Austria - N-Acetylneuraminic and N-Acetylglucosamine D2O microcosms_March | ecosystem: Host-associated > Mammals > Digestive system > Large... | reverse complement strand
CAATCTCCTTGTCCCAGGCCTTCTGTTCCTCCCGCTTAGGCCCCGCATAGGTGATCGTATCATCCTGAATCCATACCTCTCCCTGAAAGATATCTTTCCCTTCTTCCATAGTCAGTATTCTTACATTATAAATTCTTGTGTTCATGAATTTACTTTTTCCTCACTTTCACAGCTTTCTAATAATCTGGGTCACCAGTCGTTCGAAATCCTTTGCTCGTTTATCAGCTGCAATCTGCACATCCTCATGCTTTAATTTCTCCTTGGAGATTCCGCTTGCCATATTGGATACACAGGAAATACCGCACACCCGGATGTCCGCATGCCGGGCCGCCAGTGCTTCGCCTGCCGTGCTCATACCAACCGCATCCGCACCCAGAGCCGCAAACATGCGGATCTCGGCCGGGCTTTCATAATTCGGCCCGGAAGTCTGTACATAGACCCCCTCCTGAATCGGGATTCCTTCTTCCCCGGAAGTCTTCCGGATCAGTTCCTGAAGTTCCAGGTCATAGATATTGGTCATATCCGTAAACCGGAGACCCAGCTCCGAGACATTTTCCCCAATCAGCGGAGAAGGAACAAAATTGGATATCTGGTCCGTGATCATCATAAAATCTCCCACCTGGAAATTCCGGTTGATCCCGCCAGATGCATTCGTCAAAAACAGCACTTCAATTCCCAGAAGCTTCATCACTCGGATCGGCAGTACCACCTCCTGGGGCGTATACCCTTCGTAAAAATGAACCCGTCCCTTCATCACTACTGTCGGCACATCGCCGATAAATCCAAACAGAAATCTTCCGTCATGACCTGCCACCGTGGAGACCGGAAAATCCGGAATATCCCCGTATGGAATCTCACACTCCACCTTCATATTTCTGGCGTAATTGCCCAGCCCGGAACCCAGGATCAGACCAACTCTTGGCTGAAAATCCGTGACCGTCCTGCAATATTCATAACATGCTTTTACCTTTTCATATTGTCTGCTCATCTCTGCTGCCCCCTTTCATCATCCTCTGGAACATTTGAATACCAGCTCCTCCCATCTCCGGTCTACTTCCTTCTGAAATTCCCCGATCAGATACTCATTCTCTTTCTTAAACAGATGCTTAAACCGCCCCTGCTTTACTAGGAAGTCTTCAATCGGGAGCTTTTTCTTAGGCTCATAATTGAGGATCCATTTCCCTTCCACCACCTCAAACAGCGGCCAATAACAGGTCTCCACTCCAAGCCTGCAGATTTCCATGATATCCGGCGTATTGTACCTCCATCCACGGGGACAGGGTGCCATAATATTTAAGAATGCCGCTCCCGGTGTATAGATTGCCTTCTCCGACTTGATATGGAGGTCCTTAAAGTTTTGTACAAATGTGGTCTGTGCCACATAGGGGATGTCATGGCTTGCGATGATCGCTGCAAGATCCTTCCGGTTCTGGGGCTTTCCATTGCTCTTCGTGCCTACCGGGGTTGTGGTCGTATCCGCATACATAGGAGTCGCGGAGGAACGCTGAATCCCGGTGTTCATATATGCGCCATTGTCATAGCACACATACACCATGTCATGATTCCGTTCCATGGCGCCGGACAATGACTGGAAACCAATGTCATAGGTTCCGCCGTCCCCTCCGAAGGTGATAAATTTATACGTCGCATCCAGCTTCCCTTTTCTCTTCAATGCCTTATAAGCGCCTTCCACACCGCTTAAGGTTGCCCCTGCATTCTCAAAGGCATTGTGGATGTAGCTGTCTTCCCATGCCGTATAAGGATAAGTAAACGTGGATACCTCCAGACAGCCGGTGGCATTGCCGATGACGGCCTTATCCCCTTCGCGGAGCCCCCGCAGGACATTCCGCACCGCGATGGTCCCGCCGCATCCTGCGCACATCCGGTGTCCGGGAGCCAGACGTTCCGGCTTGTTCATGGTTTCTTTAAAATTGTAGCTCATATTCTGTCCCCCCTATTCTCGAATCCCAAGATAGCGGTAGGTTTCCCCTGCATCGCCGTCTTCTGCAATCTGTTTCAGGGCTGCAAAAATATGTTCCATATCTTCCACACGCACGTCCCGTCCGCCAAGTCCGTATATGTAATTCACTGCCAGCGCCTGGGAGCGTGCACGGAACAATGCCGCCATCACGTCCGCACCCAGAGGTCCTCCCTGATTCGTGTAGCCTTCGGCCCGGTCCATGACTGCAACGGCCTTTACCTTTGACAGCGCTTCTGCAATCTCCTCTGCCGGGAAGGGACGGTACATCCGAAGCTTCACCAGGCCTACCTTTTCACCCTTTGCACGCAGCCGGTCAACGGCATCTTTAGTGGTGCCTGCCGCGGATCCGATCATCACAACGACCAGCTCCGCATCTTCCATGCAATATTCTTCAAACAGTCCGTATTCCCTGCCGGACAATGCGGCAAATTCTTTCGCCACCTCCAAGACCACCCGGCTCACATGCTTCATGCCCTCCGCCTGGTTCCGTTTTGCTTCCATATAATAATCTGTGATAGAATAAGGTCCTACTGCCATTGGGCAGTCCGGATTAAGCAGATAATTTTCCGGTTCATATTCGCCCACAAAGCTTCGGACATCCTCATCCTCTAAAAGCTCCATATTTTCCACCGCATGGCTGGTAATGAATCCGTCCTGGCAGATCATGATAGGCAGCCTGACATCCGGATGCTCGGAAATCCGGTACGCCTGAACCATATTGTCATAAGCCTCCTGGTTATTCTCCGCGTAAAGCTGAATCCAGCCTGAATCCCGTGCGCCCATGCTGTCCGAATGGTCGCAGTTGATATTGATCGGACCTGACAGCGCCCGGTTCACTAGAGCCAGGGCCAGGGGCAGACGGTTGGATGCCGCAATATATAACTCCTCCCACATATAGGCCAGTCCGCAGGACGATGTAGCGGTCAGGCTCCTTGCTCCTGCCGCAGATGCCCCGATGGCCGCACTCATGGAGCTATGCTCGCTCTCCACCGGAATAAACTCCGTATCCACCTGTCCATTTGCCGCAAAGGAAGCAAAATACTGAGGAATCTCTGTGGACGGTGTGATGGGAAATGCCGGAAATACATCCGGATTGATCTGGCGCAGTGCGATCGCAACTGCCTCATTTCCTGATAAACGATCTCTCTTTGCCATGTTATTCCACCCCTTCCATCGTGATCGCACCGAAAGGACATGCTTTCACACAGATTCCGCAGCCCTTGCAGTGCTCATAATCAAATGCCCCCCGCTTATAATCCGCAACCGGAATGCAGCTGTCCGGACAGACCGGGACACACAGCAGACATTGTTTGCATTTTTCCTCGATAAAATCCGGCTTGTCCGTAGACCACTCACCGGTATTGAACTCTCTGGATGTGCCGGCTCCTGCGATGACCATCCCTTCCGTCAGGTCCTTCCATCCTGCTTTCACGCCTAATTTACTGATATCTGCCGCCATCTACCGCACCTCCTGCAATGCCATCTTCAACGCCGCCATGTTGCCCTCGATCACTTCAGGCTTACCTGCAAATTTGTGGGAAAAGGATGCCTTCATCTCTTTCAGAAAGGTCTCCTCCTCCATGATCCCCGCCACCTTCACAATGGCTGCCAGCATGGGCGTATTGGGAAAATATCTTCCCATCGTCGCCATAGATACCTTGTGGGCATCAATGATGTAAACTTCCCCTTCGTATCCTTTCAGGTGGGGAATGATCTCTTCTTTTGAACGCTGGGTATTCACCAGGATCGCACCCTCCTTTTTCAGGCCTGCGGTAACATCCACAGCCTCCAGAAGAGATTCATCTACAACAACCACATACTGTGGGTCATAGATATTGGAGTGTACCCGGATCACCTCGTCGCTAATCCGGTTATATGCGGTAATGGGAGCGCCCATCCGCTCCGGGCCGTATTCTGGAAATCCCTGGACATACTTTCCTGTCTGGAATGCAACATCCGCCAGCAAAAGCGCCGCTGTCTTGGCACCCTGGCCGCCCCGGCCGTGCCATCTGATCTCTGTCAGGTTCCTCATGTTCTTTCTTCCTTTCCTTTGTATTGCACTCCGCCTGTCTGGAGTCAAAGAATCCGCAGCCGGCTTATATACAACTAGTACAGAATTGCGTAATTAACGGTGAATTCTGCACCATTATATACGCAACGCTGTACTAGCAGTGTCTTCAACATCCAAAACACTGCCAGTATTTCACCTCATAAGCAGCAGAAAGGCTGTGAAAAGCAGACATTCTGCATTTCAGCCTTAACAAACGTGTACAAGTGGCAATTCGCTGCTTCCTGTCGCTATTTTGTTAAAAGTGACTTTCCTGTCATCTCAGCCGGCTGTTCCAGTCCCATCAGCTCGATCAGAGTCGGAGCGATATCCGCCAGGCATCCTCCCTCCCGGAGCTTATAAGCCGGGTCTGCATTGACCAAGATAAAAGGAACTGGGTTGGTCGTATGTGCGGTAAAGGGTTCTCCATTTTCCTCGTCGATCAGCTGCTCCGCATTGCCGTGATCCGCACAGATAAACATCTGTCCGCCTACTTCCTTCACTGCGTCCACCGCTCTGCCCACGCATTCGTCCACCGCCTCGATGGCCTGGATCGCCGCTGCTTCCACACCGGTATGTCCCACCATATCCGGATTGGCAAAATTGATGATGATCACGTCATATTTTCCGGACTTGACAGCATCCACCAGTTTGCCGCATACCTCAAATGCACTCATCTCCGGCTTCAGGTCATAGGTCGCAACCTTCGGAGATTTTACAAGGATCCGATCCTCGCCTTCATTGGGCTCTTCCACGCCGCCGTTGAAAAAGAAGGTTACATGAGCGTACTTTTCTGTCTCTGCGATACGTGCCTGCTTCAGGCCGTTCTTTGCAAGGAACTGTCCAAACGTATTGGTGATCTCTTCCTTTGCAAAAGCAACCAGCTTGTTCTCGATCGTTACATCGTATTCCGTAAAGCATACGTAGGTCGTCTTGATACGCGGGCCTCTGTCAAAGCCGCCGAAATTGTCATCGCAGAAGGTCCTTGTGATTTCTCTCGCACGATCAGGGCGGAAATTGTAAAAGATGATGGAGTCATGATCCTGGATCGTAGCCACCGGAGCGCCGTTCTTCATCACAACGGTAGGAAGCACAAATTCATCTGTCGCGTCCGCGTCGTAGGATGCCTGAATCCCTGCCGGTCCGGACTCCGCGTTCTCGCCAATGCCTTTTACCAGCGCGTTGTAAGCTTTTTCCACACGCTCCCAGCGGTTGTCCCGGTCCATAGCGTAATAACGTCCCATCACGCTTGCAACCTGGCCAACACCGATTTCCTTCATCTTTTCTTCCAACTGTTCTACATATTCCTTGCCGGATGCCGGAGGCGTATCACGTCCGTCCAGGAAGCAGTGTACATATACCTTCTGGATGCCCTGCCTTTTTGCCAGTTCCAACAGTCCGTAAATGTGTTCGTTGTGGCTGTGCACGCCTCCGTCGGATACCAGCCCGAACATATGCAGTGCGGAGTCATGTGCCTTAACATTTTCGCAGGCAGCCAGAAGAGCCTTGTTCTCGAAAAAGTCTCCGTCCTGGATTGCCTTTGTGATCTTGGTCAGATCCTGATATACAATCCTGCCCGCGCCCATATTCAGGTGTCCGACCTCGGAATTGCCCATCTGGCCGTCCGGAAGCCCGACTGCAAGGCCGCTTGCATTTCCCTTGACAAAAGGATACTCGGCCATCAGCTTGTCCATGACCGGGGTCTTTCCCTGCGCAACGGCATTTCCTGTTGTATTGTCATTTAGTCCATAACCATCAAGAATCATTAAAACAGTTGGTTTTTTGCTCATTCTCTTTCTCCTTTTAAACGCTGAAATTGTAACAGTTCTGTCACCTAAAAGTCCAGTATCTATTGTACATGCTTTTTCCGTTTTTTGCAAATCATTTTAATCGTTCCAGAATATTTTTGTAATATTTCACTTACTGTTCACGGTGCCTTGCACCTTGCCGCAAGGCATCCGGCCGGTAAAATAGCAGTTGCATGCATCCAGCCCCTCGCCGTCAGGCGACTTCTCAATGGGTTGGATGCGTTACAGTTCACGGACGGTCAGGCCGTGAACTGTAACCGTTCATTTCATTCTATAGATCATCAAGCAGAATATAGATCGTATTTTACAGGAAGAGAACCAGCCGGAACGGAAAAGACGAACTGACCTGGGATCATGTCTTAACGTCATTGCTTTTTAAGTTTTAAAATCATATAATGGAAACTGCCAATTCAGAAATAGACAGACCAGAATTTATTTTGATAAAAAAATCCCCCCGTTTCTATTCATATATTATATGCTGCAAAACGGGGGGATTTATTTTTTATCTTTTATGAAACAGCCCGATATCCATAACGGGATGCCCTTCGTAAATCATTCATTACATAATTAGACTGAAAATCTTTCGTATATTTATTTATAATTCACGATCTTACCGAAGTCAGCCTTCAAAGAAGCTCCGCCTACCAGGCCGCCGTCAATATCTGCCTGTGCAAACAGATCCGCTGCTGTTGCAGCATTTACAGATCCGCCATACTGGATGCGGATTGCTTCTGCAGTCGCATCATCATATACTTCTGCGATGCACGCACGGATTCCTGCACAGACTTCCTGTGCCTGTTCGGTAGTAGCGGTCTTGCCGGTTCCGATCGCCCAGATCGGCTCATAAGCGATCACCGCGGTCTTTGCCTGATCAGCGGTCACGTTCTGGAATCCAACCTTTACCTGCTGGCGGATGAAGTCCATAGTCACACCCTGTTCTCTCTGCTCTAAGCTCTCGCCACAGCACATAATCGGTGTAATACCGTGCTCAAACGCCTTAAGTACCTTCTTGTTCACGTCCTCATTGGTCTCGCCGAAGTATTCTCTTCTCTCAGAATGTCCGAGAACTACATACTTCACGCCTGCATCAACCAGCATATTCGGGGAAATCTCTCCGGTATATGCTCCGCTTTCCTCGAAGTACATATTTTCTGCGCCCACCTGGATATTGGTGCCCTTTGCAGCTTCCACGACCGGAACGATGTCAATTGCCGGTACACAGAATACAACGTCAACTTCTTCATTTGCAACCAACGGCTTCAGTTCTTCTACCAGAGCAACAGCCTCGCTTGGTGTTTTGTTCATTTTCCAATTGCCTGCAATAATTTTCTTTCTTGCCATGATATGATCTCCTTATTTTTTGTATATAAATTCTATCTTAAAGTCCAATGCATCTGTTTGGTACGAAATGTTCTCCGCACTTCGTTCGGAGAGCTAAGTAAACTCTAAACTCAGCCAGACACTAACGCGCCTGGTATTTCTGAGTATTTACTTATCATTCGCCGCCGCTACTCCCGGCAACTCTTTTCCTTCCAGAAATTCCAGTGATGCGCCGCCGCCAGTAGAGATGTGGGTCATCTTGTCACCGTAGCCGAGCTGGTTGACTGCTGCTGCAGAATCTCCGCCGCCGATGATCGTCACTGCATCTGTATCAGCCAGTGCCTTTGCCACCGCCTCTGTTCCTGCCGCAAACTTGGGCATCTCAAACGCGCCCATCGGTCCGTTCCAAACAACGGTCTTTGCTTCCTTTACTGCGTCCGCATAAATCTTCGCAGTCTCCGGTCCGATGTCGAGCCCCTGCCAGCCATCCGGAATCTCGCCGTTTGCAACAACCTTGGTATCTGCATCATTGGAGAAATCATCTGCGATCACATTGTCAACCGGAAGCAGAAGCTTCACACCCTTATCCTCTGCCTTTTTGATCATATCCAGTGCATACTGACAGTAATCTTCCTCTAACAGAGACTTGCCTACGCTGCCGCCCTGCGCCTTGCTGAATGTATAGGACATTCCGCCGCCGATGATCAGGGTATCTACCTTCTCCAGAAGATTCTCAATGACTGAAATTTTGCTGGATACCTTGGCTCCGCCCAGAATCGCCACGAATGGACGCTCCGGATTGTTCACTGCGTTGCCCAGGAAATCAATCTCTTTTTGCATCAGATAACCTACTGCAGCCGTATCAACAAACTGTGTCACGCCCACGTTTGAGCAGTGCGCCCTGTGCGCAGTTCCAAACGCGTCGTTTACAAATACATCACAGAGGGAAGCCAGGTCTTTGCTGAATGCTTCGCCGTTCTTTGTCTCTTCGATCCTGTAACGGGTATTTTCCAGAAGAACGATCTCTCCGTCCTGAAGCGCCTCTACCGCTGCCTTTGCATTCGGTCCGACTACTTCCGGATCTGCCGCAAATTTTACTTCCTGGCCGAGCAGTTCAGATAATCTCAATGCAACAGGAGCCAGGGACAATTCCGGCTTCGGCTCTCCCTTCGGTTTGCCCAAGTGTGAACAGAGAATAATCTTTCCGCCGTCCGCAACCAGCTTCTTAATGGTTGGAAGCGCTGCAACAAGACGGTTCTCATCGGTAATCTTGCCTTCGATCAACGGCACGTTGAAATCGCATCTTACCAGGACTTTTTTACCCTTTACATTAATATCGTCTACTGATTTTTTATTAAGCATGTAATTGCCTCCCTGTTTTCGTTTTAAAAAATGTGCGTAAGGACGCCCCCCTACAGCGGCCGCATTGCGACATCTACCTTGTACGCCGCAGTGCGCATCCCCCGGAGGGTTTTATCATACGGTGGATTTCCCTGTATGATAAAAGAGATCCGGTCCATTATAAGACCGGACCCCTTCGTGAGTCTATTTCAGAATCAAATCTGACAAATTCAGTTTTCTCTGAAAGCCTGTCCTACAGTAATGTTCCAAAATGCTTGATTGTTCTTACCATCTGACTTGTGTAAGAATTCTCATTGTCATACCATGAAACAACCTGTACTTCTGTTGTACCGTTGTCAAGCGGCATAGCCATTGTCTGAGTAGAATCAAACAGAGAACCAAATCTCATACCAACGATATCGCTGGATACGATCTCGTCTACATTGTAACCGAAGGACTCGTTAGAAGCAGCCTTCATAGCGTCGTTGATCTGATCAACGGTTACGGTGCCTTCTACTACTGCTGTCAGGATTGTTGTGGATCCGGTCGGAGTCGGGATACGCTGAGCAGCTCCGATCAGTTTTCCGTTCAGTTCCGGAATAACCAGTCCGATTGCCTTTGCAGCGCCTGTGCTGTTCGGAACGATATTCACTGCTGCCGCGCGGGATCTTCTCAGGTCGCCTTTTCTCTGCGGTCCGTCAAGTGTCATCTGGTCGCCTGTGTAAGCGTGGATGGTGCACATGATACCGGACTTGATCGGTGCAAGGTCGTTGAGAGCCTTTGCCATCGGTGCAAGGCAGTTTGTTGTACAGGATGCTGCGGAGATGATCTGATCATCCTTTGTCAGCTTGTCATGGTTCACGTTGTAAACGATAGTCGGAAGGTCATTTCCAGCCGGAGCTGAAATGATTACATACTTCGCACCTGCATCGATATGAGCCTGTGCTTTTGCCTTGGATGTATAGAAGCCTGTACACTCCAGAACAACGTCTACGCCGATCTCTCCCCAAGGAAGCTCTGCAGCGCTTGCCTTAGCATAGATCTTGATCTCTTTGCCGTCAACTGTGATAGAATCTTCACCTGCAGTCACCTTATCTGCCAGTTCATACTTACCCTGTGTTGAATCATACTTCAACAGGTGAGCCAGCATCTTCGGGGATGTCAGATCGTTGATCGCTACGATCTCAAAACCTTCTGCTCCGAACATCTGTCTGAATGCAAGACGTCCGATACGTCCAAATCCATTAATCGCTACTTTTACTGCCATGATTAATTCCTCCTAAAAGTTTAAAATGTTAACTGTAACACAGTTATTATGGTGAACTCCCAACAAACCTAAATCAGGCGCAGTTTGTTAAAGATTCATCAACTAGAAATATTGTACTAAATGGGGAACAAAAATTCAAGTCCTAAATCTATTTTTCTGGAAGTTTGTGTAAATCTTATACCCTGCCCGTAAATCCTTTAGTTATTTTTTATAGCCGCGCGCTCTTACAGCTTCCGGAAAACCGGCTTTCTCTCCAAAAATTCCGTATAATACTCAAATCCGCATTCCCGCAGGACCTCGGCCGCCCTGCCGAACTCATAGGCAATGTGCTCCGGCTGATGCCCGTCCGCCCCCACGGTGATGATCTCCCCGCCCAGCTCCCGGTAGCGCCTGAGCACATCCGGATGGGGGTGGCAGAAGCCGAGCCCGTATTTCAGCCCCGCCGAATTCAGCTCGATTCCTTTCCCCATCTCAATGATCTGCTTCAGAACCTCATCCAGCCAGGGCGCAAATGCCGCATAAGAGTAATCCTTTGTCTTATAGGTCCCATACCGCACGATATAATCAATATGCCCCAGTACATCAAAAGTATCCGTATGCCGGATACTTTCCAGTGTCTCCTCGAACGCCAGACGGTAGAGCTCCCGGTCCGTCAGCTCCGAAAACAGTTCCCGGTAATATGGATCCTTTTTGTCCACCACGTGAATCGAGCCGATCACAAAATCAAAGGGATATGTTTCCGTGATCTCCCTGCAGAACGCGCCTGCGTGAGGCTGCAGTCCCAGCTCGATCCCGATGCGCAGCTCGATCCGCCCCGCATACTGCTCCCGCAGCTTGGTCAGTTTTTGAAAATACACATCCGCGTCAAACAGAAAGGCATCCTTCCCCAGCTCCTCGCTGAACGGATAATCCCAGTCCATATGGTCTGTGACGCAAATTGCTTTCAGTCCTTTTTCCAGCGCGCCCTCCACCATGGCTTCCGGCGCGGTGCTGCTGTCCGTGGAAAAGGATGTATGCATGTGACAGTCACTCGTGATCATAAAATCGTCCCACCTCCCAAAATATACTCTCCGTCATAAAACACCGCAGCCTGTCCCGGCGTCACGGCCCGCTGGGGCTCCTCAAAGGCGCAGGTCACCTCATCCTTCCCGGTCTTCTCAATGGTCCCCCAGACTCCTTTATGGTTATAACGTATTTTCACAAACACACGTCGGGGTTCCGTCAGGTCTTCTACGGACATAAAATTCACATCCGATACACGCAGAGAGTCTGCCAGAGATTCCTCATGGGTTCCGATGACGACCTCCCGGGTCTCTGGCCGGATCTCCAGGACAAACGCCGGATACCCCAAGGCCAGCCCCAGGCCCTTGCGCTGCCCCACCGTATAATGGATGATCCCTTTGTGCTGTCCCAATACCCTGCCGTCAGAAGTCACAAAGTTTCCCTTCTGCAGTTGGGTTCCCGCGTTTCTTTCTATAAAAGAAGCGTAGTCCCCGTCCGGTACAAAGCAGATATCCTGGCTGTCCGGCTTTTGGGCCACAGGCAGTCCGATCTGCTCCGCCATCCTGCGGATCTCCTCCTTGGAAAATTCTCCCACCGGCATCAGCGTCCGTTTCAGCTGGTCCTGGGTCAGATTGTATAATGCATAGGTCTGATCCTTTGCCGACGCTGCCGAGCGGCGGATGGAATACCGGCCGTTTGGCAGCCGTGCCACTCTGGCGTAATGCCCGGTAGCAA
>Ga0137306_103537_pt1 | contig 11503 bp, 7 predicted proteins | sample Inofroosms_March_FD_97187 | JGI IMG/M metagenome (GOLD analysis project Ga0137306, IMG submission 97187) | Mouse cecal microbial communities from Vienna, Austria - N-Acetylneuraminic and N-Acetylglucosamine D2O microcosms_March | ecosystem: Host-associated > Mammals > Digestive system > Large... | reverse complement strand
CCACAAAGCTATCTGCACTTCGGTTACCTCATCAACAATGCCAAAGGCATCGTCACCGACTCCGGAAACATAGCCGAAGAAGCCACTTTCCTTGATGTGCCTTGCATCACGCTCAACTCATACGCCGAGCATCCCGAAACGTGGCGTATAGGAACCAATGAATTGGTGAACGAGGATCCTGTTGTACTTGCAACCATGTTGGAAAGACTGATGCATGAGGAGTGGAAACACACCACCCTGCCTGACCGTTGGGACGGACGAACTGCTGAACGTATTGTGCAGACGCTGATCAACGGAGAATTAAAGTAACCTGATTGTTATACCCCATCCCCCTCAATATCTGTTGTCGTCTCCGTAACGCTTCAGGTAAGAGGGGTTTATCGTATAATTCGCGGATGGCAGCAATTTGTGCTTCCTTCGTGTCGGCAATTACACATAATTCTTCAAATCCCCCTTCCGGAATCATTGTAGAGTTTGCAAGACAATGCCCATGTCCTTTTATTAAGGAATAAATCAATTTCAACTTTATCCCTGTATTTTGGAAAGTAAATAACAGATTGATACGAGCCGATGCTATCAAAGTTTCTATCTCCTCCTGTGATGGGTTTGCTACAAGGAATACGTTTTGATTCAACGAAATCTTTTCTTGCATACTTTTACCGGGATTCTTCCCTGCAATAACAACTTGTACACCGTCCTCCAATCCACCCACCAGATGATCCAGAATATAATTAACTACCCGAATATTCTCAAGGACAGAAAGATTACCATGATATAAGATATAATCCTTTGGGACAGGGCTTTTAATATTATCTCTTTTCAAGTCTACATCGTTAAAGAAACAAGGCAAGCAATAAGTCCGTACCGAAGGATACTTCCGGACAAAGTATGCCGCATCTATATTATTGATTGCAAATATCTTATCTGCATGCAACAGTACTTTCTCATACAGCCGTAGTCTCCATGCTTCTAAATAATAATAGCATTTCTCCCACCCGAAAGTTGTCGACTTTCCTAAAAATCGATAATACTCATGCTCTACATTATGCATCCGTACCCACTTTTGCCTATCCCTCAAAAGTTTATTTGAAAGGAAATAGCAAGTATGCAACCCTTCAAATAAGATGGGATAGTCATCCGCACACAATCGCTTCAGCAATAATTCATTTCTTCGGCTATATACAATATAAGGCAATATCGTAAACATAGAACGCCATCCGGTATAGCGTTCATAATAGTACACACATTCGGCCACTTCATGCAAAGCCGTTTGTTCTTCCCTCTTGTACTTATATGTATGTAAAATAATTGAATGACCGGCCTTTTTCAATGCCTTCAATTTATAATACACATCTATCACCCCACCGTAATCCGGAGGAAAAGGGACTTGAAAACTAACGACATGCAATTTCATCATCTGACTTTATTTAATTCATCCCTGCAAAGATAACACAAAAGCATTCATCTGCAACCATTGCATAAAAATAACCATTCCCATCAAGCAAAAGAAAGGAATAATAAACATTCCTCTTATTTCTTTAGAGTATATTTACTTCTTTGTTTAAACGTAATTTGCTACCTTTGCGGCCTTATAATAACTTGAATATGAAACAACGATATATTAAATTTATCACCTTACTATTCATACTTATCGCGAGTAACGCATCCGCACAAATAAAAGGCGTCGTTACAGACTCTCTGACCAATGAACCGTTAATGTATATCACCGTCCAATATGAAGGGAAAGGTGTGGGAGCCATCACCAATGGCGAAGGAGAATATGTAGTAGAGACCCGCAAAGGCTGGGACGAACTGACATTTTCAGCCATCGGATATGTGACTAAAAAGATTAAGTTGCAACCCACCACCAAAGTACTGAACGTGAAGCTGGCACCCGCCGACGTCATGCTTTCGGAAGTTGTGGTGAAGCCGCAAAAAGAGAAATACTCCCGCAAGAACAATCCTGCCGTAGACTTCATGAGAAAAGTCATTGAAAACAAGAAGCAGCTGAAACTGGAGACCAATGACTACTATGAGTATAAGAAGTATGAGAAGATGAAGATGTCTCTGAACGACGTCACTCCCGAAAAGATGGAGAAAGGTATCTATAAGAAGTTTGCCTTCTTCAAGGACCAGGTGGAGGTGTCGCCCAAGACCAATAAGATGATTCTTCCCGTATCCATCAAGGAGACTGCCTCACGCACCATCTATCGCAAAAGCCCCAAAAGCGAGAAGACCATCATCGAAGGGTTGAACTCTACGGGTATCGAGGAGTTCTTCAGCACTGGCGACATGCTGGGCACCATCCTTACGGACGTTTTCTCCGACGTTAACATCTACGATGACGAGATCCGCCTGCTGCAACGCCACTTCATAAGCCCTATCGGCAAAGGAGCCGTCAATTTCTATAAATTCTATCTCATGGATACCCTCACGGTAGACCGCCAGGAGTGCGTGCATCTCACGTTCGTACCGCAAAACTCGCAGGACTTCGGATTTACGGGTCACCTTTATGTCGTGAAGGACTCTACATACGCCGTGAAAAAGTGTATCATGAACCTGCCCAAAAAGACGGGAGTCAACTTTGTAGACAATCTCGATATCATTCAAGAGTTCACTCAGCTGCCGGACAGCAACTGGGTACTGACCGACGACGATATGACCGTAGAGTTACGCTTCGTAAAAGGACTGCAAGGGCTTGAGATTCAGCGCACGACCAAATACAGCGATTACAAGTTCGACGAAATCGAGCAACGGCTCTTCCGCCTGAAAGGAAATGTCATCAAGGAGGCCAACATGCTCAACAAGAGCGACGAATACTGGGCGCAAGTCCGCCAGGTTCCGCTCACCAAGAAAGAGAGCAATATGGATGTCTTCATGAATAGGATAGAACAAATTCCCGGATTCAAATACGTCATCTTCGGCGCAAAGGCATTGATTGAGAACTTTGTGGAGACCGGAGGTCCCAAGCATCCCAGCAAGTTCGATATCGGCCCCATCAATACCATCATCACAAGCAACTATGTGAACGGTACCCGTTTCCGTCTGAGCGGTATGACTACCGGCAATCTCCATCCCCACTGGAGCTTCAGCGGATATGGTGCCTACGGAACGAAAGACAAGAAATGGTTCTACAAAGGACAGGCTGCCTACTCTTTCAACAAGCGCGAGTATGTATTGTGGGAATTTCCCAAACACCACATTGCTTTCGACTACTGTTATGACGTCACGTCTCCTATGGATAAATATCTCATGACCGACAAGGACAACATGTTCGTCGGATGGAAATGGACTACGGTAGACCAGATGTCCTATACGCGTGATGCCACACTGACCTACGAACTGGAAACCAATGCCGGTTTCTCGGTCAAAGCCATGGCACGCCACCGCAACGACGAGCCTGCCGGAGGTGTACTGCAATACTGGAAGAATGACGGCAACGTTGCCGGCTCATGGGATGACGCGAACACATTCGTCAAGGATATCACCACCACCGAACTGGGCGTCACACTGCGCTATGCCCCCGGCGAGACATTCGTCAACACCAAGCAACGCCGCGTGCCCGTGTCGCTGGATGCGCCGATATTCTCCCTGTCGCATACGATAGGTCTGAAAGGCGTGTTGGGAGGCGAATACAACTTCAACCTCACCGAAGCCAGCATCCGCAAGCGTTTCTGGTTCGGCTCGTGGGGAAAGCTGGATGTCACGGCACGTGCCGGGGCACAATGGAACACCGTGCCATTCCCCCTACTCAACCTGCCTATGGCAAACCTCTCGTACATCACACAGAACAATGAATCGTTCTGCCTTATCAATAATATGGAGTTCCTGAACGACCGCTATGCTTCACTTGCCCTGTCGTATGACATGAATGGAAAGCTGCTTAACCGCATTCCGCTCCTGAAGAAGCTGAAATGCCGCGAGAGCTTCCGCATACGCGGCATGTACGGTACGCTCACGGACAAGAACAATCCATACAAGAGCCATAACAGCGAGTTGTTCCTCTTCCCCATGCGCGACGGAGTGCCTACCAGCCATGTGATGAACAAGACGCCCTACTTGGAAGCCAGCATAGGTATCTACAACATTTTCAAGTTGCTACATATCGAGTATGTGCGCCGCCTCACTTATACCGACATTCCGGGAGTGAAGAAAAGCGGTATCCGCTTTATGATATTAACGATGTTTTAAGCAAACGATGAAAGCCATCGTGCAACATTCAACCATTTACTTACTATGACTCCATTAGCAGAAAGGCTTCGCCCGAAGACATTAGATGAATATATCGGCCAGAAACACTTAGTGGGACCCAATGCCGTATTGCGTAAGATGATCGATGCAGGACGCATCTCCTCATTCATCCTGTGGGGACCTCCGGGAGTGGGCAAGACCACCTTGGCACAAATCATCGCCAACAAGTTGGAAACGCCGTTCTACACGCTGAGTGCCGTGAGCAGCGGCGTGAAGGATGTACGCGAAGTGATAGACCGTGCGAAGAATAATCGCTTCTTCTCACAGAACAGCCCTATCCTGTTCATCGACGAAATCCACCGTTTCAGCAAGTCGCAACAAGATTCGCTGCTTGGTGCTGTGGAACAAGGCATAGTGACACTGATAGGCGCCACTACCGAGAATCCCTCTTTCGAGGTTATCCGCCCGCTGCTGTCCCGTTGCCAGCTCTATGTCTTGAAGTCGCTCGAAAAAGAAGACCTCATGGAACTGTTGCAACGTGCCATCACCACCGACCACATACTGAAGGAACGTAAAATAGAACTTCAGGAAACCACCGCCCTGCTCCGCTACAGTGGTGGAGATGCGCGCAAGCTGCTGAACATTCTGGATCTGGTCATTTCTTCCGAAGCAAACGACCCTGTCATCATCACAGACGAAACCGTAACCGAACGCCTGCAGCAGAACCCGCTCGCCTACGACAAGGACGGAGAAATGCACTACGACATCATCTCCGCCTTCATCAAATCTATTCGTGGCAGCGATCCGGACGGTGCCATCTACTGGCTTGCCCGTATGGTGGAAGGAGGAGAAGACCCTGCCTTCATAGCCCGTCGCCTTGTCATCTCTGCTTCGGAAGACATCGGACTGGCCAATCCCAATGCCTTACTTATTGCCAATGCCTGTTTCGATGCCATAATGAAAATAGGTTGGCCCGAAGGACGTATCCCGTTGGCAGAAGCCACCATCTACCTTGCCACAAGTCCCAAAAGCAACTCGGCATATCTGGCTATCAACAGTGCCTTGGAGTTAGTGCGGCAAACCGGAAACCAGCCTGTCCCCTTGCACCTGCGCAATGCCCCGACCAAACTGATGAAGCAGTTAGGATATGGCGGCAGTTACAAGTATGCACACGATTATCCCGGCCACTTCGTCAAGCAGCAGTTCCTGCCCGATGAACTGAAAGACCGGCGCATCTGGGAACCGCAACCCAATGCTGCCGAACAGAAACATAAGGAAAGGATGCAGATGTTGTGGGGAAAAGAGAGATTTTAGACAATACACTCAGAGAGAAGTACAACGGACTACAAAGATACGAAGAAAAGAACCTTTTTTCGTATCTTTGTAGTCCGACTTTTAAATATAAACCAAACATGAAAATTGTAATATTAGACGGCTATACAGCCAATCCCGGCGACCTCAACTGGGACAAACTGAAAGAATTGGGCGAATGCACCATCTACGAACGCACGTCTCCCGACGAATTACTGGAACGTGCGGCCAATGCCGAAGCCATTCTTACCAATAAAGTAGTACTCAACCGCGAAACGATAGCTGCCCTCCCCGATCTGAAGTATATCGGTGTGCTGGCTACAGGCTACAACGTAGTGGATATAGCCGCTGCCCGCGAACGTGGCATCATCGTAACCAATATTCCAGCCTACAGTACCCCGTCTGTAGGACAAATGGTTTTCGCACACATTCTGAACATTACCCAGCGAATAGGTCATTACTCAGCAAAAGTCAGCCGTGGAGACTGGTCTCAAAGTCCCGACTTCTGCTTCTATGACACTCCACTCATTGAACTACGGGGCAAGAAAATAGGTATCATAGGTTTGGGACAGACCGGATACAATACCACTCGGATAGCCATCGGCTTTGGTATGAAAGTCTGGGCATATACCTCTAAATCCAGCCTGCAACTTCCGCCGGAAATCAGGAAAACAGACCTCGACGAGATGTTCCGCGAATGCGACATCATCAGCCTGCACTGCCCGCTGACAGACACTACCCGTAATCTGGTCAACGCCGACCGTCTTTCCTTGATGAAACCTACCTCCATCCTTATCAACACCGGACGTGGCCCTCTTGTCAATGAACAAGATCTTGCCGATGCCCTCAATGCGGGGAAAATCTATGCTGCCGGTTTGGATGTCCTTTCTGAGGAGCCACCCCGTCCCGACAATCCGTTGCTAACAGCCCGAAACTGCTTCATCACCCCGCACATAGCCTGGGCAAGTTTCGAGGCACGCCAAAGGTTGATGGAAATTGCGGCAGACAATTTGAGAGCATACATTGGCGGAAAGCCGATAAATGTGGTAAAGTGATGCAATAAACCGTTGGCGGAAACTGAATCCAGTACATGGCAAACTAAGAATGCTAAAGTTCACGTTTGTGTCGCTAAACCTTAGCTTTGTCATGCTAAACCTCAACACTGTCATGCTAAACCTTAGTTTGGCTAGATACAAACCCTTAGTTACCTTGTTTGACCAGTGCTGATGTCTGTATGCATATTATAGCCCGTGGTGAATACGCGGAACCAGTGTGCCGAGCATTCACCACGGATACTGAATTGTCACAAGATATTTCACCATAAACACCTGTATACTATATAATTAACGGATGGGTGAAAGATGTGAGGGATGAAAGACGACATTTGATTTCTATTGTTATTTTAGTTCGGGGGAATGTATCGCACCATACAAAGAAGTAATGCTGGACATCATTACATTACTTGTTATGCTTCATTACATTACTTGTTATGCTTCATTACATTACTTGTTATGCTCCATTACATTACTTGTTATGCTCCATTACATTACTTGTTATGCTCCATTACAAGTAATGTTATGAGATATAAGATATAATGTAATTCTATTGAATCCGACAACGGATAATGTGATAAATCAAGAAGATCATAAGGCTTACCATTGCAAAAGAAAATAGTCTCATGGGATAAAAAAAATGATCTCACGAGATGAAAAATTTCGTCCCGTGAGATGAAAAAATCAGTCTCATGAGACGAAAAAAAACGTCCCATGAGACGAAAATGAATGTCTCACGGGACGAATTTCAAGTCGTTATGGTCTTCTTACCAAGCCCAATCGTTCACATCGTATGCACTCTCTACCTTAGATTCTATCGCATCAGGCAGATTACAGAAAAAGTCGATACCCGTTTCCTGTTCCAACTTGTCGATGCTGACTGCATATTTTTGCATAACATCTACCGGAATCTTATCGCCATATTCATATCCATAATCATCCCGGTGTTCTATCCAAAAACCTATAGCTTGAAACGAACCGTTCTTTTCAGCCAATACAGCCATATAGTAATACTTAGGACAAGCCAGACCATGAATGGTACGCCCTTCGGCATCGGTTTGAGGAAATACGCCATCGTTACCTTTCTTCTCACCTGTATAATTGACAAGCAATTGGTTCAAAGCTCCACCCTTAGTCACATAGAGCTTATCAAACGATCTCCTGCCCCAACTCCTGACACGATTCTCGAATGCAGCCCAAAAACCACCATTAAAAGAATTGAACTGCGGACTCATATTACTGTAATAGAAAGTTTGCCGATTTGCCGTCCCAGCGTATACACGATCTTCGGAAGCACAGAGATGTCCGCGATCAAAACCGTCGTTACGGTGATGATCATTATTTGTCTGCATATCTTTAGGCAGTTGCGGATCCACATCCCAAGCTTCAGTTCTGTTTACACTGTTCTTTCTTGTGGTTTCATCAAAAACAAAAGCTACCCAAGCGGCATGTTTGGCAGTAGCATCCCACTCCAATGCATAGTTCAACACATTCTTGTTGTTAACCGATACAGTATGCTCTACATAATAGTTATCCGGATTTAGATGAGGAATAGAGTAATCGGTAACGTATTCTTTGCCCTCTACAGCTTGATTAGCATTGACGTTGACAATAGCTTCGCGCGAAGAAACAAGATACTCCACACCAACACGGTTTCCATCAATATAAGCTATACGTAATTTAATATAAGTATATTCTTTCTCGGCCGTGTAGCGTATCCAGTAAACTGTTTCCTCAGTCACTGTTCCCCACTCTTTCCAATCAGACAATGTAGAAAAAGCAGGCATCGCATCCAAACGTTTCACTGCATCACATACTGCAAACGAATAAGACTCACCTACTATTTTCTTATCCTTAATATAAAGGACAGATTCCAATCCTTCCGGTTTCAGCACTCCTTCTCCAATCACATTATCTTCATATCCCAACATAACCAATTGCAAAGAGCCTTTTTCTGTCGTTCCAATCACTTTCTCTTCGGGAAGCGGGCTGGGTTGTTCTGGAGTTGGTTCCCCCAAGATAGGGTCGTCTGTACCGCAAGCTACACATAAGCACAACACACAGAAGATGCTTATAATTTGTCTCAACATATTTTTCATACAGTCTTCATTTTTGTGAGTCTCAATTTTCAAAAATAATAGTTTAGAACCTAAAAAGGGGCGACACTTGATGAGCATCGCCCCTTTCTTACTATTATGAGTTATCTATTATTGAGCTACCGGATCGGACACCTTTTCATATTTACCGTTTTCCATATTATACATGAAAGCCATAGCATAAGTTCCATTACCACGACCTCCATAAACAGCATATGATACAACATAGCTGATACCCGGATCAGGTACTGTGATATGCAGAGGCAAAACCAGTTCAGCGATACCCCAAGCCAAGCGCTCATCCATGATCGACTGAAGTTCTTCATCGCTCTTGCCATCATACTCGCCATTAATATTATAATAGTTTCTCCAAGTATTGTACGCGTTATTAACGTTTGGATAGTATGTAGAAACACCAAAATAATACTCTTCCGTATCATACTTGGTACTCTTATATTCAGGCTTGTTCTTCAAAGACCAATCCAACAGAACTTCATAATCTTCTTGTGTAAAAGCCACATTCATAGAACCACCCAACAAACGAGTCAATGTCCACGCCGAACCATCGTACAGCATTTCGGCTACTTTCGTAGAGACCTCGCATACATCTGCATAAGGATCGAAAGGAGACCATGCAGCACCATCATACTTATAAATGGCGGTCTTATCGGTAGTCTGCTTATTAGCATAATACTTATAAGTCACTCCACAGGTCATCCCGGATTCAGTATATGGAAATTTCTGTTTCAAGAAAATAGGAAGATAGAAGTCGACATCCATGTTGGAATCAAAATTATTATATTTTCCAGGTTGACCACTTTCCGTACCCATGGAATCATAATCCTCATCTTGCAATGTATAGCTACTATCAGGCATAAAAACCTCCAACTCTATTTCATCCCAACCAGCAGCGGTTTTCTTATATGTTTTGGTCTGATTGGAAACACCACCAGAATAATACTTATAAGTAATGCTCACTGTTTTTCCTTCGGCCAAATTAGCATATTTCGCTGTACAGAAAGATTTCAAATAAGAGTCCACATCCATATTTGAATCAAAGTTGTTATATTTTCCAGGTTGGCCTTGATCCTCGCCCATGGAGTCATAATCGTCATTGGTCAGCGTATACGACACATCGGCAGACTTAAAGCCTTCGGTAATGTCGCCAAACAGCACATTTATCTTGGCAGTAGACCCCTTGTCACAATAAGGATACATTTCTGCCAACACACCGGCAATCGCAGTCTGCAACTTTCCCTTATCTGTGAAATATCCTTCTGTTGGATACTTCCCTGTATAATCACCTTCATATACCACAACCTCTTTTACTGGATTATCATCGAATCCAGGAAAATTGTCTTCATTATAATCGCAACCTGCCAAAAGAAGCACTGTCGCAAACATACTAAATATAAAATTCTTATTCATAATTTTACTTCTTTATTTAGGTTTAGAAATTAAACTTCAATCTGATTGAGTAAGTGCGTCCAAAACCGTAAAGCACACGCGTAGCACTATCCCAATCATGTGTACTGCCATCACGGGCATCAGCTATATACTCTTGGTTGAAAAGGTTGTTCACATTTCCGCTCAACGTGGCGCGTACCTTTCCAAAATCAAAGGTATAACCTGCGCTCAGATCAAACGTACTATATGACGGAATCTGCCAAGGATCGCTAACTACATACGGAGTATCTTGCGTGGCATCCCCAATTGCAATATCATAATCTGCATAATTGCGTGCAAAGAAATTCCAATCAGCACTAATGCGCAATCCCTTCATCGGACGAACATTAATACCCAAAGCTGCTGTGGTCTGCGCAGAGCCACCCACAGAAACATTATCCATTTTTATATTATATTTATACTGCTCTACATTGGTCATATCGGTCACCACCGTACCACCGGAATTTGCCATAATCTGCCCTTGAGCGTTAAACATATAACCGGAAGCCGTACCATTCCAACGCCAATCACCCCAAGAGAACATACCTGTTACATCCAACCAGCGCGCAAGTTTGGCTACGAAATCCACTTCCACACCCATGTGATTAGCATTGGCACCCAATAAATTCATCGTCCAACGCTCCTCCGTCTTTGTTTCTTGATTGGTATAGAATCCGCCATCATAAAGTGATTTATCAATCCACTTAGTGTAATAAGCATTCACATTTGCAGTAAAGAATCGACTACGGAACCCATATCCTAACTCGAATGATATCACCTTTTCATTCTTTGCATCTGGATTGCGTTCATGGGATGTCTGAGAATTGATAAATGTATTATCGAACATCGGGGCACGGCTGATGAAACCTGCATTGAAAAAAACGTTGTTCTTTTCATTCAAGTTATAATTCAAACCACCTTTCACATTGCCACCCATATAGTACTCTTTGCTGGATTTGGCCTTATCACCAGCATAATACAAACGATCCTTACGCCAATAGCTCGTATTGGAAAGTCCACCTGAAACAAAAGCGCTCAACTTATCCAGATTATACTCTAACTGAGCAAATGCACCTTCGTACATAACAAATCCATCATAGTCACGATAAATAACATCGCCAACCCCCAATTTCTGATTCACAAATTCAGGTCTTTGACCTAACGGATTATTTTCCGGACGTACATTCTTACGATTATCAGCATCAACAAAATATTTACCACCAAAAAGATCTGTGATTACATTCTGATGCAGACCTTTGTAATAACGGAAGTCGATCCCGCCATAAAAATCAAAGTTTTCGCCAAACTTGGTTGTATATGTGGAAAGCAATCCATACCACATGTGGTTGTTCATAGATTTTGCCATAATCATTTTTGAACCGGTAGTACTTTGAGTATTCAATGCCT
>Ga0137306_103535_pt1 | contig 11505 bp, 12 predicted proteins | sample Inofroosms_March_FD_97187 | JGI IMG/M metagenome (GOLD analysis project Ga0137306, IMG submission 97187) | Mouse cecal microbial communities from Vienna, Austria - N-Acetylneuraminic and N-Acetylglucosamine D2O microcosms_March | ecosystem: Host-associated > Mammals > Digestive system > Large... | reverse complement strand
GGATGATTGTTCAGCCATGGGGCGTGAGGCGCCGTATATGCTACGTGGAGATAAAAGGGCTGGGAGGAATCTTTGCGGGATTCCAGAAATTCTACGGCATCCTCTGTGATGGCGTCTGTCACATACCGTTCCTCCCGGTACAACTTCCCGTCCTTATACATGGGGGCGCCATAGTAGGGGCCGCCTCCGGACTTATGGCTGAACCAATGGGTAAATCCCTGCTGCGCCTTTCCCGCCGCCCCCATGTGCCATTTGCCGGACAGGCCGCAGCAATATCCGTTTTCCGCCAGGGCCCTGGTATAAGAATACTGTCCTGCCAGATATTCCAGGGCAGACTGCCGCTCATCATCATCCCTCAGCCAGTCGTGGATCCCATGCCTGGAAGGAATGGTTCCGGTAAGCAGGGACGCCCTGGCCGGGGAACATACCGGGGACGCGCAGAAAAAGTTTTCAAACCGGATTCCCTGTGCCGCCAGCCGGTCAATGTTGGGCGTAATAATTTCTTTGTTGCCGCTGCACCCCAGGGACCAGTACCCCTGGTCGTCAGAAATCACAAATACAATATTAGGCTGTTTCTTCATCCTGATACCTCCTGATTATATCAGTATGTCTGTGTTATGTAAAGCTTTCCTTTTCTCTTACCACCATTTAATCAGATCCGTTACCTCATTACGCAGCTTTACAAAATCCGGGCTGGCAATATCCCTGGGTCGGGGCAGATTATTATCAATGGCTTTCTTAATTCCTGTAGGCTTATTGGTCAGAACCAGGATCCGTTCCCCCATATAAACCGCCTCTTCAATATTATGAGTAATAAACAGAACCGTGGTGCCGGTACGCTGCCACAAACTGATCAGCTCGTCCTCCAGATGGTAGCGAAGCTGGATATCCAGCTGGCCATAAGGCTCGTCCATTAAAAGCAGATCCGGCTGGGTGGCAAAGGCTCTGGCAATTACCACTCTCTGAAGCATACTGGCGGACAGCTGTTCCGGATAATATCTGCGGTATTTGGTCAGACCTACAATGTCCAGATATTCGTCTACCAAGGCCTTGGTTTTTTCCTTTTCCACACCTTTAATGTCCAGGCCGAATCCCACGTTTTCTTCCACAGTCAGCCATGGCATGGTGGAGTACTCCTGAAAAATATAAGCAATGTTATGCTTTTTTAAATCTACCGGTTCCCCGTCCAGAAGAATTTCCCCTGCGGTTGGCTGGTATAATTTGGTCAGGCTGTTGAGGAACGTGGTCTTTCCGCATCCTGTGGGACCTACAATACATAAGAACTCTCCGGCATGTACGTCAAAGGAAATATTATTGAGAACCAGCAGATCCCCAAACTGTTTGGTCAGGCCACGCACCTGCACCTTAGGCATTTTGTTCTCTTGCATAGTAATTTCTCCTCTCTTACAGCGTCAGATCCATATTATCGGTAATCAGCTGACGCAGGCGCAAAAACTCCGGATCTACGTAATCACGGGGATGAGGCATATCGATGATATACTCTTCCTTAATATGGGTTGGGCAGTTGGTCAGCAGGATGATGCGATCTGCCAGGAACAATGCCTCCTCAATGTTATTGGTAACGAAAACCACCGTGCGTTTTTCTTTTTGCCAGATACGCTGTAATTCTTCCTCCATCATATAGCGGGTCTGGGCATCCAGATGTCCGAAAGGCTCGTCCAGCAGCATAATATCCGGCTGGTTGGCATAAGCCCTGGCAATGCCTACCCGCTGGCGCATGCCGCCGGAAAGCTGGCTGGGATAGCTTTTCTCAAAACCGGTGAGCCCTACTAATTCCAGATATTTTTTTATCCGGGCCTTCCGCTCATTTTCCGGCATGTGGCGCACTTTAGGGCCGAAACCTACGTTTTCTTCAACTGTCATCCAGGGGAACAGGGAAGTTTTCTGGTAAACTACCCCACGCTCCGGAGCCGGTCCTGTAACCTTTTTCCCCCGCGTAAGCACCTGTCCCTCTGTAGGCATATCCAGCCCTGCCAAAATATTTAACAATGTGGTTTTTCCGCATTGTCCTGCTCCAAACAGAACCAGAAATTCATTTTCATGTACTTCAAAGTCCATTCCCCGGAGAACTTCATTCTTACCGCCTCCGTCATAGCTGTCAAAGCTGCGTCCCACATTCCGGCATTCCAGTACCGCCGGAGCGGATTTTACATTCCCTTCTGCTCGTTCCATACACACAGTCTCCTTTCCAATGCACTTGTCAGATTGGCCAGTATAAAGCCTACAATCCCGATGGCCACAATGCCAACCATGATCTGTACCGTATTGCCGGTGTTCATTCCCCGCACAATCATCCAGCCCACGCCCTCGTTGGACTGAATCATCTCAGCTCCCACTACCGCGCTCCATCCGGCTGTTACCGCAATCTGAAGTCCTGCAAAAATATAGGGAACAGAAGAAGGAAGTACAATCTCAAAGAAAACCTGACGTTCATTGGCTCCCAGCATACGGGCGGCTCCGATAAGTTCCGGATCCACATTTTTGGCTCCGTCATAGGTGTTAACCGTAATAAAGCAAAAGCATCCTAAAAAGATAATAAAGAATTTTCCCGTATCTCCCAGACCAAACCACAGAATAGAAAGGGGGATCCACGCCAGGGGCGGAATCGGACGGATAAATTCAAAGATTGGCTTTAAAACAGCCTCCAGCAGGCGGGAATATCCCATTCCGACCCCCAGGGCAATTCCGGCGATGGTGGCAAAGAAAAATGCCACAGCCACCCGGTACAAGCTTACCCCAATATGAGCCAGCATAGTTCGTTTTCCGATAGGCTCTACAAAGCTTTTACAAAAGGCTGCCAACACCTGGCTGGCAGGAGGAAGAAACATGGATGCGCTGGTAAATCTGGCCGCCAGCTCCCAGACTGCAAGGAGAGACAGCAAGGAAATAATGGTATAAATTATGATAAGCTGTTTATCCGAAAAACGGCTGTTTGCGGTAGAATCAATCATGGTGTTTTCCCCTCCTTACATATTTTTTCTGTAATTTTTCCAGAACCGTGTTCAGCAAAAGACCTACAAATCCGATGGTAAGCATTCCCACAATAATCACATCCGGACGGCCCAGCATACGGGCCATCTGGATCATGTAGCCCAGGCCGCTGGTTGCCGCCAGCATCTCTGCGGCTACCAATGCAACCCAGGCGGAACCCAGCGCCAGACGCAAGCCGGTAAAAATCATGGGGAGAGCCGTGGGGATTGCCACTTTAAACAGCAGCTGGCGGTTGGTTGCGCCAAATGTCCTGCCCACCCATAAATGAACCTGGCTGGTACGCCGGATTCCGGTATAGGAGTTTACAGTGGCGCTGATAAAAGCCGCAAAGAAAATAATACCGACCTTGGAAGCATAGCCAATGCCCAGCCATAAAATCATCAGCGGAATCCAGGCCAGGGCCGGCACCGGACGGATAATGTCAAACAGCGGCTTTGCAAACAATTCAAATTTTCTGCTCCATGCCATTCCGACTCCCAGAGGTACCCCGATGAGAACTCCCACCCCGTAGCCGCCCAGCGCAATTTTCAGGCTGGACCAGATGTTTTCCAAAAGTGTAGAGCCGTCGGGCACGGTTCCTCCGGTAAGCTTATACCAGAGCGTCCCTAAAATCTTTGCAGGGCTGGGAAGCATTACCGGGCTTACCAGATGAAATACATCCGTCACCATCTGCCACACCAGAAGCACAAACAAAAAAGAGCAGGCAGAAATCAGTTTATATTTATATTTTTCAAAAAACCCCTTCATAGAATTTTCACACCTTTCCTAGCGTTGTGGAGAAGTTACTGATAGGACTGTATAAATGTGGTGATAACATTGGTGTTGAATTTTTCTGTTGCGCTGGCTTCCAGCTGACCCTGATCTACGTAGAACTCGCCTAATTCCTTTGCAAAAAGACCAAGTTCACGGCCCTTCCAGTCTTCCTTTGTCAGCCATTTTACACGTCCCAGGTCAGCTACGCAGTTTTCACGGCTGGTTTCCATTCCGGATTCCTGTAAAAACTCTACCAGCAGTTCTGCCGCCATTTCCGGATCCTTCTGCAGCGCTTCACATGCTTCCATGGTACAGTCTACATACTTCTGAATCAGATCGGATTTTCCGTCCAGAGACTTACGGTTTCCTACTACCATGTCTACGTAGCGGGTTCCCATATCTGCCAGGTTTGCCACCTGTACCATGCCGCCGTTTTCGGCCTCAAAGAAGGTAGGCACATTTAAGGAAGCTGCATCTCCCTGGCCGGCCTGTAATGCCTGATAAGCCTGTACCGTATCCATGTTTACGATGTTTACATCCGTAGGCTCCATTCCCAGTTTTTCCAGCCATTTTAAAACAGTAAAGTGCTGGGCGGTTCCCACCGGGGTCAGGATTGTAATGCCTGCAACCGATTCCGGGCTTCCCAAAACCGTAGGGAAGGAAGGATTGTAGCCGGTATCCTTCGCTACCGGGCAGTCCGGGGAAACGAATACGCCCTGACCGTCTGTAGATTCCAGAACCTCGCCGATAATCAGCTCATCATAGTTTGCCATACCGGTAACGGCTGCGGCTCCCATATGCCCTACATCCCATAAATCCGCTGCCAGCGCTTCGTTCATAGGCGCTCCGGTGTCAAACATGGTAATCTCCATCTTAAACCCCGCCTTCTCGTCCAGTCCGTTCTTCTGTATGTAATAAGTGGGAAGGCTGGTAATGGTGGGCATGGTCGCTACCCGGAGGACCGGAAGTTCTGTGCTTCCCCCTTCTGCTTTGGTGGATGTGCTCTCACTTTTACCTGCAGCGCCGCCGCATCCTGCAAGAGACAGAGCTGCTGCTGCTGCCAATAATAGTGTCAGGCCTTTTCTTTTTTTCATAGTTATATCCTCCTGGTATAATAGTGAATCTGTATTTGTTGTATTCATTATAGCAAGGTAGGACTTTCCTGTGTTTTGGATATTTTTACATTTCTTTACCAGGGCAAAAGCCTTCTTTTCTATTTTTACATTATGTTTGCTTTTTTGACCTTTTTATTCTATTTTTCGTCTCAATTGTACAAATCCAGCACTTCCTTTTTGTCATATTGCACTATATAAACGTAAAATTTCGTCTTTTCTATCAGCTTTTTGACAAGTTACACCGGGAAATCGGCCATATTGGGAATGATTGCAGATTTTTGACAGAGAAAAGCATACAAAGAATACTTAGTCAGGAAAAAATGTAACTTAGAAATGGAGATGAGGTTTTTAATTACTGCTTATAAAGAGTGATAGGAAATGCCATATTTCAACTATAAAGATGTGTCAAGGTGAGGATTGGGAACAGGTTGGCAAGGACTTTTTAATGTTGTTCACAGAATATTCAAAATTTGGCGTCGCAAAAGGGGGTGTCGCAAAATGAAACCAGAGACTTTCTATTTCATTTTGCGACACCTCCATAATATGCTTTAGGACTGCTTTTGTCAAGAAAAAACGACACTGCTGTCGTTATAATTTGGGCAAACTTGAAGGACTTCTTCCCTCAACCCTTCAGACAGACTTTCTATTTTCCGTATATGAGGTGTGGCTACCGGTTCTTAGTAAGTTCCAAAAATAATTCCTCCATATTTTTAGGCGCCAAAAGCCCCTGTTTCAGGATCCCTTTCTGGCACAGGCTGTCATACAGCTCCATAACAGCCGGCCGGGTCAGATTGGCGGTATGAAGCAACGCCGGATCGGAAAAAATCTCCCGGGGCGGCCCCTGGCCCAGAACCCGGCCTTCATGGAGTACCACCACTTCATCTGCCCAGGAAAGAGCATAATCCACATCATGGGTAGCCATTATCACCGTAATCCCCTTTGTACTCATGTTATCCACCGCCTGATTCACCAGCCTGGTATGTTTGGGATCCAGGAAGGAATACGGCTCATCCATAATCACAATTTCCGGCTCCATCACCAGCACATCCGCAATGGAAACCAGCCTTTTCTGGCCTCCGGACAAGGCGTGAACAGGCTTTTCCCGGTAAGAGCCAATATCCATGTCCTCCATAATCCGCTCCACCGCTTCCTTTGCCGCCGCCTTAGGCACTCCAAGGTTTAAAAGCCCAAAAGAAATCTCCTGATATACGCTGGCGGAAAACAGCTGGTTATCCGGATCCTGAAATACAATCCCCACCTTTTTCCGCAAATCCAACAATCCTTTTCGGGAATAATCCACAGGCTTTCCATCATAGTACAGAGTACCGGATCCGGGCCTGTGGATTCCATTGCAGCATAGGAAAAATGTAGATTTTCCCGATCCATTCGAGCCCACAAACGCCACCTTTGTCCCCCGGCGGATGTCCAAAGAAAAATCATTTAACGCCAACTGGCGGCTTCCCTCATAAGAAAACTTCAAATTTCTGGCTTTTAAAATAATCTCTTCCATCTTCTTCTACCTTCCTATCCATATGAGAAAGCAGGCCCATAGTTCAAAAGCAAGAATGCCGAAAATTTCTTTTCTTTTAGGAGGATACTCTTCCTCCAGAACCCGGATTTCCCCATCATAGCACCGGGATTCCATAGCGTCAAAAAGAGCTTCCGAGCGCTTAACAGAGCTTATAAAAAGACAGGATATCAACTGTCCAAAGGAATGAATCCCAGTCCGGTAATCCCGGTTTCCCAGCCTGGACTTCTGGGCAGCCGCCACAGCCTGTCCCCGATCCAATAATACAAAAATAAACCGGTAAATTAAAAGCATCAGCTCCACAATCAAAACCGGACATTTCCACCTGCGAAGCAAAACAAAAATGTCTGTCATGGTAGTATTACAAGATAAAAAGTACAGGCAGGACACCGCTGCCATGGCAGTGACAAAAATTTGAATGCCGTAACAAATTGTTTCCCTTCCTGCAGTCAGATACCAGGTTCCAAACCGGACAGAAAACACTTCCAGAGGTGTCTGGCGGATAGAAGTTCCCAAGACCAGGGAGTTCATGCCTAAAAATGCCACAGGGACAGACAGAAGACGCAGATATCCCCCCAGGGGAATCTTCCCCTTTTTTATGGTAAGAATCCCCATTGCAAGGAGCACAAAGACCGCCAGGTACACAGAACGGCTCCCTACACACAGAACCAATGTTATTACAGAAAATGCAAACTTCTCCCCGGTATTTACATACCGCAGCCCCGAATGATAGCTAAACCTGTCAATGGTTATCATTTATCCCTCTTTCTCCTCTGTTGTCCACTTTTTCCGCTCCACAAACCGTCCCATAAAGAAGGCAATGATGCCTACGCCTATACCGGTTTGAATACAGAACAGCATACTTTCCACCTCCCCGGGCAGCTCTCTGCCAAGGATAACCTCCAATACAGGGGCAGCCCAGGGCTCATAATCCGGATCCGTAGTTTCAATCAGAGTATTTCCCTTGCCATCCGCGCCGCCAAACTCTGCATCTTTCAGCAGAAACAGGGGTGTAAAAGCGATAATAACCGCCGTTATCAAAAGTATAACTACTAATTTTCCATTGCTTTTATCCGTGCTTTTCATTCTTATCTGTCCTCCTTTAAAAAGCCTGCTGCCTTTAATTCCGGCCTTGCATAGTTTTCCAGGCCTATAATCACTACTACTGTCAGAATTCCTTCTACTATGGCTAAAGGAATCTGGGTTCCTGCAAAAATAATCAAATTTTCTTTTAATGCAATCTCAAAAGTAGTGGCAGAATTATGAGCCATGGCAAGCTGAAGTGCAGTAACACAGTATGTAAACAAGTCGCCAAAAAGGGCCGCCAAAAATACGGACAATTTCCGGTTCCATTTTACTTTTTCAAAAATCCGGAACAGAAAAAAGGTTAAAAACGGGCCGGCAATAGCCATGGAAAAAATATTTGCCCCCAGGGTGGTAAGACCGCCGTGAGCCAGCAAAATAGATTGAAAGATCAATACAATTAGTCCTAGAATGGATACTGCTGCCGGGCCGAACAGAATCGCCCCAAGTCCGGTCCCCGTCATGTGGGAACAGCTTCCGCTTACAGATGGGATTTTCAGAGAAGAAATTACAAACACAAAGGCTCCGGACATAGCAAGAAGAGTCAAAGCCCGGCGGTTTTCTCTGACAGTCTTCTTAATAGAAAAAAATCCGGCCATAAGAAACGGGAAAGAGAACGCCCCCCAAGCCAGGCAATAGCCCACAGGAAGCGCTCCCTCCATGATGTGCATTGCATATGCTTCCGAAACTGTCCCAAAAGTTCCGGCAAATACAATAGCAGCGGTAATCAGTGTCTTTTGTTTTTTTGTCATACAGACTCCTTTCATTCTTTGCGGGTTCCCGTCCCGCTCACGCAAAAAAACGCTCCTTCACGGCTTTCGCCAAATACAAAAAGAGCGCCGACAGCCGGGTAATATAGGCCGTCTGCACAGAAAGCCGTCCTTCGCAGCTTTCTCTACAATTTCTTATGGCGGGCAGTTCTTCTGACTTGAGCGTCTCTGCCTCTCCCTGCCTTCCCCAGCTTAAAAAGCCCAGTGGCATCTTTTGGGAGAAACTCTTCTCTCACAGCGGCGTGACCGTGGAGGTTTTTCACCTCGTTTCCCTATTCTCCTGCGGAATGAATCACAGGCACCGCGCCATATTAAATTATGATTCTTATTATAAGTCTGACGGTGATATTGTCAAGCTTATAAAAATTTCTAACACCTTGTTTTCACACTCCCGGATTTGTGCTATAATTGAGAACCACAAAGCGAAATCATGGATTTTTCACAAGAAACCAGTTAAGTGGAGCGAAAGCAAAAACAACAAACTGTGATGTGGGAGGGTAAATATGATGGGTAAGTTATTATTAGTCCGGCCGTCTAAACAATATGCAAATCAAGTTATGTCCTATAAAAAAGAAATGGAACAAAACGGAGATAGCTTCGACGGTTGTGCAGGACTTGAAGATGTCCATTCTTTTGAAGAATGGATTGATTTTGAAAACAGATTAAAAGCAAAATATAAAGACGGATATGTTCCATCAGAGATCTTTTTAGCCATAAGGCAAGCAGATAACCATGTTGTTGGTATGATTGATTTTCGTCATCCCCTATCCGACTTCCTTTTTAATTTTGGCGGTAATATTGGATATAGTGTCCGCCCATCAGAACGGCAGAAAGGCTATGCATCTGAAATGCTCAGATTGATTTTACCTATTTGCCGTGATTTTGGAGAAAACAGAGTTTTATTAACCTGCGATAAAAACAATGAAGCGTCACAGAAAACGATTATAAAAAACGGCGGTGTGTTGGAAGAAGAAATCATTGACACAGCAGGGTTAAGTAAAAGCGGTATTCTTCAACGCTATTGGATTTCAATATAGTACCATCGATTTCATTTTACCGGGGAGTCAGGACTCCCCGGACAGCGCGCTTTCTTGCCCGGCTGTGTCAAATCAGTCCCATTAATTCCGGCAGCCCGGTACTGACAAAAGGAATATAGGTAACTGCCATAAGCCCTCCCAAAATCGCCAGGTAATACCACAGCATGTAGGGAATCACCTTTTGCAGGGAGGTTTCTCCTACCTTAATGGCTACAAATAAGGTATTGCCAACCGGCGGCGTAATATTTCCGATACACAGGTTGTACACCAGAATTAAGCCAAAATGAACCGGATGGATTCCAAAGGTCTTTACCATAGGAAGGAACAGAGGGGTAAAAATTAAAATCGCTGGGGTTACATCCATAAACGTACCGGCAATCAGAAGAATCAGGTTCATAATCAACAGAATTAAAAACTTATTGCCGGTCAGGCCTAAAAGGGCCGCCGATACGGCCTGAGGGATTTGGGTAAATGCCATTACCCAGCCCAAAATGTTGGATACCCCGATGAGGAACACCACCATTCCGCTCATTTTCACACTGTTTATTACAATCTCCCAAAAGGACTTTAATGTAATATTTTTATACAGAATTCCTAAAAGAAGGGCATAGGCAACCGCAATGGCGGCTCCCTCGGTTGCGGTAAAAATCCCCCCTACAATACCGCCGATTACCACTACAATCAGCGACAGGGCTGGCAGGGCCCGGTAAGTGGAAACGCCTAAATTCTTCCAGTCATATCTTCCTTTTTCGCCAGTATATCCCATCCTTTTGGCCAGGATAATTCCTACAATAATGCAGCAGACCGTCCACAGAATCCCCGGAAGATAGCCTGCCATAAACAGGGCTGCAACCGAGGTTCCGCCGGAAGCCAGAGAATAGGTAATCAGGGCGTTGGACGGCGGAATCAGCAGGCCGGATGGCGCAGAGGCCCCGTTGGTTGCGGCGCAGAGCCCCCTATCATAGCCCAGCTCCTCCTCCCCGCCTCTTACCATGCTTCCCACCGCTGCCGCTGCTGCCGCCGCAGAACCGGAGATCGCCCCAAACAGGGCATTGGCTCCCCCATTGGTCACTAAAAGCGCTCCCGGAAGCTTTCCCAAAAGAGCCATAACAAAGTCTACCAAGCGCTTTGCAACACCTCCCTGGTTCATCAGATTGCCTGCCAAAATAAAAAACGGAATTGCCGTCAGGCTGAACTTGCTCATACCTACAAAGGTTCTCTGAGCTCCGGTAACTACCGCTACATCCAGAGGGGTCACCTGCAAAATAGCAGCAAGTGCAGAGATTCCGATGGAATAAGCAATGGGAACGCCCAGGGCCAGCAGTGTCAGCAGCACAGCCAGAATAATCATCAAAGATTGAATCGCCATTTATTCTTTCTCTCCTTCCCTTCCCTTTATCATATTAATCATATCCATTCCCGTATAGATCATGTTTAAAAATCCGCATATGGGAAGTACAAGATAGAAAATGCCCACAGGCACTCCCAGGGATGAGGTCATCTGGCCCATAGCCAGATTGGAAATCTGGATCCCTCCGTAAACCAGGATTACTGCCGAAAAAAGAAAGGCAATAAGCCCGCAGAAGCAATTTACTGCTTTCCGGCCCCTTAAGCTTAACCTTTCCACCAAAATGGGGATATTCATATGGCCCCGCTCACTGGTAACGATAACGGCGCCCATAAGGCTGGCCCATGCAAACAGATAGGATACCAATTCCTCTGACCAGGTAGACGGGTTTTTAAGGATGTACCGGGTAAAAACCTGCCAGCAGGTCAGGACTACCATAGCCAGAAAACTGATTCCGGAAAGCCCCCGAAGGACAGCATTTAAAAAGTTTTTTAATTCTTTCATATGTCATCCCTCCTATTCTGCTGCCGAAGGATACCGGGCATTATATTGCTGGATCTGATCATAAATAGGCTGGATATCCGGATAGCTTTTTAAAAAGGCTTCATGCATAGGCATGCAGATATCCTGAAAAGGCTTGGTATCCGGGTATAAAAACTGAACCTTTTGTTCCTTTTCTGCCCTTTCTCTGGCCTGCTCTACCGCCTTGACCCATTCCTCCCGCTCTACCTGATTCACCAGCGCAAAACCTTCCTCAAAGACAGCCCGTTCCTCCTCAGGCATCTCCTCCAGAAACTTATTGTTGGCAACCAAAATATCCGGTATCATCTGGTGCATATCGTAGGAATAAAACTTGCAT
>Ga0137306_103533_pt1 | contig 11513 bp, 9 predicted proteins | sample Inofroosms_March_FD_97187 | JGI IMG/M metagenome (GOLD analysis project Ga0137306, IMG submission 97187) | Mouse cecal microbial communities from Vienna, Austria - N-Acetylneuraminic and N-Acetylglucosamine D2O microcosms_March | ecosystem: Host-associated > Mammals > Digestive system > Large... | reverse complement strand
TTTTTCCCCATCTTATGTCCTCCATCTTTGTATTCCCGTTTATCTTCATTCATCCCCCCAGCTTCTCCAGCAAATCCACCCCCATTAATAAAAATCCATTCTTCACCACCCAGTTCACCCCGACAATCCACACAGCTGCCAGCACCCATCTGGCGTACCTTCTCTGAAAACCGCCCCTCACCTTCATATCCTTTAACCCTTTCGCCATCCCCACAGCCAAATACCCCATCTCCACCACCACCGCAATCACTGCATAAAGCACAAAGGGATGATAGCAAAAACTTTTTAAAATCTCCCCGTGAAGCAATGCCCGTACTGCCCTCGTCCCCCCACACCCGGGACAATAAAGCCCTGTAACGAAATGAAACAGGCAGGGAAACCCCTGCCCAGATTTTATCCAGTCAATCACCCATACGAAATGCGTCATGTACCGTCCTCACCGCCCTGTTTGCGTCAATCTCATCGATCAGCACCGTAATCCTGATTTCCGACGTTGCAATCATCTTAATATTAATATTCGCCGCATAAAGCGCCTCAAACATCTTCGCCGCCACGCCGGGGTTGCTGAGCATCCCTGCGCCGACAATGGATATCTTTGCCACATCCTGCTCACAGGTCACATCCTGCGCCGTAATTGCGGCCTTGTTCTCATTAAGAAGCGTCATCGCCTCCTGCAAGTCCGTCCGTGCCACCGTAAAGGAAATATCCTTCCTGTCCTCGCGTCCCACCGACTGGATAATAATATCCACATTAATATGATTCCTTGCCAGGATATTAAAGATCTTAAAGGCAATTCCCGGCTCGTTCTTTACGCCGATAACGGAAATCCTGGCTGTATTTTTATCTGCGGCAACGCCGCTAATCAACATCCGTTCCACCCTTGCATTCTCCTTTACTACAGTTCCCGGCTCCTCGGTAAGGCTGGAAAGAACCACAAGCTGTACGCCGTACTTTTTCGCCATCTCCACGGATCGGTTGTGCAGAACCTTCGCCCCCAGGGAAGCCAATTCCAGCATTTCATCATAGGAAACCTCTTTTAATTTCAGCGCACCGGGAACAACCCTGGGATCTGCGGTATACACCCCGTCCACATCCGTATAAATCTCACAGGCGTCCGCATGAAGGGCAGCCGCCAGGGCTACTGCCGTCGTATCCGACCCGCCCCTTCCCAGGGTTGTTAAATCCTCATACTTATTCACCCCCTGGAATCCGGTGATAATCACCACCCTGCGGCTGTCCAGTTCGTGGCGGATTCTCTCGGTATCGATTCTCTTCAGCTTTGCCGCACCGTACACCGAAGTCGTATGCATGGCAACCTGGGCCGCATTCAGCGAAACCGCCGGAATCCCAAGCACATGAAAGGCCATCGCCATCAGCGCCACCGAAACCTGCTCCCCCGTCGTTAAAAGCATGTCCAGTTCCCGTTTCGGCGGGTTAGGGTCAATCTCATGGGCCTTTTCAATCAGCCCGTCCGTGGTCTTTCCCATCGCCGAAAGAACAATAATCAGCTGATTTCCCTCCCGGTAATCCTTTGCACAGCGCTTGGCTACATGAAAAATCCGTTCCTTATCAGCGACCGAACTGCCGCCAAATTTTTTTACAATTAACATCTTATCTCTCCGCTAACATCTCACTGCTCCACCAGCCTCTTATCCCTCGGTTATCTCCATCACTCCGCAAACTTCTCATCTCTCGCAAATATCTCATCTCTCCGCCCGAATATACTTAACGATACCGGAAATCTTCCCGACTGCCTCCAAAAACTCTGCTTCCCTCATCGGCTTGGACAATATCGCAAACTCATCCAGCTTGTCCAACGCCGCGATTTCCCTGGGACTAAACTCCATGAATTCGCTCATCCTCTCCTCCGGCTGCCCGGAAAGGCGGATAACATAGCGAAATTCATTCATTCCCATCGGTGCCAAGGTCTGCTTCTTTTCTGTCCAGCCCATCGCCACATTCTGGTGAAGATGCTTTGCCGCGTCAATAATATCCGCCACAACCGCACTTGCCGTAGGCAGCTTTCCTGCCCCGCTTCCGCTGTACATGGTTACGCCCAGCATATTCCCCTTAACTAAAATCCCGTTAAACACATCATTCACCGTAGAAAGCGGGTGATCCTCCTTCACCATCAGCGGTGCCACAAAAGCGCTGACGGTTTCCTCCCCGCTCATCCTGGCTGAACCGACCAGCTTCACCGTCATCCCCAGCTTCTTTGCATACTGGAAATCAATATCCGAAACCTGGGTAATCCCCTCGGTATAAATCTCTTCATAATTAACCTCGCGCCCTGTCGCCATCGCCGTAAGGATGGCTAACTTTCTGCAGGTATCATGCCCTTCCACATCCGCCTCCGGGTTCTGCTCCGCATAGCCCAGGCGCTGTGCCTCCTTTAACGCCGTCTTAAACGACCAGCCCTCCTTATCCATCTTCGTCAGGATAAAGTTCGTCGTCCCGTTTAAAATTCCGGTAATCTCCTCAACCTTTTCCCCGGTCAGACAGCGGTACAGCGGACGGATAATCGGAATCCCCCCGCCCACACTGGCCTCAAAGAAGAAATTCACCTGCTTATCCCTGGCAATCGCCAAAAGTTCTGTCCCATACGCTGCCACCAGCGCCTTATTCGAGGTCGCCACATGCTTTCCCGCCAAAAGACAGGCTTTCACAAAAGGATAGGCCGGATTCAGCCCTCCCATACACTCCACGACAATCTCTACCTCGGGATCCTGTTCAATCACCGAAAAATCATGCACCAGCTTATCCTCCACCGGACTCCCCGGAAAATCCCGAAGGTCCAGCACATATTTAAGCGAAACCGCCTGCCCCACCGTATGCATAATCGTATCTTTATTCTTCTCCAGCACCTCTGCCACACCAGAACCAATCGTGCCGTATCCCATTACTGCTACCTTTATCATCTTCGTCTACTCCCTGGCTAATATTTTCACATAATGAATCCCGTCCATCTCTTCCATATCCCCGACCATCTCCGAAACATTCCCCGTATTCGGCCGAACTTCCACGCTTACTGTCAGCGTAGCCACGCCATTCACCGGGATACTCTGGTGAATCGTCAGAATATTTGCCTTATACACCGCAACCACATGAAGCAAATCCGACAAAAGCCCCTGTTCATCGTCCATCTGCACGACTAAAGTGATGGTCTTTCCCTTCGTATTATCATAAAAAGGAAAAATATCATCCTTATACTTATAAAAAGAACTCCGGCTGATGCCCACCTTATCCGTAGCTTCCTGAACCGTTATCGCCCGCTCAGACTCCAAAAGCCTTTTCGCCTCCACCACCTTAAGGAGCACCTCCGGTACAGCCTTCTGCTTAACCACAAAATACTTGCTCTTATCCTTCATTGCTTCCTCCGCCCGTATTTCCGCAAAAAAACAGGCACCGCAGAGCATTCACGGATTTCCTGCCTGCAAGCTGCCTGTCAAAGCCAGCCGCAAAACAAAACATCCATTCCCACTCCCCACAGGCGCCTGTCCGTGTCCGAAAAACATCTGTGTTTACATCAAAGATATTAACACAGTCAAAGGTTTTTTGCAACCTTTTTCCACGTCTTTCCAAAGCCTTTCTAAACCTTCATGCTATTCACATACATTCACAATAAGCAGCATCTATGATTAATCCATCGCTGCACTGTGCTTATCCGGGCATCCAAGGCTTAACCACTTCAAATAAGCACTGATAAACCCGTCCAGTCCCCCGTCCAGGACATTGTCCACGTTCCCGCTTTCCTCCCCTGTCCGGTGATCCTTAACCATGGTATACGGCTGAAGCACATAAGACCGAATCTGGTTTCCCCAGCCAATCTCCTTCACATCCCCGCGAATATCCGAAATCTTCTCTGCATTCTCCTGCTGTTTCAGAAGAAGAAGCTTCGTCTTTAACATCTGCATCGCCTTATCCTTGTTCTGAAACTGTGACCGCTCATTCTGACAGGTCACGACAATTCCCGTCGGCAGATGCGTAATCCGAATTGCCGAGGACGTCTTATTAATATGCTGCCCGCCTGCCCCGCTCGAACGGTAAGTATCAATCCGCAGGTCATCCATATTAATTTCCACATCCAAATCTTCCTCAATATCCGGCATCACATCACAGGAAACAAACGAGGTCTGCCGCTTCCCCGCCGCATTAAACGGCGAAATCCGCACCAGCCGGTGAACACCTCTCTCCGACTTCAGGTAGCCAAACACATTCTCCCCGTTAATCTGAATCGTCACCGACTTAATCCCCGCTTCATCCCCGTCCAGAAAATCCAGAACCTCGGTAGAAAATCCCCGGCTGTCCGCCCACCGGCAATACATCCGGTAAAGCATACTGCACCAGTCGCAGGACTCCGTCCCGCCTGCCCCCGCATTCAGCCGTAAAATCGCATTACAGTGGTCATACTCCCCTGTCAGCAGCGTACTGAGCCTTAACTTATCTAATTTCTGGGTAAAATCCGAAAGCATCTCCCCAATCTCGGGAATCAGTGAGGCATCATTCTCCTCATACCCCATCTCAATCATCAGCCCGATATCTTCATACGCTGTTTCCAGTTCCTTAAACCCTTCCACCGTATCCTTTAAATTCTTCGCTTCCTTCATCAGCCGGGTAGACCTCTCTGTATCATTCCAGAACCCCGGCTCCTCCATGCTCCTGTCCAGTTCGTCAATCCGTCTTATCTTCCCGTCCAGGTCAAAGTGAATCCCTCACTTCCACTAATGGTTTTTCATACGTCAATAACGTCGATTTAAACTGATCCAGTTCAACCACAAGCTTCACCTTCTTTCTTAATTTACTATCTGATTTGTATTAATTTTTATCATTTAACAAAACCTTTAAATCGCTCAAACTTCCTGTCCACCCAGCGAAGGGGATGCCATGTTCCGTGAGGAATCCCCTAAAGAACGCCGGCGCTTAACGAGGTCTTTCACGAGTTTAGCGTCCGCTGCGTTCGATGCGGAGCGAAAGCGCGGTTCCGATGGAACATGGCATCCCCACAGCGGAAAAGCATGTCAATCTATTCCAACCAGCATAGACGCCCCTTCTACACCGGTTTCCTTCCACAACACTGCTTATACTTCTTCCCGCTCCCACAGGGACAGGGATCATTCGGGTAAATCTTCTGCGCATCCCTCTTCTTCGGTGCCCGTGCCAGGCTCTCATCCTTATTCGTTCCCGTCACCTTCGCCGCCGGTTCGCGCTCCACCTTCTGCTCAACCCTTACATGATACAGAATCCTCACGGTATCTTCCCGAATCGCCGCCGTCATCCCGTCGAACATATCAAAGGCATTCATCTTATATTCCACAACCGGATCACGATTGCCGTAAGCCTGCAGCCCAATCCCTTCGCGAAGCTGATCCATATCGTCGATGTGCGCCATCCACTTATTATCAATCACCTTAAGCAGAATCACCCGCTCAATCTCCCGCATCTGCTCTGCCTCAGGGAACTCCGCTTCCTTCGCCTCATAAAGCTTAATCGCCTGCTCTTTAAGCATGTGTTTCAGTTCATTCTTCTTCATGCTCTTCATCGCATCCGTCATCACCACCGGCTTAATCGGGATAATCGGAAGCAGCAGCGTATTCAGTTCTTTCAAATCCCAGTTTTCCGCGGCAACCTCATCAGGAATCGAGATATCCACCGCGTTTTCCACGATATCCGTAACCATCTTCATAATAAAATCACGCATATTATCGCCGTCCAGAACCTTGCGGCGCTCGGCATAGATAATCTCGCGCTGTTCATTATTCACTTCGTCATATTTCAGCAGGTTTTCACGGATGCCGTAGTTGTTATTTTCAATCTTCATCTGTGCCTTCTCAATGGCATTCGACAGCATCTTGTGCTCGATCTGCTCCCCTTCCGGCACACCCAGGGCTTCAAACATCTTCATCAGCCGTTCAGAACCAAACAGGCGCATCAAATCATCTTCCAGCGACAGATAAAACCTCGACTCACCCGGATCGCCCTGACGCCCGGAACGTCCGCGAAGCTGGTTGTCAATACGCCTGGACTCATGCCGCTCCGTACCGATAACCTTAAGTCCGCCCAGTTCCCTCGCCTCGTCGTCCAGCTTGATATCCGTACCGCGGCCCGCCATATTCGTGGCAATTGTAACCGCGCCGTGGATACCTGCGTCCGCAACAATCTCCGCCTCGAGCTCGTGGAACTTCGCATTTAACACCTTATGCGGAACCCCGCGCTTTTTCAGCATCTTACTTAACATCTCTGAGGTTTCAATCGTAATCGTGCCCACCAGCACCGGCTGTCCCTTCTCATGCGCTGCTTCAATCTCATCGACAACGGCTTCAAACTTCTCTTTCTTGCTCTTATACACCGCATCGTTTAAATCTACACGGGCAATGGGCTTATTCGTGGGAATAGCGATAACATCCATGGCATAGATATTCCGAAATTCCTTCTCTTCGGTCAGTGCCGTACCGGTCATCCCCGCCTTTTTATTAAACTTATTAAAAAAGTTCTGGAAGGTAATCGTCGCCAGAGTACGGCTCTCGCGGCGCACATTCACATGCTCTTTCGCCTCAATCGCCTGGTGCAGACCATCCGAATACCGCCGGCCAGGCATAATACGCCCTGTAAACTCATCAACAATCAGAACCTCATCATCCTTCACCACATAGTCCTTATCGCGGTGCATCAGGTTATTTGCCCGCAGGGCCAGGATAATATTATGCTGAATCTCCAGATTTTCCGGGTCGGCAAGATTTTCAATATGGAAGAAATTCTCCACCTTCTTTACACCCTGCTCGGTTAAATTCACTACCTTATCCTTTTCATTGACAATGTAGTCCCCGGTTTCCTCAATCTCTTCGCCTAAAATCGCATTCATCTTGGAAAACTCGCCGGACTCCTCGCCCTTCTCCAGCTGCCGCGCCAGAATATCGCAGACTTCATAAAGCTTCGTGGACTTCCCGCTCTGCCCGGAAATAATCAACGGTGTACGTGCCTCGTCAATCAGCACCGAATCCACCTCATCGATAATGGCAAACTCCAGACCCCGAAGAACCATCTGTTCCTTATAAATCGCCATATTATCGCGCAGGTAGTCAAATCCCAGCTCATTATTCGTCACATAAGTAATATCACAGGCATAGGCTTCTTTTCTCTGCTCGGACGTCATGCTGTTTAAGACCACGCCTACGGTCAGGCCCAGGAAACGGTGCACCTGCCCCATCCACTCGGAGTCACGCTTTGCCAGGTAATCATTGACCGTAACGATATGAACGCCCTTGCCTGCCAGGGCATTCAAATACGCCGGTGCCGTAGATACCAGCGTCTTTCCTTCACCGGTACGCATCTCCGCAATACGCCCCTGGTGAAGCACCATCCCGCCGATCAGCTGAACACGGAAATGTTCCATATTTAATGTCCTTCTTGCTGCTTCTCTGACGACGGCAAATGCTTCGGGAAGAATATCATCCAGCGTTTCCCCGCCTGCAAGACGTTCCTTAAAAATTCTCGTCTTATCCCGCAGTTCTTCGTCAGACAGAACGATCATCTCCGGCCTTAAGCTTTCTATCCGGTCAATCACCGGATTAATCAGCTTTAATTCACGTTCACTATGCGTTCCAAACACTTTTTCGATTATATTCATCGGTAATCTCCTAACTTCTTTGCATACGGACTGCGTTCAAGCCTTTCACCGTTATGCATACTGTTCTCTGTCACTGTTCTTCCATACTTCAATCCTTGCTGCAGCCCGAATATTTTACTGCAACCAATCTTTCTTATTGTATCACTAAGTTTCATTTTATTCAATGTGTTCATAAAAAATTTACGTTTCCTTACATTTACTAAAGAAGATTATGGTAAACTGAGCAAATTGCACAAAAACTGGACAAGTATTCCACTTATCCACAGTATCCACATTTTTTTGTGCACAACCTTGCAAAAAGTTATCCACAATAAAAAGATTTATTTTATGGGAAATGTGAGTTATACACCAACTTATCCACATTATCCACAAAAACAGATGATTTAAGCATTTTATCAATTTACCATAATTTGTCATATTTTTTTGTACAGATGTCATAAAGTTACTTATTTCGACAAATTTTTCACCTTTTCCTCTTGACTTTTTTCCGGATTTATCCTTTCTGTTTTTCCTTAAAATGCCGGCCCTTTTTCTGCCCCAGCCATTGCCGCAAAACCGCAGTCTTTCTCTTATCTCCTGGATTATGTCTATTTCTCCTCCTGTATACAATCGCCTAAACAGTACATAGGTTCTTTTAAAATTGTCTTTGCAATTTCAAGCTTTTCCTTGTCTTTTTCTAATAAATATGCTATACTTAACCTATCTCATAATAAAGGAGCTGATTTTATGCGTTATACGATCGTTGGAAGAAACATTGAAGTAACCCCAGGACTGCGTGAAGCTGTAGAAGATAAGATTGGTAAGCTGGATCGCTACTTCACTCCCGACACCGAGGTTAATGTAACCATGAGTGTGCAGCGGGAGCGCCAGAACATCGAAGTTACGATTCCCATTAAAGGATCTATCATCCGTGCAGAGGAATCCAGCAGTGATATGTATGTGTCCATTGATTTGGTTGAAGAGGTTATTGAACGGCAGATTTTAAAATATAAGAAAAAACTGGTAGACCGCAAGCAGTCCTCACCTTCCTTCTCAGATACATTCCTGCAGGAAGACACTCCGATTTCGGAAGATGAGATAAAGATCGTCAAGACCAAGAAATTTGCGGTAAAACCCATGGATCCGGAAGAAGCCTGCCTGCAGATGGAACTTTTAGGCCACAGCTTCTATGTATTCCTGAACTCCGAGAGCGACCAGGTATGCGTAGTTTACCGGAGAAAAGGCGGAACTTACGGATTAATTGAACCGGAATTCTAGGGTGTATTTGATACATCCTTACATGCCCATTTAGTTTTAAAACAGCCTGTAGTCCACATGAACTACAGGCTGTTTTTTATCGAATTGTGCTTTTTAGCTTATCGAACCGTATTTTTAGCTTACTGTCTTTTTGTACGCCTCTCTTCTGTATACCTCTTTTTTCTACTCTTCCTTTTCTTTTCGCCTCTTTGCATGAATCCCACATGCCACCATAAACGAACTTATCATCATTCCCAGCAAGATTCCTGTGGAAACTCCCCGATCTCCTGTCCTTGGAAGACCAAACAGCGGAATTCCCTCATCTTCAATAGGAACGAAAACAACCTGATTATCTGACGGAAGAGATGCCAGCGGCACTTCTTCAGGTTCGAAGTTTGTCAGCGGTACTTCCTCCTGCGGAATCGTTGTGGGCGGCTGCGGAGTTGACGGTGTTCTGTCCCTGCGGGTTCTTCCTCCGGTTGGGGGATTCGAATTCCCTGGATTGCCTGGGTTGGTTGGGTTCTCCGGGGTGCTGGGTTCGCTTGGCTCGTTTGGTTTCTCGCCTTCGGGCGTGTGGGTGTTGGTAATGGTGAATATACTCGTTTCTTCATCGTAAGAATAAGTCACCGAATAGTTTTCCACTACTGTATTTTCTACCACACGGTAAGCAATTATCTTGCCATTCTTATAGGACGGCAGATCCTTCCATTCACAACTCCATTGGTTCTCTTCATTCAGTGTTACCGGATTTCCTGCCGGTTCGTCATCTGCCATAAGCTGAACCTCTACACTTGCCGGACGCAGATTATCCTGGTTATTATGATCTTCCCATATCTTTCTTGCCTTTAAAGTCCTTACTTCTGGCACGTATCGGTTAGTAACTATAAATACCTCTGTTTCTTCGTTATAGGAAATACTTGCCGTATACCGTCCTAATGCACTGGTTTCCTGAACCTCATAGGTGATTTCTTTGCCGTTCTTATATCTGGGCAGATTTCTCCACTCATGGCTCCATAGGTTTCCTTCATTTAATGTCACTGCTGCTCCCTGCAAAACACCATCAGCCATAAGCTGTACTTCAATACTGGAAGGACGGAAACCTGCTTGATTATCCTGATCATCCCATTCCTTTACAACCTTTAAGGTTCTTTCTGCAGGAGTATGCCTGTTCGTTATCGTGAAAACTCCTGTCACTTCGTCGTAAACAACGCTTGAACTATACTGGCTTACTTCACTGGTTTCTTTAACTTCATAGAGAATTTCCTTGCCATTCTTATACTTGGGCAGATTTTTCCATTCACCCTGCCAGTTATTTGCTTCACTGAGGGTCAGAGAATCTCCTAGTGGAAGTCCGTCTGCCAAAAGCTGTACGGTAATACTTTCCGGACGAAGACCATCCTGGTTTTCGTGGTCATCCCATGCTTTTACAACCTTTAAAGCCTTTTCTTCCGGAGTATGCCTGTTCGTAATCGTGAAAAGTCTTGTTGTTTCCTCATACGTAACACTTGATGTATACTGACTTAGTTCACTGATTTCCTTAACTTCATACAGGATTTCTTTGCCGCCCTTATTCTTGGGAAGATTCTTCCATTCACCCTGCCATCCATTTGCTTCATCAAGAACCAAAGGATCACCTACCGGAGAACCATCTGCAAACAATTGTACAGTAATACTTTCCGGGCGGAAGCCATCCTGGTTTTCTCCGTCTATCCATTTCTTAATGACAAATCGCTCAACCTCATCCGGCACATAAGTATTGATAATTGTTCCATGATAGTTGTTGTCCAGATTTTCATTCGGATGAACAAATTCTGCCGTATAACCGGCTTCTCCTGCACCGGCTTCCCTGAATGTATAGACAATCAGTTTTCCATGGTTATAGTACTTGGGCAAATTTTCAAATTTCCAGTTCCAGTTGCCGTCAGCATTCGCCGTAATTTCTTTGCTTTCAATTTTTTCATTGTTAGCATATAATTCCACAATAATGCGTTCAGGGCGCTTTCCATCCTGATTATCGGTATCCTTCCATATCTTTTCACCAGAAATTTCTACCGTTTCCGGAATATGCACGTTCGTAATAATAAATCCTGTTTCTGCATCGCCTGTAATTACAGAAGTATAATCGCCTGCATTTAATTCAGAAATTTTCCAGGTTATCGTCTTTCCATCCAGAGTATATTTGGGCAGATTTTCAAACACTCCCGTCCAGCCATTTTCTTCATTTAATTCCATGGATGCTTCCGATATTGCTTCGCCTTCCTCAATCACTTTAAGCAGATTTACGGTTATGCTCTTCGGTCTCAAACCATCCCGGTCATCGTCATCTTCCCAAATCTTTTTAACTCCAACCTGTGTTTTCTCCACATTCGTGTAAACAATTTCAACCAGTGAATTCTCTTCTTCTGTAATGCTTCCTTCTGCTGTTGCTTTTTCACTTAATTGATGATCAACATAAACCAGATATTTACCGGAATCCTCCGTTACCGTATAAGTCGTTCCCACAGGAATTCCTTCAATAATAAAGCTTTCCCCTGCCTTCAGACCAATTTTAATTGCCGAGAGATCATCATAAATAGGTTGCAAATCACCTTCTGCTTCATCGGTTACTATACGATAAGCAAATGGTCCTTCTGCATCAAGACTTACCGTAAAA
>Ga0137306_103532_pt1 | contig 11515 bp, 9 predicted proteins | sample Inofroosms_March_FD_97187 | JGI IMG/M metagenome (GOLD analysis project Ga0137306, IMG submission 97187) | Mouse cecal microbial communities from Vienna, Austria - N-Acetylneuraminic and N-Acetylglucosamine D2O microcosms_March | ecosystem: Host-associated > Mammals > Digestive system > Large... | reverse complement strand
GGTTCATCATGTCGGCTACGTATTCCACGCCACCCAGGTTCATATTGTCCTCGCTGGTAATGATGGTCGCGAACTTCCGCTTCATCTCTTCTTCTACAATGGCAATGGCTTCGGGAGATACCCGGTCCATCTTCGCCATGGCTTCCACCACGGAGATCCGTTTCCCTTCCGGAAGCTGCTCCAACACCCGTGCGGACTGTTCCGGATCCATATAGGACATAATCAGTGCGATCACCTGCGGTCTCTCCTGCTGCAAAAGCGCAAGCAGTGTCTTGGGGTCGCCCTTTGTGAAGAAGTTAAAGGGTTTGGACTGCAGTGTTTTCGACACTTTCTCCAGCAGGTTTCTGGCCGTAGATTCACCAAACGCTTTTTCCAGCACGTCACGGGCATAATCCAGACCGCCGTCCGTCATCATTTTATGGGTCAGGCAAAGCTTATAGAATTCGTCAAGAGCACCTTCCACCTGGGCATTGTTGTTCTTTCCCATCTTTGCCACTTCATAGGTAAGATCCTCAATATCCTGCTCGCTCAGATACTTATAAATCTGAGACGCCCGGTCCGCACCCAGGGAAACCACCACAAGGGCAGCCTTCTGCGCCGTGTCAAGCGGTTCAACTTTTTCTTCTTCCAGAACCGGCGCTTTACTTGCGCTTTCTGTTGCTGCCATTCTCGTCGCCTCCTTCCCCTCTCAGCCATCCCTGAACCAGTTTCGCCGCGATCTGCGGGTTCTGATCTACGAAATCGCCGATGTTCTGCTTTAACTTCAAGCTGTGCTGCATCCGCAGATTCAGTACGGCCTCGCTGTTTTCCATCTCGTCGTCCTCATCAAAAGCGAAGGCATCGCTCTCTCCCACCGAATCTTCGGCCAGAGGAATATAGCCATCTCCCAGTTCCATCTCTTCTTCCAGCTCTTCCGCCTTTTTCTTCTTCCGGCGGCGCAGAATCATCAAGAGCAGCAACAGCAGAATCAGAACCGCCTGAGCGATTACCGCGATCAGCAGCGGCAGCGGAATGGTCCTCTGCACCACCGGCGACGTCGTGTCGGAAGGATTGGCCGCAGCCGCCTTCTGTTCCGTGGACAGGGAACGAACGATGGAAACCTTCTGGTTCGCCTGGGTCCGGTCGATCCCTGCTGAATTCGCGATCAGATTAATCAAATCCTGATTGGAAATCTCCAGGTCGTCGGTGTTGATTACCGCAGCCACACTGACATCCTGCAGAACGCCCGGACTGACCTGACGCTGCTCTTTCAGCACATTATAAAGCCACTGTCTGGCATAGTTGCTGCTGGAATAACCGGTGACGCCGTCGCCTCCGGTATCATATGTATATCTGGGTTCGTCCGCATTTGCATCCGCTCCCACCACGTCGCCTGCGCCGTCCGCCTCGGCGCCGGAATATTCTCCCGACCCCGACTCACTTTCCAGCAGGCCCGTCTTGTCTTCATCATCAATCTTTTCCGGAACGGTGTACTGGGTGCTCTCGGAAATGATCTGTTCCATATTCAAGGTCCCCTTAACGGAAACAGCTACATTTCCCTGACCGTACAGCTTCTCCAGAATCCGACGGATATTCGCCGCGATATTTTCTTCCACCATGGCAGTCAGCTCCGCCATACTGGTTCCGTCCGCGGAAACGCCGGTATTCTCCTCGCCGTTTACCTCCAGGCCGGTAGCCGCATCAAAGACTGACACATTGGTAAAGGTCATACCATTGACGCAGTGAGCGATCAGGTTTTTGATCGCCGCCGCCTGCTCCGGCTGTAAAGACTCGCCGCTCTTCATCGTCACCGTAACACTGGCCGAGCGTTCATTCTGCTCCGCCAGGGCGTAGTTGGAAGAATTGGCCGGCGATATGGTCACCTTCGCATCCTGCACCTGATCGAACAGGCGGATCTGCGCACCCAGACGGTCCTGCAATTCATACAGCGTATACTGCCGCTTATCCGATTCCGTCGTCATCAGCCCGGCATTGTCTATATACATATCATATGCAAAACCGCTTTTCGGGTAACCTTGCATCAAAAGGCTGACCCGCAACTGATCCACCTGGCTTTCGGGCACGCGAATGGTACCCGTAGCATCCACATACTGGTATGTAACCCCCGTATCATATAATAAATTTGCCACTTCCTGGGCTTCTTCCTGATTCAGCCCCGTAAACAGCGTCGCGTAATCCGTCCGCGACAGCAATTTTAAGGCCAAAACAGCCCCGACGGCAATTATAAGCGTTCCGGCTATAATCACTATCAGGAGCTTTTTGGTTTTATCAGATATTTTTGCCCAGTATTCTTTCAACTTTTGCACAGCTTTGCCCAACTTTCCTCATGTTTATACTAGACTTAAATATTCATTTTCATAAACTCGTTATAGGCTTCCACCGCTTTGTTTCGCAAACCAATTAAAACATTTACACTAAGGGCTGCTTTTGCCTCCGCGATCGGCAGCGAGTGAGCGTCGTCAAGCTGTCCCGTGGACAGAAGATACTGTTTTTCTTCCACTTCCGCCTGCATCTCATAAACCTGAGACACCGCATTTTTGAAAATATCTCCAAACATGGACAGCTCCTGATTCTGCTCGCCGTCCGTTTTGTTAATATCTTCCAGGGAATTCCATGGTCTGATCGGCGTGATCGGCTCCATCGTCTTCATCTGCGCAATTGGCTGTATGCTTTGTGTATCCATCTCCAACTTCCTTCCTTAACCCGATTTTATTTCACCTAATCCTGCATTAATTAGAACGGCTTTGCCGCTTCCTGGAGGCGGCTGATCTCATTGCTCACGGAATTAACCAAGTACTGATATTGATAAGCCGTTCTGACCAGATCAATCTGTTCCTGCGACATGTCCACGTTATTTCCGTCCAGACGATGCGTCTCATCCTCCGTCGTATGCACAACGGCCGGGGCCGACGATATGGCACTTCGCACATTTCCCGCGCTTCCCGTGGCGCTGGCCTCCTTCACCTGTTCCGCCAAGGCATCCTCAAATGTAAGATACTGGGACTTAAAGTCCGGCGTATCATCGTTCGCGATGTTATTCAGCGTGATATTTTGTCTCATCCAAAGCAGGTCCAATGCTCTCTCAGTCAATGCAATTCCGTTTCCATATAGAAACAATGACATATCCCGTTCCTCCTTAACGTTTTTCCGAACCGCTCCGTCCATCCGCCCTTCTCCGGATGCCAGCCGCCCCGAATCTTCTTTATACTATGCGGTTGATCTGCGGTACGGTACTCATTCTGTGTTTCTTCACATTATATTTACTGAATGTGGTTAACATTACTCATATTATAGAAATAATTTACACCAAAATAACCAGTAAACCAAATGCATTACCCCCTTTGACATTTCCTTGTTTCTACTGGCTATCTCTCTTTATTATGTTATAACTTTAAATTGTGTTCATGCGAAAGAGTCCTCTTCTAGTTTAGCACTAACCCGCTAATATTTCAACCTGTATTATCTTTTTTCTCGGTTTTCATTCAAATTTCACACTTGTGTTAATTTTTTCCATATAACAGGCTGTTTTGATTGCAAAAACCGTAATTTGTGCCAATATATGGCCTTCTAACCGCTGTCAGAAGGCCATATGGCAATTTTATTTCGTCCTTTTCACTTTTTTCCGGATTCTTTCACTTCACCACGAAGTTCACGATCTTGTTCGGCACATAAATTTCTTTTATAAGGGTCTTGCCTTCGATCAGGGAAGCAATCTTTTCATTGGCCTTGGCGGCAGTAAACGCATCTTCTTTCTCACAGCCGGTGGGAATCGCTATGGTGCTCCTTAACTTCCCGTTAATCTGTACGCCGATCTCCACAGTCCGGTCCACAGTCTTTGCCTCGTCATATACCGGCCAGACAGCCAGCGACAAAAAGCCCTCTCTGCCGGTCTTTTCCCAGATTTCTTCCGCCAGATGAGGCGCAAAAGGGCAAAGCAGCTTCAGATAGGCTGCCAGCTCTTCCTCATCCAGCTTCCCGGCCTCGTATACGTCGTTCAGGAATGCCATCAGACTTGCGATAGCCGTATTAAATTTCATCTCCTCAATATCCAGAGTGACTTTTTTGATCGTCTTATGCAACTTGGACTCCAGCTCCGGCACATGGTCTTTCGTCACCATATCCGGCAATCCGGCCACACGCTCCAGAAACCGCTTGCAGCCTTTCACGGAATTATCATTCCAGGGCGTCGCGGCGCCGTAATCTCCCATAAACAGCACGTAAGTCCGCAGGGTGTCCGCGCCGTAGTCTTCCACGATATCCAGCGGATCCACCACATTCCCCTTGGATTTACTCATCTTATCGCCGTCAGGACCCAAAATCAGCCCCTGGGCCGTCCGCTTCGCATAGGGCTCCGGCGTATTCACCACACCGATATCATATAAGAACCGATGCCAGAACCGGGAATAAATCATATGTCTGGTTACATGCTCCATGCCGCCGTTGTACCAGTCTACCGGCATCCAGTATTCCATTTTTTTTCGGTCAACCGGCGCCTGATCGTTATGAGGATCGATATAGCGGAGGAAGTACCAGGAGGAACCGGCCCACTGGGGCATCGTATCTGTCTCCCGCTTCGCCGCACCGCCGCATTTCGGACAGGTGCAGTTTACAAAGGATTCAATCTTCGCCAGAGGAGACTCTCCGTCTTCGCCCGCCTCGAAATTCTCTACCTGAGGCAGCCTTAAAGGCAATTCTTCATAGGGAACCGGAACCATGCCGCATTTCGGGCAATGCACGATGGGAATCGGCTCTCCCCAGTATCTCTGGCGGTTGAATGCCCAGTCTTTCATCTTATACTGAACGCCGGCCCTGCCGATTCCTTCTTTTTCCAGTTCTTCAATCATTCTGGCGATGGAATCTTTTTTATTCGTAAGACCGTTCAGGAATCCGGAATTCACCATCTCACCGTCGCCGGCATAGGCTTCTTTCGCAATATCGCCGCCTTTGATTACCTCAATAATCTCAATGCCGAATTTTTTCGCAAAATCATAATCCCGCTGGTCATGGGCGGGAACGGCCATAATTGCGCCGGTACCGTAACCCATCATAACATAGTCGGCAATATATACAGGAATCTTGCTACCGTTCACCGGATTTTCTGCCCGGAACCCTTTCAGTTCCACGCCGGTCTTGTCTTTCACCAACTGCGTCCGTTCAAATTCTGTCTTCTTCGCGCACTGTGCCCGGTAATCCCGCACAGCGTCCATATTTTCAATTCGGTCTGCGTATTTGTCGATCAGAGGATGCTCCGGAGCGATTACCATAAAGGTCACGCCGAACAGGGTATCCGGTCTTGTGGTATAAATCTCCAGCGTTTCCTCTATTCCGTCCAGCCTGAAATTCACAAAAGCGCCGGTGGATTTGCCGATCCAGTTCATCTGCTGCTGTTTGATATTCGGCAGATAGTCTACTGTCTCCAGTCCCTCCAGCAGCTTGTCCGCGTATTTGGTAATGCGCAGATACCACACGTCTTTGGACTTCTGGACCACATCGCTGTGGCAGATGTCGCATTTTCCGCCCTGGCTGTCTTCGTTAGACAGAACCACTTTGCAGGAAGGACAGTAGTTGACCCACGCCTTATCCCGGAATACCAGGCCGTGCTCATACATTTTCAGAAAAATCCACTGGGTCCATTTATAAAAGTCTTCTTCCGTCGTATCAATCGTCCGGTCCCAGTCAAAGGAATATCCCACCCGTCTTAACTGCTCGGAAAAATGACGGATATTCTGATCGGTAATCACCCGCGGATGGGTGGCGGTTTTAATGGCATAATTCTCCGCCGGAAGGCCGAAGGCGTCGAAGCCGATCGGAAACAGCACGTTGTACCCTTCCATGCGGCGCTTTCTGGACACAACCTCCAGTCCGGAGTACGCTTTGATATGTCCTACATGCATACCCGCCCCGCTGGGATAGGGAAATTCCACCAGACCGTAAAATTTAGGCTTGTCCGAGGTATCCGACGCTTTAAAAATCCCCGCATCTTCCCATTTTTTCTGCCACTTGCTTTCAATGTCTTTAAAATTATACTTCATAATTAAAGAGTCCTTTCACACTCACTAACGCTCGTTATATCATCATATTTCATTGGATGGGGGATGTCAAGCGTATAAAGTGAAATCAGGATGAATTTCTTCTTAAATTTGACCTGGAAAGCGATTCCGAACTTCATGTAAGGACCTGGCGGAATCATTAACCGCTGCCGGCGGAAACAGTTTAAAATAACGGTTTATGCCCGGAAGATTACTTGCAGATGAAGGAATACCGGATACAGATAGCTGGCGCCGAAGGTTCCCAGCTTTTTAGGCCCCGACGCCATCCGGTCCAGCTCCAGCGCTTTCCGGAATGCCAGCATAACGCTTGCCCTGGTCAGACTTTTCTCCTTGCGTGAGACGAACATCTCATGACCTTTCAGCGTATATGTAAATTCCAGCTTTTTTGCCGTATAAAAAGGATACCCCTGAAACATGACAAGGGTATCCCATAAAAGATCCTCCAATTCCTTCCTGCAATATTCTTCCTGCCGCAAAAGCGCCTGTTGAAGACGCTTCACCGATGCTTCTCTCTGTTCGTTCCGGCATCCGCCGGGAACCGTAGGATTTTGACGCTCTGGCATATGATTAAACCTCTGTCGACCTTTTCAGACATATTACGACAATGTGTTATCTGATTATTATATATGGGGGAGAGGAAAAAAGCAATACAGGAGTTTTACGAATGTATTTTCAGCGGACAAAAAATGATCGAAAACCCTCGGAAATTAAAATCTCCGAGGGTTTTTATGAGAGGCGCAGACCGGATTTGAACCGGTGGATACTGGTGTTGCAGACCATTGCCTTACCACTTGGCTACTGCGCCGTATTTGATAGATGACTCCAGGGGGAATCGAACCCCCGTTACCGCCGTGAAAGGGCGATGTCTTAACCGCTTGACCATGGAGCCTTCTTCCTATGGCATTCAGAATATCCGTTTCGGCTTCTATCCATCCTGCCAAAAACCTGACAAAGAGTATTCTACCACAACCGGATTTATTTTGCAAGAGGAAATTTTATATTTTCGCCTGTTTTTTATTATATAACAAACAGATAGTTTTTTACAACATTTTAATCTGGAAAGACAGGCAAAAAAGGATAAAATAAAGCGGTAAATAAAAAATATGGGAGGCCTGTAATGGGAATTGTTTTTAATGAAAACAGCGGTGAATTTCACCTGTATAATCACAATATCAGTTACCTGATAAAAATTTTGCGCAACGGTCAGATGGGACAGCTCTATTTTGGAAAACGCATTCCCCTGAAAAACGATTACGGCTATTTGATTGAGAATCGTTACCGGCCGACTACTTCTTACATGTATGACGGCGATTATTCCTTCACACTGGAGCATCTGAAACAGGAATACCCTGCTTACGGGACAACGGATTTCCGTATGCCTGCGCTGGAGATTTTGCAGCCAAACGGCAGTCGGATCACGGATTTCAAATATGTCTCCCACAAAATATACAGAGGGAAGCCGGCTCTGGAAGGACTCCCCGCCACTTACACGGAAGAGGAACAGGAAGCGGACACGCTGGAGCTGCTTTTAAGAGACGAACTGCTCCGGATTGAGATGACGCTGCTCTACACGATTTTTCAGGAGGAAAACGCCGTCGCCAGAAGCGTACGTTTTGAAAACAACGGCGGCGAAACCTGCCAGCTCACAAGAGCCATGAGCCTTTCTCTGGACCTGCCAGACGACGAATATGAATGGATACAGCTTTCCGGCGCATGGGGAAGGGAACGTTATGTCAAAACCAGAATGCTGCAGCAGGGCATCCAGTCCGTCAGCAGCACAAGAGGCGCCTCCGGTCATTTTCACAATCCATTTGTGATGCTGAAACGCCCCACCGCCGACGAGTTCCAGGGAGAGGTGATAGGGCTGTCCCTGGTCTATTCCGGCAATTTTCTGGCCCAGGCCGAGGTAGACACCTATAAAGTCACCCGGCTGATGATCGGAATCAATCCTTTTGGATTTTCCTGGCAGCTTAAACCGGGGGAACATTTCCAGACACCGGAAGCCGTTATCGTATATTCTGCCCAGGGCATGAACGGCATGAGCCAGACCTTCCACCGGCTTTACCGCACCCGGCTGGCCAGAGGCTTCTGGAGAGACCGGGAACGCCCCGTACTGATTAACAACTGGGAAGCCACTTACTTTGATTTTACCGAAGAACGGCTGATTGAAATCGCAAAAACAGCCAGGGAAGATGGCGTGGAGCTGTTTGTCCTTGACGACGGCTGGTTTGGTTCCCGCTGCGGCGAAACCAGTGGTCTGGGTGACTGGTGGCCGAACCCTGCGCGCCTGCCAAAAGGAATCAAGGGTCTTTCCGAAACCATCGAGGCCATGGGCATGAAATTCGGCCTCTGGTTTGAGCTTGAAATGGTTAACCGGGACAGCGACTTATACCGCAGTCATCCGGATTGGATCATCCGAACCCCCGGACGGCATGCCTCTCACGGCCGCAAGCAGTATGTGCTGGATTTCTCCAGAGAGGAAGTCGTGAATTATATCTATGAGCTGGTGGCAAAACTGCTGCGGGAAGCTAAGGTTTCCTATATTAAATGGGATATGAACCGCTATATTACCGAATGCTTCTCCGAAAGCTACGGCGCCGAGCAGCAAGGAGAAATCTTCCACCGCTATATTCTGGGCGTATACCGCCTGTATGACAGGCTGAACAGGGAATTTCCCGAAATTCTTTTTGAATCCTGCGCAAGCGGCGGCGGAAGATTCGACCCAGGTCTTCTCTATTACGCACCCCAGTGCTGGACCAGCGATGACAGCGACGGCGTGGAACGGCAGAAGATTCAATACGGAACTTCTTATGTGTATCCGATCAGCTCCATGGGTGCCCATGTATCCATTACACCAAACCACCAGCTAAACCGCATTACCCCGCTGAAAACCCGTGGAGACGTGGCGGCTTTCGGTGCATTTGGCTACGAACTGGATCTGGCCAGACTCACGGCAGAAGAACGGGAGCTGGTAAGAGAACAGGTCCGTTTTGTAAAAAAATACAGGAAACTCATTCACACCGGTACGTTTTACCGGCTGCTGAGTCCTTTCGATGGAAATTTCACGGCCTGGATGGTGGTTTCCGCGGATCGGAGACAGGCGCTGGTAGCTTATTTCAAACTGCTGAACGACGTGAACCGGGAATACCGCAGGCTTTCCCTGCACGGTCTGGACGAATCCCTTTTATACCGTATGACCGAAGATCACGTGGAAAAAGGGAGCTTTTATGGAAGTGAATTGATGAATATCGGCATGATAACCACTGACGCGTCCGCCGGGGAGGTGCCTCAGGGAGAAGAACCCTGCTGTGATTTCTGGTCGAGAATCGTTGTGCTGGAGGCGGAAAACAGATGAAAAAAGAAAATCTGCAAAAACAGAAACGGATTGCCATGTCCTTTTTCGGGGTCATTGTCACCGGTTTTTGTATCGGCGCGTTCCAGAAAGCCGGTCTGGGAGCGGACCCCTTTACCTGTTTTGTGACGGGAATCGCCAATCTGTTTCACTCCACATACGGCACTTTTTATATGATCGTTACCGGCGCATTGCTGATAGGCGTGTTTTTTGCGGAAAAACACTATATCGGCATCGCCACCGTAATCAACCTGCTGTTTACCGGTATGGCTGCCGATTTTATGAAAAATCTGCTGGACAATCTGTTCCCTGCCCCCGGTATAGCAGCCAGAATTGTGATGATGCTGGCCGGCATTTTTGGAACCTGTTTTGCCGCTTCCGTATATTTTACGGCGGACCTGGGCGTATCGGCCTATGACGCCGTCTCGTTGATTGCGGCAAACAAATACAAACTCATGCCTTTCCGCCTGTGCAGAATCACCAGCGACTGTCTCTGTGTTCTGACGGGCCTGCTCTGCCATGTGACCATCGGCGTCGGGACCGTAGTAACCGCCCTGTTTATGGGACCGGTGGTACAATGGTTTAATACGCACGTATCAGAACCCTTTCTATACGGACAATCTGAAAAGCCGGAACACTGATGCTCCGGCTTTTCAGATTGTCCGCTGTCTGACTTACGTTATTTCAGCCTCCGAATTATGTTCTCCCAACATTTTCCGCCGGTAAGCGGCGGGAGACATCCCGTAATGCTGATGAAAAATTTTGATCAGAGATTCCGGCTGCTGATAGCCGCAGGAGTAGGCAATGGCAGAGACAGACAGGCGGGATGATTCCAGCAGATGCTGCGCTTTTGTCAACCGGAATTTCTGGATATATTTAAGGGGTGAAAGACCCGTATGCTGTTTAAATAATGTGCTGAAATAGCTCCTGTTCAGCCCTACGGACCTGGCCACCGCCTCCGTCCGCAACGGCTCTTCGATATGGTTGCGGATATAGGCAATCGCCTGACTGACATAAGGATTGCTGTCTCTGTGGGACAGCTCCTCCCGATCAGAGGCGGCAACCGTACTCAAAAAAAGATACAGCATGGACAGAAGATAAAATGCATCCGCCGTACTGCCGCTGCTATGGGAACGCATCCCTGTAATACAATTTTCCAGTATCTCTTTTTCATTACTTCTAAAAATCGGGTGTTCCTGAGAAAGCCCCAGAAAAGATATTATGGTTTCCGCATCCGTTCCGGAAAAACCGAGCCAGATATAGGTCCACGGCTCCTCCTGATCTGCCATATAAATCGTCTGATAATCCGGTTCGATCAGAAATCCTTTTCCGGCGGAAAGCTTGTAATCAATTCCATCCACCAGAAATTCTCCTTTTCCCTCCAAAATATAATGAATGAGATAATAAGGGCGTACCGCCGGGCCATATTTATGCCCCGGCATCGTAACGGAATGCCCAAACGCATTCACACAGAGCTGCCGTCCGCCTCCGGGAATATTAACAGAAAAAGAATGCTCCATTGATTTCTCCCTCAGATTGTGATGCTGATTTTAGAGGAGCGCAAGGCAAAAAAGAACCCGTAAACATACATAATGCTTACGGGCTTTCCTTCGCTCCCCGAGTAGGGCTCGAACCTACAACAACTCGGTTAACAGCCGAGTGCTCTACCATTGAGCTATCGAGGATTATTCAGATGCTTTCTTACAGCTTTGACCTGCAACTTCTTTTTCTTAGTTCCAGGTCCTTTCTTCTGTATTACACCTTCAAAACTGCACATCAGAATCTTTTCTTGTCATTTCCTTCTATTCAACAACCCATTCCCCAGACATCTGGTCAAGCTTTCGACCTATTAGTACCGGTCAGCTGCACACATTACTGCGCTTCCACCTCCGGCCTATCTACCTCGCCGTCTTCAAGGGGTCTATATGGATATCTCATCTTGAGGGGGGCTTCACGCTTAGATGCCTTCAGCGTTTATCCCTTCCGAACTCAGCTACCCGGCCGTGCCATTGATTGACAACCGGTTCACCGGCGGTTCGTCCATCCCGGTCCTCTCGTACTAAGGACAGCTCCTCTCAAATATCCTCCGCCCGCGCCGGATAGGGACCGAACT
>Ga0137306_103531_pt1 | contig 11516 bp, 9 predicted proteins | sample Inofroosms_March_FD_97187 | JGI IMG/M metagenome (GOLD analysis project Ga0137306, IMG submission 97187) | Mouse cecal microbial communities from Vienna, Austria - N-Acetylneuraminic and N-Acetylglucosamine D2O microcosms_March | ecosystem: Host-associated > Mammals > Digestive system > Large... | reverse complement strand
CCCCGCGGATTTCGGCCAGGCATTCCAAAATGGGATAGGGATGCGTAAGCTTGGCCTGGCAGAGCTGATACCGGCCCAGCAGGTCCTGGATGAGGGCAGAGTCAAAGAGAGCCATTTCCACGATGCTGTCCTCCCCGCTTTTGATGTAATGGATCTCCCCGCTGCCCAGAAAGACCGCGTCCCCGGAATCCAGAGTGTATCTGCGGTGGTTGTCGGAGACAGTGACGGTTCCCTTCTCTATGTAGATCAATTCGCTTTCCAGATGCCAGTGGGGGAGGTTGTGGAGGTTCCGGTAACGGCCGGTCCACACCCGTTCTTTTCCTTCGTAATTTCTTTTTTCAAAATTCGCTAACATAAAAAAACCTTTTTTCACACATTTCTTACTATTTTATCCCAAAGATTAATAAATGTCCATAACTGGATAACTATTTTCTTTCAATCTTACCCGTTTTACAGTATACTAAATATAACAGAAGTAATTTGCGTTCAAAAGAAAGGAGTCTTTGAATTATGGACAAAATGAAAACAGCAGAAGCCATTCGCTCGGGCCAGACAGTACTGGGGATTGAATTTGGTTCCACGCGGATCAAGGCCGTCCTGGTGGATACGGAGAACGCGCCCATCGCTTCGGGAGGGCATGACTGGGAAAACCACTATGAGGACAATATCTGGACCTATTCCATGGAGGAGGTCTGGGCAGGCTTAAAGGACTGTTACGGACAATTAAAAGAGGACGTGAAAAGCCGGTACGATGTGTCCCTGACTACGGTGGGAAGCATCGGGTTCAGCGGCATGATGCACGGCTATCTTCCCTTTGACGAGAATGGGGAACAGCTTGCGCCTTTCAGAACCTGGAGAAATACCATCACCGGACAGGCTTCGGAACAGCTTTCAGAGGTTTTCCGTTTCCACATCCCCCAGAGATGGAGCATCGCCCATCTGTACCAGGCAGTTCTCAACGGGGAAGAGCACGTGAAGGATGTGCGTTTCCTGACCACGCTGGCGGGCTACATCCACTGGAAGCTGACCGGGGAAAAGGTGATCGGAATCGGGGAGGCGGCCGGCATGTTCCCCATTGATTCTGGCGCAAAAGATTTCGACGCAGGAATGCTGGAGCAGTTTGACGAATTGGTAGCGGACCGGGGATTTTCATGGAAGATCCGTGAACTGCTTCCCAAGGTGCTGGTGGCAGGCGAGCATGCCGGGGCTCTCACAGAAGAAGGGGCGCGGCTGCTTGACCCCAGCGGGGAGCTGTCGGCAGGAATCCCGCTGTGCCCGCCGGAGGGGGATGCCGGAACCGGAATGGCGGCTACCAACAGTGTGGCGGTGCGCACCGGAAATGTTTCCGCCGGAACCAGTGTCTTTGCCATGGTGGTTCTGGAACATGAACTGAAAAAAGTGCATCCGGAAATCGATCTGGTCACCACACCTTCCGGAGATCTGGTGGGTATGGTGCACTGCAACAACTGTACTTCGGATTTGAATGCATGGGTGGGACTGTTTGGAGAATTTGCCCGTGCCATGGGAATGGATATTTCCGCAGATCGACTGTTTGAGGTACTCTATAAAAAAGCCCTGGAAGGCGAAGCCGACTGCGGAGGGCTACTGGCTTACAATTATTTTTCAGGAGAACATATTACAGGACTGGAGGAAGGGCGGCCGCTGTTTGTGCGCCATCCGGACAGCCGATTGTCCCTGGCAAACTTTATGCGCACCCATCTCTGCACCTCCCTGGGGGCGTTAAAGACCGGGCTGGATATCCTGTTTAAGGAAGAGCAGGTGAAGCTGGATATGCTTTTGGGTCATGGCGGGCTGTTTAAAACCAGAGGCGTTGGACAGAAGATTTTAGCTGACGCCGCAGGCGTGCCCGTGACCGTAATGGAAACCGCAGGAGAGGGCGGTGCCTGGGGCTGTGCGCTTTTAGGCGCTTATCGTCTGTGGAAAAAGGACGGTGAAAGCCTGGCTGATTATTTAGAGTGGGAAGTTTTTGCCGGGAAAAAAGGCTGTCTGACCGAAGAACCGTGCAAAGAAGGCAGCGAAGGCTTTGAAGCTTTTATGGAACGCTACCGCGCCGGGCTGTCTGTGGAGAAAGCGGCTGTTGAAGCTTTGCAATAGCAGAAAAAAACGTTTAGCAGAACACAAAAAGTTTAGCCAAATCGAACGCTTAAACATAAGTGAGGTAAAAACATGTTAGAAGAACTGAAAAAACAGGTGTGGGAAGCAAATATGGAACTTCCCCGGCGGGGTCTGGTAACCTATACCTGGGGAAATGTAAGCGGAATTGACCGGGCTTCGGGTTTGTTTGTGATTAAGCCCAGTGGTGTAGAATATGAGGAACTGACTCCCGAAATACTGGTGGTTATGGATTTGGAGGGAAGGAGAGTGGAGGGGGAACTTAACCCCTCTTCCGATACACCGACGCATCTGGAACTGTATAAGGCTTTTTCGGAAATCGGCGGCATCGTCCATACCCATTCCCCTTATGCAACTTCCTGGGCCCAGGCGGGACGGGCAATTCCCTGCTACGGAACAACCCATGCGGATTATTTTTACGGTGAAATCCCCTGTGCCAGAAATCTTACTCCGGAAGAAATTGAAGAAGGGTATGAAAAAAATACAGGAAAAAGCATTATCGAAGTATTTACGGGCAAAAATCCCGTGTATGTTCCGGGGGTGCTGTGCAAGAACCACGGGCCTTTCGCCTGGGGAAAAAATGCTGCCCAGGCGGTCTACAATGCGGTTGTGATGGAAGAGGTCGCCAAAATGAATATGATGACCGAATTACTAAGCCCGGACACGGACTGCCATACGCCGCAGTGTATGCTGGATAAACATTTTATGCGCAAGCATGGGCCGAATGCCTACTACGGGCAGGGAAAATAAGAAAGATAAAAAAAGAATACATAGAGAAGGAATACAGTAAAGAAAAAAGAAAGCAGGATTTTGTGAAGAAGAAAAAGGAATTGCCCGAAGGCAGTTCCTTTTTCTGTGATCGTTTTATTTTATTTTTTATCAGGCAAACGGATTTTCTGTTTTATAAAGCATTCCCTTAGGCTGGTTAAAGCCGATTTCTTCTACATCTACACCGATATATTTGAATACTTCATAGATTGCTTTCCCATAATGACCAAAGGCAACGGCCCCATGGTGCGGGAAGTTCTTTTCAATCAGGACATGGCGGTAGAAGCGATTCATCTCCGGAATCGCAAAGATACCGATGGCACCGAAGGAGCGTGTTGCTACGGGAAGAACTTCTCCCTGGGCGATGTAGGCACGCAGGATATTGTCTGCCGTGCTCTGTAAACGGAAGAAAGTAATATCGCCGGGAAGGATATCGCCCTCTAACGTACCCTGAGTTACTTCTTCCGGGAGGGAACGCGCCATAATCAGCTGGTATTTCATCTCGCAGAAGGAAAGCTTTTTCGTGCTGGTATTTCCGCAGTGGAAGCCCATAAAGGTTTCTCTCTGGGTGTAGGGATGCACGTTTTTAATATCTTCTTCATAGAGATCCGCAGGCACGGAGTTATTGATATCCAAAAGGGTGACAACGTCTTCGCTGACACAGGTTCCGATAAATTCGCTCAATGCTCCGTAGATATCCACTTCACAGGATACCGGGATTCCGCGGCTGGTTAAGCGGCTGTTGACATAGCAGGGAACGAAGCCGAACTGAGTCTGGAAGGCAGGCCAGCATTTTCCGGCGATGGCCACATATTTGCGGTAGCCCTTGTGTGCTTCAGCCCAGTCAAGAAGGGTCAGTTCGTACTGTGCAAGTTTTTCTAAGATTTCCGGCTTTTTATTTCCTTTGCCCAGTTCTTCTTCCATATCCTTTACCACTTCCGGGATACGCGCATCCCCGGCATGGGCATTAAATGCCTCAAATAAATCCAGTTCCGAATTTTCTTCAATCTCCACGCCAAGGTTATAAAGCTGCTTAATGGGTGCGTTGCAGGCTAAGAAGTTTAATGGTCTTGGGCCGAAGCTGATAATCTTTAACGAGGAAAGACCGATAACGGCGCGGGCAATCGGCAGGAATTCTTCAATCATCTCGGCACATTCCTCTGCGGTTCCTACGGGATATTCCGGAATATAGGCTTTAATATTGCGCAGCTTTAAGTTGTAGCTGGCATTGAGCATACCGCAGTAGGCGTCGCCACGCCCCTGAATCAGATTGTTTCCGCTTTCCTCGGCAGCGGCGATAAACATACACGGCCCGTCAAAATGCTTTGCCAGCAGGGTTTCGGAAATCTCCGGACCGAAGTTTCCCAGGTAAACGACCAGGGCATTGCACCCGGCAGCTTTGACATCTTCAAGCGCCTGCACCATGTGGATTTCGCTTTCCACGATGCAGATCGGACATTCATAGATATTTTTGGCGTCATACTTTTCTTGATAAGCCTGCACCAGGGCTTTTCTCCGGTTTACGGAAAGGCTTTCCGGAAAGCAGTCACGGCTGACGGCTACGATACCGATTTTAACTTCAGGCATATTGTTCATGATAAATATTCTCCTTTCTTAACACTTGGTTTATTGTTGTTTTTTTATTGTTGTTTTCTATAAATTATCGGCTATTGGACAGAACGCTGCAAAATTTACAAAAGAGCTAAAGCTTTATAGTCTTCTTTCAGGCTTCGGTAAAGCTTCTGGTAGAGCTGATGATAGGCGTCGTAGACGGCCATCAGTTCTTTAGCAGGTTCTGTATGGCTCTTTTCGCTGAGAATACGGTCACAGGCGGTTTCTATTTCCGGATAAAGTCCGCATCCTACACCGGCAAGGATGGCGACACCCAGGGCCGGACCTTCATCCTGCTTAACCGTTTTTACCGGACAGTGATAGAGGGTAGCCAGCATCTGTCTCCATACCGGGCTTTTACCGCCGCCTCCGCAGGCCATCATCTGGGTGACTTCCACGCCCATTTCCTTTAAAATCTCGTTGCAGTCGCAGAGCGAATAGGAAACACCTTCCATCACGGCACGGAGCAGATGTTTTTTGGTGTGGATGGCGGAAAGACCGAAGAATACGCCGCGGCAGTCCGGGTCAAGATGCGGTGTGCGCTCACCCATCAGGTAGGGAAGGTAGATCAGCCGGTTACTTCCGGCAGGAATCTCTGAAACATCCGCATTAATCAGGTCATAGACATCACAGCCTTCTTTTTCGGCACGGGCAAGATAATCCTGGCAGAACTCATCCTTAAACCATTTCAGGGAAAGCCCCGCTCCCTGGGTAACACCCATGATGTGCCATGCGCCGGGAACTGCACAGCAGCAGGTATGTACACGGCCCTTCGGGTCGATGGATACTTTGCTGGTGTGGGCAAAGACAACCCCGGAAGTACCGATAGTGGTAAACGCCGTCCCGTCCCGGACAATCCCGGTTCCCACAGCAGCCGCAGCATTATCGCCGGCCCCGCCCACAACAATGGTTTTCGTACTTAATCCGGTTTTTGACGCAATCTCCGGAAGAAGGCTGCCCGTGACCTGGCAGGACTCGTACACCGTTCCCAGCAAATCCTGGTCAATGGAAAGGGCATCCAGAACCTCCTGCGACCAGCAGCGTCCCGGCACGTCTAAAAGCTGCATCCCGCTTGCATCGGATACCTCGGTGGCAAAGACACCGGTCAGGATGTAACGGATATAGTCTTTGGGAAGCAGGATGTGTTTGCAGCGGGCATAGTTTTCGGGTTCGTGTCTGCGCACCCAGAGGATTTTTGCCGCGGTCCATCCGGTCAGGGGCGGATTGGCGGTAATGGCAATCCAGCGCTCGCGGGGCATAAGGTTAAGCATTTCCTCGACCTCTGCGCCTGTACGCTGATCACACCAGATAATGGAAGGGCGGATAACCTCTCCCTTTTCATCCAGCATAACCAGACCGTGCATCTGTCCGGAAATGCCGATTCCCAGGATATCTTCTTTTTCTGCTGCCGATTTTTCCACCACTTCGCTGACTGTGGCAAGGACGGCATTCCTCCAGTCTTCGGGGTTTTGTTCTGCCCAGCCGTTTTGCGGCTGATAAAGCGGGTATTCCCGGGAAGCAGAGGCAATCACCGTGCCAAGTTCATCAAACAACACGGTTTTTGTGGCGGATGTACCCACATCAATACCAATTAAATACTTCATACACTTTCCTCGTCTTTCTATAAATTGTTTTTCTATGTTGATCATTGTTCATAATCCTTTTATTTTTTTATGAAAAATGATAGTTCTTCCGATATTCACTGGGCAGGCATCCATAGCGTTTAAAAAAAGCTTTGGCAAAGGCGCGGCTGTCCGGAAAACCATGATTGACGGCAATGGACGATAAGCTGTGATCGGTGTTTAACATTTCCCGAAGGCTGTATTCCGTCCGAAGGTCTAAAAGATAGGTTTTATAGCTGACATCCGCATAACGCTTAAATATCCGGGAAAGATAGGTAGGGGAAAAACCAAAGCGGCGGGCTACATCCTCTAATGTAATTTCCTGGTTATAGTTGGCCTTCATATAGGCTGTAATATTCGAAAGCTTGTCTAAATGGCGTTTTTGCCGGATGATTTTCTGGTCATTTTCTGTATTCATAAATTCTGTGACCAGAAGATAGAGCAGTTCTAAAAACAGGCTCTGAACCTTTAGTTCATAAGCAAAGGCTTTTGCCTGGTAGGTTTTATAAATTCGGGAAATTAACTGTACCAGTTTTAAGTTGTTCTCGTCGGACTGCTTGGAAAATACAACATAGTCATTTTCACGGATATAGCCGGAAAGACAGCTTATGGGAATCTGAAGGACAATCGTCATATTGGGTTCTGGCGCATCAATGGAATGAACCTCATTAGGATTGACAATAACAAAGTCCGGCGCATGTAAGGGAATACGCACATTGTTCATCAGAAATTCCAGATGACCGCTGACCACCAGAAAAATTTCCACGGATCGATGCCAGTGTTTGCTTCGTTTGTAGTTTCCGTCCTTTCCCTCAAATAAAAAAAGTTTAAAGGGAAGATCTTCATTGGGGATAATCAATTCATGTTTAAATTCCACAGGCATTTACTTGCACAACCTTCCTGGACTTGCTGTTTTGCTTAACTATGCTTATTATAGGGCACAGAGCGAAAAAAATCCAGGGAATAACTTAACCTGTTTATAGCATTTTCTTGTCTTTTTTTAAAATAACGAAACCGAACCAGAGCCGCGGACCTATTGACACAGAACAAAAATATGATATACTTTCCTGTAATGGACTGGCGGATATCTGCGGTGTGCAGGTATCCGCTTTATTGCGGAAAGGATGAAGGGATGAGAGGAACATTGTACGGTGTGGGCGTAGGGCCGGGGAATCCAAAGCTGATGACCTGCCTTGCCATAGAAACGATTGAGCGCTGTCCGGTGATTGCCGTTCCTGCCAAGGGCAGGGATTATGCGCTGAGCTATAAAATTGCCAGCGGTATGGTAAAAGGGCTTGAGGAAAAGGAATGTTTAAATTTATCTACCCCCATGACCAGGAACCGGGAAATATTGGAGAGAAACTATGCACGGGCGGCAGAACAGATTATTGCCTGCCTTTGTAAAGGAAAGGATGTTGCTTACCTTACCCTGGGCGATCCTGCGATTTACTCCACCTATATTTATATCCACCGCATGGTCAGAGAACAGGGGTATCCGGCAGAGATGATTAACGGTGTTCCTTCTTTCTGTGCAGCGGCGGCAAAACTGGGGGAAAGCCTTGCCGACCGGGCACAGCAGCTTCATATTCTTCCGTCTTCCTATTCTATCGAAGAGGCTCTGGATTATCCGGGAACGAAGGTATTAATGAAAGCGGCTTCCCGGCTGCCGGAGGTAAAGAAGCTTTTAGAGGAACGGGGGACGGACGCGGTGATGATTGAAAACTGCGGACTGGAGGATGAACACATATATTTATCCGTGCAGGAAATGCCGGAAACGGCGGGCTACTATACGATTATTCTGGTAAGGTAGGTGTTTATGATCAGAGAAAATGCATTATCCATCCGGGAACTGACGGTGGGCGGATTATTTGCTGCACTGATTACGGCGGGGGCTTGGGTGAAAATCACACTGCCCACACAGCCGCTGCCCATGCATTTTACGCTGCAGTGGTTTTTTGTGCTGCTTGCGGGGCTTTTGCTGAATAAAAAGCTTGCCGGTGCCAGCGTTGCGGTATATTTATTTTTGGGGCTTATGGGGGTTCCGGTGTTTGCTTCCGGGGGAGGCCCTTCCTATATTGCCCGGCCGACATTCGGCTATCTTCTGGGTTTTTTTGCGGCCGCCTATGCTATGGCCTGGTTAAGCGAGCGTGTGCAGCCTGCGGGATTTTTAAAGCTTTTTGGCATATCCATGGCAGGTTTTTGTCTGTACTATGGAATCGGTATTCTTTATTTCTTTATTATCTGCCGCTTTTTTATTGCCCGGGAAGTGACCTGGCAGATTCTTTTTATTAACTGTTTTCTGCTGACTGCGGGAGGTGATTTTGCGCTCTGTCTGGCAGCGGTGAGCGTAGCGGCAAAACTGCGGGGCATTGTGAAAAAAACACTTTATATGCCTTAATGGAGTTATACGCCCTAATGAAGATAAAAGGCCGAGTACTCGGCAAATCAGGATAGAAAAGGAAACTTATGAACGTAATTAAAATCGGAACAAGAAAAAGTAAGCTTGCCTGTGTTCAGGCAGAGGCCGTGGCAGAATATATCCGCAAAAATGTGGAGGGCGGTCAGGCAGAACTGGTCAAGGTGGTGACGACCGGGGATAAGGTGCTGAATAAAAAGCTGGATGAAGTCGGCAGTAAGGGGATGTTTGTCAAGGAACTTGATATTGCCCTGTTAAACGGCGATACGGATTTGTCCGTACATTCATTGAAGGATATGCCGATGGAGATTTCACCCAAACTTCCGGTGCTTGGTTATTCCCGGAGGGAGGATGCCCGGGATGTTCTTGTCCTTCCTCCCGGTGTGTCCGTATACGACGGACATCTGCCCATAGGTTCTTCCAGCAACCGCAGGATTTCGCAGTTAAGAAAACTTTATCCTGGGGCCGGAATCAAGACCGTGCGGGGAAATGTTTTAACCCGGCTGGAGAAACTGGATGCCGGGGAATACGGTGCCTTGGTTCTGGCTGCCGCCGGCTTAAAACGTCTGGGACTTGAACACCGCATCAGCCGCTATTTTTCTGTGGAGGAGATGATTCCTGCTGCCGGTCAGGGGATTTTATGCGTCCAGGGCCGGGAAGGGGAAGACTTCCGCTTTCTGCAGGGGTTTTTTGACCCGGAAGCCGAAATCTGCGCCCGGGCCGAGAGGGCATTTATGTCCTATTTAAACGGCGGCTGTTCCCTGCCTGTGGGGGTGTATGCGGAGGTTTTTGAGGAAGATTCCGGCAAACGACAGATAAGCATACGCGGCCTGTATGCCCGGGAATGTCTGGGAACAGCAAAAACACTGTGCATGACTGGAAAGGCAGATGCACCGGAAGCGCTGGGAGTTCGTCTTGCCAGGGCATTAAAGGAAATAGCCGGATAAGAGTAGCATTGTATTTAGGAGATGTTGAATTTAAAACAATAACCAAAAGCGATGAGAAAAAGAAAACAGGATGGTGTAATGGAAGAACGCAGAACTAAACATAAAGAACAGAAAAAACAGTGTCCGGGAAAGGTCTGGCTGGTGGGAGCGGGGCCTGGGGCGGCGGATCTTTTAACGGTGAAGGCCCGGCGGCTTTTTGAAGACTGCGATTGTATCGTCTATGATCGGCTGGTGGGGGAGGAGGTATTAAGTCAGATTCCGCCCGGACGGGAACTTATCCATGTCGGTAAAGTTACCGGGCATCACAGTATTCCCCAGGAAGAAATTAACGGGATTTTGGTTCGTGAGGCAAGGCTTGGAAAAAGGGTGGTGCGGCTGAAGGGCGGCGACCCGTTTTTATTTGGGCGGGGAGGAGAAGAGGCGGAAGTACTGGAAAAGGAAGGGATAGCTTTTGAGATTGTCCCCGGGATTTCCTCTGCGTTTGCTGTTCCTGCCTACCAGGGAATTCCGGTGACGCACAGGGATTATGTGTCCGGTGTTCATATTTTTACCGGACATGGAAAGGAATGTAAGGACGGGAAAGACAGCCGCCCGGTTCCCTATAAGGCGTTGGTTCAGGCGGGGGGAACCCTGGTCTTTCTTATGGGAGTACATGCGTTAGAAGAACTTATGGAAGGTCTTTGCCTTGCCGGTATCGATAAGGACATGCCGGCAGCCATCTTGCAGCAGGGAACAACGGCAGGTCAGAAAAAGGTTGTGGCAACGGTTGCTGATCTGGCAGCAAAGGCAAAAAAGGAGAAGATTAAGCCCCCGTCCGTGATTATTGTGGGAGAGGTCTGCAGGCTGCATGAAACCTTAAGTTGGTATGAAAAACTGCCGTTAGCCGGAGAAAAAATCCTGGTGACACGTCCTTTAGAACGCGGGAAAGAGCTGCAGGAGGAGTTAAGGGCATTGGGCGCAGAGGTATGGTCCGTACCTGCGATAGAAACGCTTCCGGCGGAAGATAAAGCCTTGCGCCTTTTGGCAGAAACGGAACTTGCCCGGTTAAATACGTATCAGGTTCTTGTTTTTACCTCGCCTTACGGGGTGGAATGTTTTTTTTCGCTGCTTTTAAAAAGCGGAAGGGATGTCCGGGACACGGCACACATGAAATTTGCCGTAATTGGACAGGGAACGGCCGATGCACTCCTGAAAAAAGGAATCCGCGCCGACTATATGCCAGAGCAGTATGACAGTATTTCCCTTGGACGCCTGCTCGCCGAAAAACTTAGGGCAGGGACAAGGATTTTGCTTGCCCGATCGGCGATAGGGAGTGAGGAACTTTTGCAGGAATTAAAGAAAAACCCCGGGTTGTCCTGTACAGATCTGGCGATTTATACGACGAAATTTGCACTGGAAAACACGGCTCTTATGCAGTCCTTGATGAGGGTAAAACAGGATGAACGTCTGCCGAAGATTGTCTTTACCAGCAGTTCCACCGTAGAGGGCTTCTGCCGGATGCTTGGCTGTGCTTACCCTTATGAAATGCTTTATGCTGTCTGTATCGGGGAAAAAACCCGGCAGGCCGCCGCCAGGATGGGGATGCATACCAGCGTTGCCCAAAATGCGACAGTCAGCGATTTAATTTGCTGTTTTCGGCAAAAATCATGGGATGCATACAGCAGCGTTGTAACAAAAAAATAAGAATTACTTAATGAAAAGAAATTGACAATCCCGGCGAAAGTATGCAAAATAGAAAAGAAAATGGAAAAAATAACAAGTTTATTTTTCCCGGAACAAAAAAGAAAAGGACATGAAAATAATGACAGAAACCAGAAAATTATACCAAGAGATGGGAATTCAAAAAGAAGTTTTGGATTTCTGTCTGCACATAGAATCCGATTTGTCCGAACGGTTTGTTCGGATTGACCAGCGGGCGGAAAGCAATCAGTTAAAGGTAATTAAGGCAATGCAGGATAACCGGGTCAGCGATATTCATTTTGCGGCAACCACCGGTTACGGCTATAATGATTTGGGCAG